>Ga0247727_10004290_pt1 | contig 30360 bp, 31 predicted proteins | sample WisWelCaveWW1625_FD_202498 | JGI IMG/M metagenome (GOLD analysis project Ga0247727, IMG submission 202498) | Biofilm microbial communities from Wishing Well Cave, Virginia, United States - WW16-25 | ecosystem: Environmental > Aquatic > Deep subsurface > Groundwater > Cave microbial mat | place...
GCTTCCAATCTGGATGATTTTTCTAATATCAATAAAACCAGACATTGCTTTTGCTATGTTTGATATCTTTGATTGGAGTTGGCTTTGCTCAGAAACTGGAATCAGTCCAAGGTGTCTTGATTCCATGGTAAGATCAGGATCCTTTGGAATAACTCCTACAATAGGAACATTCAATGAAGAGAGTGCCTGCCTACAAAGATTCTCATGTTTTTTGCTGCCAACCTTGTTTAGAATAAAACCAGAAATCCTAGGATTTTTCTGAAATTTCGTAAATCCAAGAGCTGTTGCAGCTATTGAACGTGCAGTCTTGCTTACATCTAAGACAAGAACTACGGGAGATTTTAAAATTTTAGCTACATGATGTGTACTGGAAAAATTCGAATCGCCAGAGAATCCGTCATAGAATCCCATAACTCCTTCGATCACAGAGAAATCAGAATTGGAGTTTTTCACAAAACTTTTTTCAACTCCCCTCAAACCCATAAGCCAAGGATCTAAGTTTCGTGCAGGGTTACCAGAAACTGCAGAGAGATAGCTTGGATCTATAAAATCTGGCCCAACCTTAAATGGCTGCACAGAATATCCATGTTTTTTGATACCATGTATGATTGCGGCTGCAATTGAGGTCTTACCAACACCGCTTGCTGTACCTGCAAGTACAATTCGTGGAATCTTCATGAATCCGTTCCTGCTATGTTTTTTATCATTTCAAATAACTGCCTAACTGCTAGCTTGGGATGATGGGCTGCCAGACCAATCATGCTTGAGATACTAAAATCGGCTTTAATAAAGTCAAGAAACTCTTCAGGTGATAGTTCGTTTATTATTTCAATTTCTTTATCCCATTCTTTATCAGTTAGTGCAAGCCATCTACTTTGTACTTTAATTGCAGCTTTGATCTTTGAGCCTATAGCTTTTTTCCATGTATCTTCATATGGCTTTAGCGATTCTTTTGATGTATTACCTTGTAAGATAGATTCAGCCCCTACCTGTCCAGCTAGACGGCCAAACTCAATTGCGTATCTAATTCCTTCAAGCACCAAGGGATTGGCATGTCCTGCTGCATCACCAACAAGTATTAGATTATCAGCAACCGTATCATGTGTCAAACCTTCATTTGGTATTAGTCCATAATGGAATTCAATAGGAATTATTTTTCCTAGTTTGGCTAATGGACCAGGTTTTTTGTCAAGAAGCTCAAGTAAGCGTTGTGTAGGATCCACTTGCGACTCTGGTTTTCCTATGCCAACACCAATTCTTACTTTATTTTTACCTAATGGGAAAATCCATGCATAGCCAGCCGGAGAATATTGTTGCCCTACCATCAGAGCCCATGTTTCTGGATCAACATTTTCTACATAGGCTTCATACTCTGCACCTACTCCAAATCTTTTCCATTGTTCAACTATACCAAGATTTTTTCCTATTACTGAATGAAAACCGCTTGCATCTATTACAAGTTTAGAGTTAAAAATTAGGTCGTCTTTTAGAGACGTCGCTTTAACTCCTACTAGTTTGCCTTCATTAGTCAAAGGCGATACCACATTAGTTCGTACAAAAATGTCTACGCCTACATTAGCTGCTTGATATGCAAGAAACTGGTAAGTTTTTCTAACATCTAAAACTGCGGCTTGATATTCAGTACTACGTATTGTTACTTGATTATTTGGTGAATAAAAAGCGTAATTTTTTATAGGATTATAAAAATCTGGTGAGATTCCAAATTTTTCAATCTCCTTAATCCAAGTTACCCCACTCGTTCTAATGCTCTGTGCAATCGCTTCTTCTCTTTCAAGCAGAGCTACACGCATTCCTTTTTTTGCTGCCGCCCATGCAGCCGATGAGCCTGCGGGTCCTGCACCTACTACTACTAAATCATAATCGTGTTCTCTAGTCATCAGATCACCATCTTTGAAGCGAAGATTATAAACCACTCATTTTTTTGTTACATTTATTTTTGGTTTAATACTTTGGAGAGATCAGCAAGTGTTTATCATGAATTAGATTGCTCTGTGGTTAACCGTTGTGGTTATTTACAATGAATATTGAATTACACGGTATGGAAGAAAATGGTCTTATCATTGTATATACAGGTAAAGGAAAAGGTAAAACTACTGCCGCCCTTGGAATGGCATTACGTGCGGTAGGATATAACTACAAAATTTGTATGATACAATTCATCAAAGGTTCATGGCACTATGGTGAAATGACATCATCAAAGAGATTAGAACCAGAATTTGAACTGACGGCTGTAGGTAAAGGCTTTGTCGGAATTATTGATGACAAAAGTCCTCCTGACGAACATAAAAAAATTGCCCAAGAAGCATTGCAGATAAGTAAAGAAAAAATTGGAACTGAAAAATATGATATCATAATACTTGACGAAATAAATTATGCAATTAATCTGGGATTGATAAAACTGGATGATGTATTAGATTTAATAAAAAGCAAACCTCAAAAACTAAATCTAGTTCTTACTGGAAATCATGTAAGAAAGGAAATAATAGAAATTGCGGATCTTGTTACTGAGATGAAAGAGATAAAACATCCCTTCAAATCTGGTGTCAAGGCCAAGAAAGGTATCGATTTTTAATCAGCAACATTAAATTATGTAGCAAAAATCTGAAGAATTATGACTACTGAGATACATGAACTTCCAGAAGTAGGCGAAATTGTTGTCGCTACTGTTACAAGGATAGTGGATCAAGGAGCATATGTTAACCTTGATGAATTCAACAACATTCAGGGATTTTTACACATATCAGAAATTGCTACAGGATGGATTAGAAGTGTAGAAAAATTTGTCAAGGTTGGAGAAAAAAAAATACTTCTAGTAAAAAGAGTAAACACTGCTAGATCTGAGATAGATTTATCATTAAAACAAGTTTCGGCTGATCAAAAGAAAAAGAAACTTTTAGAACTAAAGCGAAATGAAAAAGAACAGACCCTTATTGACGGTTTGAAGTCAAAAGCTGGACTTTCTCAGACAGAAGTAGATAAGTTAGATGAAGTTTTGGTTAACAAGTTCAATTCAGTTTATGATGCATTCGCAGAAATAGTATCAAAAGGAATAACAGTCTTAGATGGACTGAATCTATCCAAAAAAGTGATTTCTGCGATAGAAGAGATTAGCTCAAAGATTCAAGTTCCACATGTAGAAATACGTGGTGTATTGGAGATTACATGTACAAAACCTGACGGGATAGAGATTATAAAGAAATCACTTCTTGATATTATAGAAAACAAAGATGCTACTATGGAAATTAATTACATAGGAGCCCCAAAATACAGATTAACTATTTCTGCTCAGAATTTTAAGACAGCCGAAAGGGTACTCAAACCAGTACTTTCAACAATTCAAGATTCAATTGAAAAGAAAGGTGGTACTTTCAAATTTACTAGGGAAGAATCAAAGAAGACTCGCGAGGGATAATATGAGATTTCAGATGCGCAGGTGCACTGATTGTAAAAAATATACACTAAAAGATGCTTGTCCTAAATGTGGAAATAAAACTGTGACAGTTCATCCTGGAAAATATTCACCGGATGATAAATATGCTAGATATCGTGTTTCTGATCGTTACAAGTAAAATTTTTAAAATATTTAGAAAATTTATATATATTTTTCTTGAATTTATTTTATTGTTTGAATAGAGGCTTTCTTTATGCGTGCAGCTTCAACATCAAGTGGCTGATCATCTGAGTTGGTTTCTAAAGAAGCTATTTTATCGACAATTTCTTTACCTGATATCACTTCACCAAATATTGTGTACTGATTATCTAACCATGAGGCATCTCCAAGCATTATAAAGAATTGAGAGCCAGCACTGTTAATATCGGTGCCACGAGCCATGGAAACAACATATTTTTTATGTTTGAGATCACTGAATTCAGGAGGAATGTTATATCCTGGATCTCCCATTCCCCATGTATCTCGTTGTCCTGAAATTGTGTTTGGATCCCCTGCTTGAATAACAAAACCTGGCATTATTCTATGGAATAGAGTTTCATCATAGAATCCAGATTGTGTAAGTTTTTTGAAATTTTCCACGGTTTTAGGTGCAACATCTTCATTGAAATCGATTACAATATCCCCAAAAGAAGTAGATAGAATTGCTACTTCTCCTAACGGTTTAACTTCTGAGTTTGTCTTTTCTATAGATGATTCTGGCTTAACATAGTTTTGATTGACTTGATATATCAAAACTCCAGAAAAAACGCCACTATCATTTCTATTAAAAGTTGGCGATGAATAAACTAGTTGTAAAGGATCATTATTATTTTCATATTTGATTGTTTTATCATATAATGCAGTGAAACCAGATTCATAGTTTTGTAATTGTTGGTTTGTATTAAGATCAACATATGCTACAGGTGTAAATGGAAACATTTTTCCTAAGAGCGTATTTTCCCAAAAGTAATTTGTTGGTGTAAATCCATCATTTTGAAGTAATAGTGATTGGTCTTCGCCTGCAATACGCATAAACCATTGTTTTTTACTTTCGTCACCGCCTCCCCCAAGTATGTAAAATTCTTGATCATTTGAAACAAACTTTTGCCCAACTACATACACCAGAACATAATCAGCATCTAATTGTTGGAGAATTTCCCATCCTTTGTCAGGACTACTAAGAAACATTTTTGCTATTGTGACTATTCTATCTGTGGATATGGTGGCATTATCTGCAAGCGATGTTCTTTCACCAAGCGTAGTTATCCAGTATCCGTAATCCCACCATGAGGCAATCACAGCGTCTTTGGGCGTATTGATTTTAATCCATTCCATGGATGCAGGCCAATCATCTGTTGCCATGTTGAAGTTAGAGCCACCATTAAGGATGGTTGGCGGTGCTTTGGTTGCAGAAATCCAATTAGTATCAGTTGGAAAGACAGTAGGAGATAAAAGTAAAATGATTATAGCGACAATATATGAGATTTTAGTGAGTCTTCCTTTTGCATTTATGGATTTTTTGTTTTGTACAATATCTTTTTTCAGTATTTCTGATGTGATAACAGATAACCCAATCGATGAGAGAATGATAACTGACAGGGATGTGAAAAGCTCTAATCTTGCAAAGGTTGCGCCTGCATAAACTCCAATGAGTCCTATGATCAATGCAAATATAGACATTTCATTTTTGATTTTAATTGACGATGAAATATTATCATTAGATACTTCTTTTCTGAAAATTAACCAAACACCTATACCGGCAAATAATAATAACACAGATAAAAAGAAAAAATTTTGAGTAAGTGTTGGTGTTGCATGTTCTGCAACAGAGTCTACAAGTGGATCTTTTGTAGTTAAAAATGGATTTATTGCATTAAGATAACGAAAGCTTGGTAATGAAAGAATGTTAGATGAGATTATTCCAAAACCAGCTAAAATAGATGCTCCTAAAAATGCTAAACTATTTCTTATTACATTTCCTTGTTTACTGAATTTTCTAATAAATGTTAGAACAACTAGAAATATAGTTGGTCCAATTAGAGCAAATCCCCCAATGCCAGTTAGAAAACTAATTCCTGGTCTTGCAAATAAAGATGAGGTAAGAACCGTAGTTATTACAAAGGTTGGTATTGCCCAAAGGAGGAATTTGTGATCTTTTCTAAAGAATGGAAGTGCTACAATAAACAATCCTACAGGCATAAGGAAAAACTGTATTCCTCCCCAAGAAGCAAAACCGATTGCTAAAAACAATCCACCGCCAATTAACTTACCAAAAGCCACCTTGTGATTTTCTGATTTTAATCCACTAAGAAATAGGTAAAGAGCTAAAAGACCATAAAAGAGTCCAAGTGGTTCTGATTTGAACCAACCTAATGTGCCTCTAATGATTATAGCTGGTGATAGTGCAAAGAATAGTGACGCAAAAAGGCCTGCGGTTGTACCGCCAATAATTCTTACTAATGCAAAGATAACTATCGCGGTAAGCGAGCCAAAAACGACAGGAAATATTATAGTAAAATCATAGAGGCTTGAACCTCCACCAAAAATTTGATACAAAAATGCCGCTGTAAAATGCAATGGAACTTGGGATGTTACAAATACATCTCTTCCTTGTGGATACCAGCTCATATCATCATGCCAGTTTACATATGCGTCTATACCATTATCAACAAGATATTGGGTTGCTCGATAATTGAAAAAAGGATCAAACTCGTTAAGTTCAAAGCCATAATCTGCAGCTTGTGATCTAATCATTGCAGATATAGAAAATGAAATGGCAAGTATTCCTATAATCAGTAAATGGTGCCTTTGAAATTCAAATTTACCAAAAGTAAATATCTTATTAGAAATCAATCAATTTGTGTGGAATTTTTTAGACTTATTACTCTTTTGTGAGAATTTGTACTTTGCATGATTTTATCATATCTTTGAATTCTTTTGCATCATCCTCACTGCCTACTATGGTACCATAATGCATAGGAATTGCAATTTTTGGTTTGATTTTCTCAATTGCGGTTGCAGCTTCTTTTGCTGTCATCACATAGGTACCACTAACAGGAATAAGTAAAACATCAGGTTTGAGATCAGTCATTTCTGGAATAAGATCCGAATCACCTGTATGATAGAATGATGTTCCTTGTATTGTAATAATGAAACCGATCTTCTTGTCTTCTTTTGGATGAAATGGTTTTTTTGTATCTGGATTTATCTTATCTATGTTATATGCTGGTATTGCTTTTACTATGATATTTTTTATTGTTTTTTCCTCTCCTGGTGAAATTCCTATCTTTTCTTTTAATGATATATTTGAAATTTGAGATATGCATTCATTTGCAGCAACAATTATTGTATTTTTAGAGGAGACTTTTTTTAGATCTTCCAGACTCAAGTGATCAAAATGATTGTGTGAAATTAATACAAGATCAGCTTGTATAGTTTTAGATAGTTTGTATGGATCAATACAAATTGTTATTTCTTTTTCTAGTGTGAATGTATCATGACCGTACCATCTTATTTTGATTCCATGGTATTCAAACATAACCAAGAATTAATTTCTGATCAAGTTAAATTTTACTAAGATTCTAGAACAATTCTATCGTTTGCTAGAGAAAGAACTGATCCGCCGGATTTTTTTATTCTTTGTTTGAGTTCATAATCAATAGTTGCTATTATTCCTTTATGGATTTTTATATGTGAAATCAATGCTTCGTCTACTGATTTTCCTGATATGTTAATTTTTTTAAAATCTTTAATTAATTGTAAAGCATTAGATGCGGAAGTTTTTTTTTTATTGTATTCCCATGCGATATTTGTTCAAGTTCTTTTATGACCAAATCAGGAACTAAAAACTCAATCGCCCCAATCTCTGTTTCAAGATTTGAAGTATTTTTGATATTTTTGGATGCAAGAAGCATTAAAAAACTTGTGTCACAGACGACCTTAACCAATCACAACACCCGCGCCGATCAATCTCCATCTTTCTGCTAACCTTCTGCTTAATGCAACCTTACCCTTTTCAAAGAGACAGACAGGTCTTTTGAACTGTACTTCGATCTTTTCTCCTCTAACACTGGTAACTTTTGAGAGGATTGGTGCCGTTCCTATGCTTAGTCTTAGCGATTCGCCAACTTGTATAGATGAAACTTTTATCTCGTCTGCTGAGCCAACTGCAGTGTCAAATAGATTTACTTCGAGTTTCGCACTTGTCGAATTTTCTGGTAGGGTGTCTGGTTTTCCTATTACAGAGCCAATCAATGAATCACTTCTTGTCATCGAGGGATCAAGTTTTGTTCCGATTGCAACAAGACCTCCAGGTTTTACTTCATCGACAAGACCTGCACCTGTTCCAAGTGAAGCGATTTGTGTTCTGATTGATTCATATTTATTATTTTTTTCGTTGGCAAGACCTGGTTTAATCTCAATTTCATCACCCAGTTTTAAAGAACCTTGAACAATGCTTCCTCCTATTACACCTCCCTTAATGTTCTTAATTTTAGTACCAGGTTTGTTTACATCAAACGAACGAAGTACATGCATTACTGTATTTTTTGATTCCTCGCGTTTTGGCGTTTCAATGGTGGATTCAATTGCTCCAATTAATGCGTCTATGTTTAGTTTTGATTGGGCAGAAATTGGTATTATCGGTGCCTTGGCAGCATTTGTACCCTTAACAAATTTGATAATATCATCATGATTTGTCATAGCATCCTCATATGAGACGAGATCGGCTTTGTTTTGTACTAGTACAATTTGTTGTATTCCCAGCGTTTGTAGTGCAAGTAGATGCTCCTTGGTTTGTGGTTGTGGCACCTTTTCATTTGCTGCAATTACAAGCATAGCTCCATCAATTAAAGCAGAACCTGAAAGCATGTTTGCCATGAGACTTTCATGTCCAGGACTATCTACAAAACTTACAACTCTTGATAGATCGCTTTCTTTTCCACAATTGTTACATTTCGGCGTAACAGAATATCCAAGTGGTGGTTCGCAATTTTTACATTTGTAAAATGCCGCATCAGCATATCCTACTCGGATTGTGATCCCTCGTTTTAGTTCTTCACTATGAGCGCTAGTCCATACTCCAGTAAGAGCCTGGATTAGCGTTGTTTTACCATGATCAACATGTCCAGCAGTACCAATGTTAACACATGGTTGATGTCCATATTTTTTTATGTACCAATCTGGAAGAGTTTCACGCCAATGCAATGTTCAGCTTTTTAAAATCGCCTATGTTAACTTATGCCTTTTTTGGCTTTTCAGATGGTTTTTCTTCAGGAGCTGCTTTTGCAGTTTCATCAATTTTCAGTTCACCATCCAGTACGCAATTTATCTGATAGATCTCTTCTGTGATCATATTTCCACGAATAAGTTTTCTAAAGCGTTGTCCTTTTTCTGCATCTTGTAGACCAACTCCTTTTGAAAGCAGAATGTATTTTCGTGCCCCGCCATGTATATCAGCTCTCAGCGGAACACCAGACTTGTCACTTGCACCTGTTATTCGTATCTTTCCTGGTTGTCCAACTACAGCTGCATCGACTTCAGTTCCTATTTGGAGACCTAACAGTGGATTTGCATCCTTTTCTTTTAGTTCTCTTGTTATTGACTTACCTTTTGTGTCAGATATTGTAATCTTGAATATAGCCAAGCATTTTGAAAAAGTCTTAAGACCATTAATTAATCTTTGTACCTAAATCTTTTAAAATAATTACCGACAAAATAAAATCATGGAAGAGATCAAGTGTCCCAAATGCGAAAAGCCAATGGTCTCGATGCAATCATGCCATATGATTTGTACAAACTGTGGTTCACATCTTGATTGTTCAGATAAAGGAAGTTTTTGGTAATTTAAAATCCGGATCTGTCAGGATTAAAATTTGTTACTAACTCACCAACTTTCTCTTTCATCATTTCTAGATAATCATCATATTTTGCTTCAAATCCACAAAAAGCACATTTAACACTTGAAACATCATCATCAAGGGTTGCGGTTTTTTCACATTGTGGACATTTTGCATCCATGTACTCTTTTAGTAATTAGACTATATATTGATAGATCCAAAGTTGGATTAAGCGGAGTTAGTCCAGCCCGGCACGACGTCAGCTTCCCAAGCTGAAGGTCGCGGGTTCAAATCCCGCACTCCGCATTTAATTATCAAGAATTTTTTAAGATTTAATTTTTTTATTGAGTTTTTCTGCAATTTGATCAAGTTCATCATTTGTGAAATGAGGTCTTTTTCTAAACATGCTATGAACTGAGCCAGCACCGTCATCAATAGTTCGCGGTATAATATGTACATGTACATGAGGTACTTCTTGTCCACTTTCTTTTCCATTATGAATAGCTATAAGCGAAGAGGAAAACAATAATTCGATCTTGTTTGTAAGAACTCTCACTGATTCAAATAAATCTATATTATCATCGTTACTCATTTCTTGAATCTTTGAATAATGATTTTTTGGAATGACTAGGGTATGACCTTTTGTTAAAGGAAAGACATCCAGAAATGCTAACGATTTTTCCGTTTCCATTATTTTTCGTGCAGGGATCTTTCCTTCTACTATATTACAAAAAATGCAATCCATAAATTATTATTCACTAAAGTGTTGTAAAACCTTTCTATAGAAAATTACAGCTCTTTTATTGCTTCTAGTATGTTACCTTTGTCTACTGCATTAGGCATTTGATTCAAATAAGTTAAAAAATCTTCTTTGGCTTCATTTTTTTTGTCTTGTTCTAATCTTACCAAACCACGATTTTTGTAAATTGGACCAAACCGGTTTGGGTTTATTTCGATTGCTTTTGTGTAGAATTTTTCTGCATTTCGATAATCTTTCATTTTTAGATAGTAGTTGCCAAGACCGCGGTATGCGAGATAACACGATTTGTTGCATTCTATGCTTTTTTGATAGTATTTTATTGCCTCTGGAGAGTTTTGATCATTAAACATTCCGCCAAGAAGACAGAATGCTGTAGAATTCGTTTGATCTATCTCAAGGGCTTTTTTTAATGTATTAACTACATCACCAAGTTTTTTCTGTAAACGTAGTTTTTCAGAAATAAAACAATACCTGTTTGATTTTTCCAGTTTTATGTTTTCAAGATGTAATTTGGAAAGGATGTCAGAAGGTGCAATAAGAAGCATTAATCTTCCATCTTCTGACCACTGTTGATCAAATTTTTTTTCTGGAATAACTCCTATTGTATCAGGTTTAGGGAAATAATGGATTATTGTACTTTCTGTCTCATCATATCCAGAAATAACTGAGGCATGTTGTACAGTATCCTGTATACCGGGAAGAATGACAATTGGAGGAATTCCTGAATCAATTATTTTTTTCAATTCTCCAATGGAAGAACTTAGAATCAAACTTGTCAAGCCGTGTCTTTCTGCGAGCTCGATTCCTTCGATCATTATGCTTCCTTTCATGTTTGGATATTTTTTGGAGATCTCTTTTGCTTCTGAAAATGGCAAATCAACTCCCCAGTATTTGGAAACAACTGTGATTACAAGTGGTAGGCAAATGTTTTCTTCATCTTCTTCTACTACTGGTAGAAAAAGCATGTGTTCTGACTCCAAGAAGTATGATATTAAACGCTAGATATTAAAACCATCAAACCAAGACAAATCTCTCTAAGAGCTGCTTTCCGTCACTACTCATCTCTGGATGAAATTGTGTTCCAAAGATATTAAAATTATCATATTGAATCATTTCAAAATCACAAACGTCAGATTTAGCAATCTGTGTGAAAGAAGCATCTATCTTTGATATCAAATATGAATGGCTTTCAAATACATTGATTTTCCCGCTACAAAGAGGATTTGTTTTTAGTATCTCGATTTCTTGATTTCCCTTGTGTATCTGATTCATTTTCTTAAGCGTACCACCAAGCGTCAAAGCAAGAATTTCAGCGCCATAACATATTCCAAGAAGCGGTTTCTTTTCAGCAACAGCATATTTGATTATTTTTGAATTAACTGCATTCATCAGTGGATTGTTTTTTCTTCTGCCAGAGAGAATTAGTGCTGAATATTTGGATAGACTAGATAGGATGATTTTTTCAAAAGTAGTGGTTTCATGCTGTATTCTTTTTTCAGTTAAAAAATCTAGCAACGATTTTGTATAAACAGATCCATTATCTAAGACTAGAAGCATATTATGATATAGTTTATGCGGTATATTGATCTATTCTAAAGTTTATTCTGCAGACAATAGTTTAGAAGGAAAGTTCAGGTCATGTTGTAGTCACTCAGTTTTCCAGTGGAATAAATATAATTAACCACTAGTATGATTTATTTTTCAACAAGTGAAATTATCCAACTTCTATTGAGACGTAATGCAATTCTGGTACATTTTCTATGATCACGATAGAACCAAAATTAATGGCATTATCTTTCTCCCAAACGATTACCCTGTCACTCCTTGGTTTTACAAAACTCTGTATGAAGTTTGAAACTAGTTTTTTTGTATCTTCAAGATCAGATTCTTGGAAGAAAGAAATTTTGCCTTCTTCAAATGATAATGGAATCTGTACTGAGGTAGGACTAACAATTTCGAGATTTTGTTCCTCAAATAATGATTTTAGTGTAGATATACGCGAGTCTCTGTCAAGTTCTACATATCCTCCGCTAGTAGAAGGTGCAACTCCAGAGAGTTTGGCAAGATATGCCTCAAAGGCTTGTTGAGCTGTGTTTCCCATTCCAACATAATACTCACCATCAAATGCAGCACCAACAGCTGCAATTGTTCCAAGTTGAGTAACAACTCCACCAGAGCCTGCAGTATATACTGGAATGAAATAAACATCATGATCGCCAATTCTGTATAGAATGTTGTCTCCAATTCTTGGATTTCTTAGTAATGTCTTTAATTGAGCAAAGTCAGGATCTCTATCCAATGCCTCACGTACTGCCGTAGGACCTAAAAGTTTGGTTTCAGAATCTAGCGGTACTTCATAAAATTGCATTTCTCCCAAGTTTTTCAGATCATTTTCTACTACCATAAAACCTGCTAGGTTTCGTCCCTCTGAACCGCGTAATTCAAGAGAAAGCAATCCAACGTATGCGCTTGTATCAAATCCTGGCGGTTTTGCTTGTACATAATATGCGCCTAGTCCTTGTGGAACTTCATAGAATTCCTTTGCTTGTATGAAGGTAGAAGTGTCTGTGACATGATATATGTTATACATCTCAACTTTCCAGTTGAATAGTTCCTCAGGATATCGTATTTGTTTTTCAAGCCATGCAGGAGTTTCGATAAATTTGTCTTTGTATTGGCTTACAAACATGTTTGTGAAAAAGTCGTCTCCTGTTTTTATTAGAGATATGTTACCATCATATACATCAACTAACGCATATCCAACGAGTCTAAGGTACGGATTACTGACAGTCCATGGAATATTATGTGTATCAAATCCAATTATCAGAGGAATGAGCCAGTAGGTTTTTTGACCATCGGTAACAGGTAGAGCATCAACTTCTTGTCCAAAGAGATCATATTGGAAATATGGATAGAGTGTTTGCATTCTATCATGAATGTCTCTAAATCTCATAACGTGGATGGGTTCTGTTGGATAAGAGAGCAAAAAGTTTGGTTCAAAGATTTGACTTAGTGGCGGTGCTACATCCAGACCCCCTTCTCCATTGTATAATGCATTGTTTAGTTCTGCAGTTGTGTCTCCTCTATTTGCTGGGTAGGCAGACCAAGTTTCTTGGAAGAGCCCCCCTTCTCCATAGTAGATAGCTCTTTGCTTGAATAGCGTACTACTGTCAATTATTGTACCATTACTTGCTTCTAGAGTGAGGAATCCGTTTGGAACATGTGTGTATACGAGATGCTCATTATACCATCTGTTTTCTAAGCTTACAGATGATGGGAGAACAGGCTTCATTGATGCTGTCCAGTATAGCTTATCATTAAATCTTAGAATGTCATTATCTTCAAAGTCAACATATGGTATTAGACCAATCTCTGGCTTCAGTTTTGCAAACGCTGCATCCCAGTCCCAAACTCTTACATTGTTAAGAGTTTCCTTATTTTGTAGTATATAATTTTTAATGTTGCTTGGAGGAACAGATTCTAGTTTTACTTCATGTGTATTGCTCTTAATTTGATCTAGTTGACCAAGGTGTTGGTTTATGCCTATTTGTTGAGCTTTGTAAGGACCAAGATATTCAATTTTTCTTGCATCAGCAATGCTGTTGTTAACAGCCATTATAGAACCTGCAATTACTGCAATAGCAAGTATTGTAAGAACACGTATGTAGATGTCCCGCTTTGATGGTTGAATTATTACTCTTGATCTATACTTGTCAACAAAATAAAACGCAATAAGACTAAATCCTGCTGCAAGTGTTCCACCTATTGCATATCTTGTGTTGTAATCTATCTGGTTGGTGAAAAACATGTTAATGCCAGCCCACAATATTCCTATGCCAATTATTCCCTCAATTGTGGCAATGTAGTCCAGGAATCTTGGTTTGCCCTTTGATGCGTCCTGCAGGTAGTTTGTAACCACTTTAATGACAGGATGTAATCCAACATACAATACTAGGCGTATACCTATTGCTGCAAGTATAGGCGGAACCAAAATTGTTAAAGCTGGAATCATTGGAACAATTCGATCTGTAGCATAGGAAGGATCTGTCGGAGGTGTAGTAAAAGAAAGTGAAAATAATCCCCATATACTTTCTACACCAAGTTCATTTCCTTCTAACAAATATTGTATTGCAAAACCAAACATTAGATTACTAAAAAGTGCTCCAAAAAGTAACACCTTCGTTATTTGCCAGATCACAAAATTAGGAACGCTTAGTTTGTAGTCTAGAAAACTTGGAATGTTAGATGATATTGAACTACTTTCTCCTTTTTTTAGAAAATTTATTGCTGTATGAATTGCATACCATGCTACTGAGGAGCGATTTTTTATGTTGACTCTAATTAATGTGATTGATGCCAAGATTAGAGCAGAAATTATGGAATAGAACAAAGGTTTTGTAAAGAGATCGTTAAACTCATTTACATTCATGAATAAGACTACTGCTTGGTTACCAACTACAACAAAGATTACTATGCCTATGAGCGCAGCAAGTCCTAGACGAACATACCTTCCAGCATCGGGCGATTGTGGACTGTTTTCAGTAGATGAGCTATACAAAATCACGCTACCTTCATTTGTGTCAAATTAATGTCTTACCAAAGGTCCGTATACATTTAAGGTCAAAAGAACAAAAGATATCATGATACAACTAGGTATCAGAGATTTGGTAAAGTATCCCTTCCTTGCAGAAACAGGCGAATATCTACGTGATAAGGGCTTTAATTTGGAACAACTTGGTCATCCAGATTGGAAACCAATAGTGGAAAAAGCCTATGGAAGAATCGTGGTTGCTACAACAGGACAAATCTATGGTTCAGCTATCGAAGATTTTGAAAATATGGATTCTGAAATTCTTTCTTTTGTAATTGCAATAGTTTTGTTAAAATCAGCCGGTATACCAACTTTAATCAAAAGATTTTCTCTTTCAGAAGCAAGAAGAGCTGAAAGATACTTACAACGAGATCTTCTTCAGAAAAAAAATGAAACAAAATTAGAATTGCCATTAAAAATAATGCAAGATCTTTTTTCAGTAAAAGTGATGACAGATGAAGAGGATTTTGTTATCAGTGTGTCAGATTATCTCAAACGTGCCGTTCAGTTTCACGAGAAAGAGTGGAAGCTGATAAACAGGAGAGTAGAAAATGGATTTGTGTTTTTGACTGCACATGAAACCGTTAGACTCATACGAAAAGAATTAGATGGATACATAAATTCAAAAATTCAGGCAGTTAACATTCCGTCTATTCCAGAAACATTCAGAGAACGTGTATCTGATCTATCCTTACTTGCAAAAAAATTTTTGGAATATGTTACAGTTTCATCTGATTATCCGCCTTGCATCAAACATGCTATTGAAGTTCTTGATAGAGGAGAAAATTTGCCGCATTCTGGAAGATTTATGCTTGCTACATATCTATTATCAAAAGGTCAAACTGCAGATCAGATTGCTCCACTATTTAAGAATGCGCCAGACTATAACGAACGTGTGACAAGATATCAGCTTGATCATATTGCAGGCTCTTCTGGAAAAGGAACAAAATATTCTTGCCCTTCATGTGATAAGCTAAAAAGTGAAAATCTTTGTTTTGAAATCCCTGAATGTAATGGGATCATAAACCCGACTCAGTTTGGAAAAAAGAGGACTGCAAATGTTTGAAAAAAATGTGAAACTAGTAAATGATGTCTTCAAAGAGTATTATTTTAAACACTTTGAACTTATTCATGTTCCTACAAGAACCTCTGAACGAGAATTTGGTTATCAAAAATTCAATGAGGGAATGACAAGACATCTTTCCATAAAAGACGATAAAGAACTACATTTGTTACTAATGACACAGGTTCCATCTGATGTATATTGCTCAAATGCGTACTATTCATTTCCAAATCTACCCATGTCAGAAAAGGACTGGAAGGGCGCTGATCTAATTTTTGATATTGATGCAAAAGATCTGAAGCTTGATTGTAGAACAAGTCATATTTGTTCCAAGTGTAACTCTTGTCAAAACATTGTAAAACAAGGAATTAATTGTTCGGTATGTGGATCTACAAAACTTGAAACGATATCTGTAACATGTAAAAATTGCATGTCTGAATCAAAGAAAGAAGTGGTGAAACTACTTGAAATATTAACCAAAGATTTTGGAATCCAAAAAGAAGAGATTCAAGTATACTTTTCTGGAAATGAAGGATTTCATGTATATGTAGTAAATTCTGACTATCAAACTCTAGATTCAAGAGAGAGAGCAGATCTGGCAGACTATATCATGTTTAATGGAATAATACCAGAAACTTTTGGAATGAACAAACAAAATAATTCTAAATCTACACTTCCTGATGTAAATGAAAGAGGTTGGCGGGGTAGAGTTGCAAAAGAGATCTTTGGTTCTAAGTCTAAACGAGCAAAGATTGTACAAGAAGTCCTTTCAGGAGGATATTCAGTATTTCAAGCAAAACTTGAAGATTGGAGACAAGAAATAGGAGTAAAGATCGATCCTAAGGTAACCATGGATATTCATCGAATATTTAGATTAGAAGGATCTCTAAACAGCAAGAGTGGTCTTTCAAAGATATTGTGCAAAGATTTAGAAAATTTTGATCCATTTTCTGATGCATGCCTTCTTGGTGATGAGAATGTTGAGATTATAGCAAATTGCCCAATTTCCTTTAAACTCAAAAATAAAAAATACGGTCCATATGAAAAAGAGAAAATAACAGTTCCAAAATATGCAGCTGTTTATATGATATGCAAAGGTTTTGCAGATATTAATTAAAAGATCAAATTTAAGAATTTTTTAAAATCATCTAACACAAGGAGTTTAAATTATACTCGATAATTACCCACATTATGCAAGTTGGCATTCATGTATCTATTTCTGGTTCAATCGACCGAGCTGTAGATAATGCATTAACTCTGGACTGTAGTGCTTTTCAAATTTTTACAAGAAATCCACGGGGTTGGATGGCAAAACTACTTTCAGACGATGACACAAATAATTTTAGAGAAAAATTATCCGCGAGTAAAATTGATCGATTTGCAACAGTAGCTCATATGCCATATTTACCAAATCTTTCATCTCCAGATAATGATCCTTTTTCAAAATCTTTGAATTCATTAGTAGATGAGTTGAAAAGGTGTAGCAAACTGGGTGTTCCTTATCTTGTAGCTCATCTTGGAAGCCATAAAGGAGCTGGTGATCAAAAAGGAATAGAGAAACTTGTTAAGAATTTCACAAACGCTGTAAGGGACACTCCAAATGATGTCATGATACTTTTAGAGAATACTGCTGGACAAAAAAATAGTGTGGGTTCAGATTTTGAACAGCTTGCTTCCATTTTATTCCAGCTAAAACCAGCAAAACGATTTGGTATCTGCCTTGATACATGTCATGCATTTGCAGCAGGATATGACCTACGAACTGAAAAAACAACCAAATCAACATTAGAACAGTTTGATAGATTTGTAGGGATAGAACACCTCAAGATAATCCATCTTAATGATTCAAAGGGAGAAATTGGTTGCAATAAAGACAGGCATGAACATATAGGCCTTGGAAAAATTGGAGAAACCGGTCTTAGTTATGTTGTAAAATTTGCTAATTCTAAAAAGATCCCAATCATTTTGGAAACACCAATAGATGATAGGCGTGATGACTTTGGAAACATAAAAAAAGTAAAGGAATTGGCATAACTATAGATGGTCGATGTATAATGAATTATGAACAAATAATGCAGCTTGCATTAGAACGTGGGTTTTATTTTCCAAGCTGTGAGATATATGCAGATGCACAAGCTGGATTTTGGGAATATGGTCCGTCTGGAGTAAGTTTTAAAAATAAATTCATAGAACTTTGGAGACGTGAATTTGTTAGAAGAGATAGGATGATGGAGATCGATGGTTCTCAGATAATGTCAGAGTCAGTCTTTATAGCATCAGGGCATCTTGCAAGCTTTGCAGATCCAATTGTAGTATGTGAAAAATGTAGATCTATTTTTAGAGCTGATAAATTGATTATAGAGATTACCTCAATTGCGGTTCCTGAAAGTTCTGATCTTTCCGAGTTTGATAAACTAATTACAGAAAAAAATCTTGTTTGTCCAAAATGTAAAGGCAAATTCAATAAAGCTAATAAATTCAATATGATGTTCAAAGTAGGAATTGGTCCAGAATCAGAATCAGCATATCTACGACCAGAAACATGTCAATCTATCTTTGTAGATTTCCCAAGGCTCTTTAAAACAATGCGAGGTAAGTTGCCTGTAGGGATCGCACAGATTGGCAAGAGTTTTAGAAATGAAATTTCTCCACGTCAAAGTCTTTTAAGATTAAGGGAATTCTACCAAGCAGAGATCGAGGTTTTTTGCAACCCAAATAGGTTAAATGACTCCGAAAAATTTTCTGAAGTTGAAAATACAGAGATTAGAATAATGGTTGGTGATACCATCAAATCCATAACATGTAAAGAAGCGTTGGATTCGGGAATTCTACCAAACAAGCTCGTTGCATACTATATTGGATTACTTATAGAATTTTATCAAAAAACTGGTATTGATACCAAACGAAGTAGATTTAGAAAACTCGGGGATAAAGAAAAGGCATTTTATGCATCGGTTGCTTTTGATTTTGAAGTAGAAACTACAACAGGATGGTTAGAACTTGTTGCATGCAATTACAGATCAGATTACGATTTGAAAAACCATGCTAATACAAGTAAGGAGAAATTTGAAGTGTTAGATGGAGATGTAAAGATTCTTCCACATGTGTTTGAGCTTTCTATGGGGATAGATAGGAGTCTTTACACCATATTGGAGCATAGTTTACGTGAGGATAAGGAAAATGATAGAGTTGTTCTTTCACTAAAGCCTTACCTTGCTCCGGTTCATGTTGGTGTACTGTCGCTCGTAAAAAAAGATGGTCTTGCAGAAAAAACTGAAGAGATTTTTTCAAAGATTAAAAGAGCATATGATGCATTCTTGGATCATTCTGGTGCAATAGGAAGAAGATACAGACGTCTAGATGAAGTAGGAGCACCACTTGCCATTACTGTAGATCATCAAACTCTTCAAGACGATACGGTCACAGTTAGGGCTCGCGATTCTATGAATCAGGAAAGAATTAAGGTTTCTGAACTTCATTCATATCTTGCAAGGAACGTAGCTTATCCCTGATTTCAAAACAAAAAAATGAATGCGAATTATTTGGTGATAAACATAAATAAATTTATTTTTAAAGCAGAAAAAGTGGGCGTAATCGCCAGTCTTCCCATTGCGAGTTCCCCTACTCGTATGTTGATTGTGACGATACTCCGGTGGGTGATGGAACTGATGGGAATCTATCGCCAATCTGTTGTTCTGCAACTGCAGATGCTTCTTGTAGAATCTTATCTGTTTCTTCGCTAGATACATCAGAGTCTACACTAAAGTCTCCGCCTGCTAGCGAATCCATCATTAGTCCATTGAGTGTCTGTGTCATAGAGTTGAGCTCTGCATCTGCTTCAGGCATGAACCTTCCAAGGGATGATTTGAGTCCCTTCATAGTTGACATTGCAGGTGCGATAGCTACCATTGCATCTCCAAGATCATGTATGGTAGTTAGACGTAATTGCACTTGCTCTAATGCCATTCTTGCATTGCCTAACATCTTTGTGACCTTTCTAATTTCTGCTAACTCGTTGGACAAAACTCTGCTCGTACTAGCATCGTGTTGTTGCATTGCGGCTACGATTCGTTTGAAAAGCTGTGCATCTCGTTCTCTCAGCTTTCCCAACATTGAATCCATCTTCGATATCTGACCCTGTAATTTGTTCACAGCGCCCTCAATTCTAGGTTTGAGAGCTCCTTGTGGTTTTACAGCGTCATGTATTTTTTCGTTTAAACCTCTAGTCTCTTGTCGAGTCCAGGTTTTATCGAAGCCTGTCATGCGAGGTAGTTTAAAATTTGCTTCTTAATGTCGGGTGTATATTATCATCAACATTAGGCTAAATTTAGCTCACAAAATGTAAATCAGGCACATAATTTTTTGTCAATATGCCAAGAATAGTAATTTTTGATTCTGGTTTTGGTTCGCTTTCTATCATTAGACCCATACAAAAAAAGATGAAGTCGGAGATCATCTATTTTGCTGACCAAAAGAATTTTCCATATGGTACAAAATCTGTTTCTGAACTTAAAAAAATAATAAAATCAACCATTATTAGATTAGAAAAAAAATTTAACCCAGATCTAATAATAATTGGATCAAATACTCCATCATTGTTACTAAAAAAATTAATAAAATTACAAATCATTGGAGTCTATCCACCACTAGGACATGCAGTTAACAAAACAAAATCAGGTTCTATAGCAATACTTGCAACCAAATCTGTTATTGAAAGTAACATGCTAAAAAACTTCATTAAAAGAAACGTACCAAAAAAAATTAAGGTAAATCCAATAAATGCTTCTTCGCTTATAGATCTTGTTGAGTCTGGTAAATTTATTTATGATAAGAAATTTTGTAGGAAAAAGATAGAAAAGGTTTTGTTAAAACCAATCATAAATAATAATGTTGATGTTGTAACATTATCTAGTACACATCTACCATTTCTTTTACCTATTTTAAGACAAGTCTTTCCAAATATTATATTTCTAGATCCAGCATATCTTGTTGTAAATCAAGTTATAAAAAAATTGAAAACAAAAAAATCAAAACAAAATTCAATGGAAATTTTTACTTCTGGAAACGTAAAACTTTTTCAAAAGCAATTACGTCAAATAGGAATTGAAAATACGGTAAAACAATTATGATTTAATTTTTGTTTTTCTGAATCCATGACTAAATGTCTTGTCATATAATCTGGAATATTCATAAGATTTTGGATTTATAATGTCACCAATAATAATAATTGCAGTACGAGTAATTTTCTCCTCTCTCACTTTCTTTGCAATATCTTTTAGTGTTCCTGTTATTACCTTCTCATCTTTCCAGCTTGCGCGATAGACTGCAGCTACCGGAGTCGATTTTGGATATCCTCCTTCAATGGCCTGTTTTACTATATCTGAGAGAAGATGTATACTAAGATAGAATATCATAGTTGCTTTGTGCTTTGCAAGTTCAGAGATTTTCTCATGTTTTGGAACCTTAGTTCGTGACTCAGCTCTTGTGATGATGATAGTTTGGGTAACACCAGGTAGTGTAAGTTCAGAACCTAAAGCTGCAGCTGATGCCAAAAAAGAAGTGATCCCAGGTATGATTTCAAAGTCTATACCCGCTTTTTGAAGATTATCCGTTTGTTCTCTTATTGCACCATAAATGCTTGGATCACCATCATGTAATCGGATTACTAACTTTCCTTTCCTTGTGTTAGTTTTTAAAATGTCAAAAATTTCTTCTCTAACTAGCTTGGCTGCATCATGTAGTTTTGCTTTTTTACATAATTTTATGATCTCTGGTGGTATTAGAGATCCTGAATAAACTACTACATCTGCATTTTGCATTAATTTTTTTGCTTTTATGGTAAGAAGCTCAGGATCACCGGGACCACAACCAACAAAGTAAACCTTAGGCACGCTTTACCACCATTATTGAAAAATACTTGTTAGTGAAAGTATCTTTGGTGACTTCGCCAAGTGTTAATTTTTTAACAATTTCCTCATCGGTTCCAATATCTTGCGCTATTGCAAAAATTGAATTGTCAGAAAATCCTGCCTCCTTTAATAACGTAATGACTTTATCGAAATATCTTCCATCCTTTAAAAATATCATTGTGTCACAGTTTTTTGCTGTTTCTTTTACTCTAGAAAGATCATAACAGGCAGGAATTACTGCCACGGTTTCATCACCTTCTGCAATGCTTATGCCTACCTTTGATGCAAAAGCAAACATCGATACTATTCCGGGAATTATTGTGATCTTAATTTCTGGGTATTTTGATTTTAGTTCACGCTGAATATAGATCCAAGTACTGTAAAGTGATGGATCGCCTACAGTAAGATAAACGACGTTTTTACCAGATTTTATCACGTTTGCTATAGCCTGAGCATTTCTTTTCCAAGTATTTTCAAGCGTTTCTTTGTCTTTGACCATTGGGAAAACCAAGTTTATAATTTCTGGTTTTTTGGAATTATCAATTACTGAAGTTATGATAGAATAAGCTATGCTTGTTTTTCCTTCTTTAGATGTTGGACATATTATTACATCTGCGTTACGAATAGCCTTTACAGCTTTTACAGTTAAAAGATCAGGATCTCCAGGACCACAACCAACACAAATTAGATCTGTCAATAGAAGCGATTTCAGGTTGTGCCTAATTAAAAGTTAGATTTTTGTTGCAGATATTACAGTAACAGGATTTCTTGCTAGCATCATTGTTCCAGTAGAGGTCTTTCTACTCTTTGATACAGTTATTTGTGTAACATCTATTGAGGAAAATTTCAGTTTTTCTATTGCATCCAAAACTGCAACCAGTGTTTCAAGCAGGATTGTACCAATTACTATTCTGCCACCAGGTTTTAGCTTTCCTTCACATAGTTTGAGTATGTCTTTTGTGTCTCCTCCAGTTCCTCCTATGAAAATTGCATCTGCTATTGGTAATTCAGAAATTTTTTCTGTGGCATTTCCAAATATTACCGTAATATTTGAGATTTGGAATTTTTCCAGGTTTTTCTTGGTTAATTCAATAGCTTTTGGATCGAAATCAATTGAGAATACTTTACCAGCAGGTTTGACTTGTAATGCAGACTCGATAGATACGGAACCACTTCCACATCCAATATCATATACTATTTGACCTGGTGATAGTCTTGCTTTGCTTATCTGAATGGCTCGTACTTCTTCCTTTGTTATAGGAACTTCTTCAATTCTCTCAAATAACTCGTCTGGGATACCAGGTGTACTGTGTTTCCACATCTAGCACAATGGCATACTCTAGATATTTTAGTGCTACTTGATAGGGAGTCCTGTTACAGCTGGATGCAACAGGGTATTAACAAGAATCCAAGTAAAGATGAATATGAAAAAGTAGCTTCCTATTCCTGTCATGATTAGTTTTTTCTTATCTGATGGCGGAAGTGGTATGCGCATTGCTTTTGCTATTCCATAAGATATGATAAACAGAATAATCATGATCCCAAATCCTACATATGGTCTAGAATCTACATCGATAGAGGTTCCTACAAAAGCAGAGATTATACCTGCAAGTACACCAAGACCAATCCTAACCCAAAAGAGAGTACCAATTGGATTTTTTGTTATTCCATTCGTTTGTGTAGTGGTTGGTTCGTTTGGAGATGGGTTCTTTACGTTAGGATCATCAGGGGCGGATTTTTCTTCTTCTTTTTTCTTTGGATGTCTGGTCAATTAAATTTACAAAGTGACTCACAGGAAACCATGCTTAAAATCTTTGGTTCGCTTCTTAATAGTAACAGTATAATTTTGGAGCGATAATGCGCTATCATGACACTTGCCGGCATAGAATTACGTTATCTAGTAAATGAGATCATTGGGAAAATTGACGGATATTATGTAAGTAACATTTACGGAATTAGTCGCGACAGTCTACTTTTCAAATTACATCACCCAGAAAAGCCAGACATTCTACTAATGTTTTCTACATTAGGATTATGGATTACTACAATTAAGATAGAACAAATTGAAGAAAACAGGTTGGTAAAGAGATTAAGAAATGATCTGCTCAGATCAAAAATTTCTTCAATAAAACAGATTGGTGCAGAAAGAATTGTTTATGTTACATTTAATGCCCTAGAACAAGAGTTTGTTCTAATTGGAGAATTTTTTGGCGATGGCAACATAATTTTATGTGATAAAAACATGAAGATACTTGCTCTTTTACATTCTATTGACGTAAGACATAGAAAATTAAATGTCGGATTTAACTATGAACCTCCACCCCAGACCGGATTGGAAATTTTTAATATTACATCAAAAGATCTTATTGGAATACTATCTGTATCAACGCCTGCGATAAGATGGATAGGTAGGACACTAGGCATTCCTGCAAAATATGCTGAAGAGATAGTCAGACTTGCAGAAATAGATCCATTAAAACCCGGAAATAGTCTATCTGAGAAAGATGTAGAAAAAATTTTTGTGGTGACTAAAGATCTGGTGGAAAAAATTGTAAACGGGGTACATGATCCAATATTAGTAAAAACTGAAAACGGTGCCGATGTCTTTCCTGTAAAACTTGGCCATATAGAAAATACAAACTATACTAAGATTGCAAGTTTTATGGAAGGATTAGATTCGTTATTTACACAGAATCTTCTTGAACGCGGCAAGTCATCACAAGCAAATACTGTCACACAGAAAATTGAAGAGTTTGAACATAAATTAGAAGATCAAATAAAAGCAATATCAACGGTTAAAGAAAAAGCTGGTGCCATTTCTGGGGTAGCAAAATCGTTATTGGGTTTAGTTTCAAAAGGGGTGACCTCGTTAGAGAGCCCTGTGGTTATAGATGTGCTTAGAAAGCAAAATGCAGATTTTGTAAAAGAAAGAGGCATTTTGTTTATAGATGTCAACGGTGAAAAAATTCAGATAAATCCTGATTCGTCCCTACAAGCCATTGCTTCTGTGCTGTTTAATGAATCAAAACGACAGATAAATGCCATAGAATTCATAGAATCGGCAAAAAAGAAAACTGCGAAGAGTCTTGAGAACTTTAGAAAACAAGAAAACATTGCAAGAGATTCTGTTGTGTTCACAATACAAAAAAAGAGAGAATGGTATGAAAGATATAGATGGTTTTTCACCTCTGAGGGTCTTTTGGTAATTGGCGGTCGTGATGCGTCATCTAATTCATCAGTTATCAGAAAACATCTTGAAAAAGACGACAAAGTGTTTCATGCAGAAATTTTTGGCTCCCCCTTTTTCCTTTTAAAAAAGAGTTTAGAATCTAATGTGACTAGTATTTTAGAAACCGCGCAGGCAACTGTTTGTTTTAGCAGAGCATGGAGAGAAGGTTTGTACGGATTGGGTGCATATTGGGTAAATCCAGACCAGATAAAGACTGCTGCTCCAAGTGGACAGTTTATTTCAAAAGGCTCCTTCATAGTGGACGGTCAGAGAAATTTTGTCAAAGTAACTAGTATGCGTTTAGCTATTGGTCTTTTAGAAAAAGACGATAGTTATTCTTTGACGTGTGGGCCTCCTGAAGCTGTTAAAAAAAACAGTATCTATTATGTTATAATTGAACCATCAGGTTTTGATATGGTTGAAGTTGCCAAAAAGATAAAACTTGAATTTCTCAAGTTTAAAGAGAAAGAGAGTATAGTTAAAGCAATTAGTATGGATGATTTTACACGGGTAATACCTGCTGGCGAAAGCCACATAGTTGAATCTGGTATCGGTCAAGCGTACAAATGAATCAGAAAAAGCCAATTTTCATAGTAGATGCCATGTTAGGCAATCTTGCAAAAAAACTCAGAGTTTTAGGATATGACTCAACATATTTCTCATCTATTGAAGATGAAAAACTTGTTACAGTTGCAAAAAATGAAAAACGAATCATACTGACAAAAGATGAACTGCTTTGTAAAACAGCCCAAAATCATGACATAATAGCCATACTAATCAGAGGAAATGACGAGCTTGAACAAATTATGCAAATACATCAAAGTATAAAATTTGAAAAGTTTGTTATGGACACAAACAATTCTAGATGTATTGTTTGTAATGGTAAATTACAACCAATAGAGAAATATCGGATCATAGGTAAGATTCCAGAAGGCGTTTTAGAAAGGGAAGAAAAATTTTGGGCGTGTGATGCATGCAAAAAGATCTACTGGCAAGGAACTCATTTTGAAAAACTTCAAGAATTTGTTAATAAATTAAACAACAGATTACAATGAGCTTTTCAGATGAAGATGGTGAGATCTTGGTAAGGACAGCTAGATCGGCAGTAACAGAACATCTTAAAACAAGAAAAAAAATGATATTAGATGAAGATTTCAAATCTAGGTTTTCTTATAATTCTGGTGTCTTTGTTACTTTAAACAAAGACGAAAAACTTAGGGGATGTATTGGTTTTCCTACGCCCGAAATAAAATTGTACCAATCACTTGTGGATGCGGCGATTGCTTCTGCCACCGAAGATCCTCGCTTTCCTTCTGTAAGATATGAAGAATTATCAGACATTATCTTTGAGATAACTGTACTAACACCTCCAGGAGAGATTTGCGTAGAAGATACCTCAGAATACCCAAGCAGAATAAGGGTAGGAAGAGACGGATTGATTGTTAAATGGGAATTCGGCGCGGGTCTGCTTTTGCCTCAAGTACCTGTTGAGTATGGCTGGAATGAAGAAGAATTTCTTAATCATACATGCGAAAAGGCAGGCGCACCACAAGATTGTTGGAAAAGAAAGAGTACAAAAATACTCAGGTTTGAGGGAATTGTTTTCAAGGAAACTAGCCCTAATGGAGATGTAATACGAATTCAGTTATAGTATTTTACCATTCTCAGCATCAAGTAGAATTTTTTTTCCATCTGTTAACGAATCATATTCTTCCCTTGTTGCCATAACAAGAGGTATGTTTGCAAGTGCACAACCTGATGCAGTGGTAATATCAACTTTTGAACATATCATTGCGCGTGGTGCACAGTTATTTGATTTCAAAGAGTATATCGTATAGGCTCCAACACTGCTGCCAACCCCAAAGGGAAAGACCAGAATTTTGTCTGCAAGCGATTTGCCAAAAAGATCGTGTTTTTCATCTCTTATTTTGCCAGTTTTTTTGTCTACAGCACCAAGAAAATTGATTGGTTTTTTTGCTATCATAACCTGACCTTGAGCTTTTCCTTTTACAATTACTTTTAATGTCATGTGGTTTCTTCCTGTATGATTTGAGCAAGATTCTTAAGATTTACATCTACACCGTTTGATGTTTTCAGATAATATGCACCCTTGACACTGTTTGTAATAACACCGTCTACATCTTTTTTGTCTATCAGTGGTGTAAGACAAATACAACAATCAGAAAGAAGTTCACCACCTGCGCGTTCTATATCATTGACATGTCCAAGACGTCGCGCCTGTTCCTGAACTGTTCTAGGGCAAAAAATCATACATCTTTTTTTGAATTCTTTTCCTTTTAACATTCCAGCAAGATCGGATATCTCATCTAGTCCAAGTTGTGGGCTACCAAGAGTAATAATGTCACCTGAGTCAGTAGTGTTTAGTTCATCATGTATTTTTTGTGCCTCTTCTTTGCCAAAATCCATTGTTTCACCTGGGGCATCACCCAAAGTGAACATTCCGCATGTACCGGACGTACCCATTCCAGCACAAAGTGACTTGCAGCTACGTCTATCAAGTTCTTTTACACCCGAAATTGCAACAGAACATCCACTAACTTTTCCTGCAAAATATCCAAGCATGCCATATGTCATCTCATCTTTTTGATCAGTTTTCATCCGTATTGTAAGATTTGGGATTCTTGAATCATCTTTTCTCAGGTCGGAAAAGGGGCTTTTTCCAGTCAATGCACTTGCAAGGGCACTAAAAGCCCCTTCTTTGTTTGTTTTAAGATTTGCCAGTGAATTTGCATAAATTGCGGCATTACTTTCAGCAAAGGAAACATGTGTTCCTTGTTTTGGTAACTGGAAAATTTCATACGGAATACAAGAAAAAGATGGTATTGCACCCATTTTTTCGTATGAATTTTTTATACTATTCTGTTTTTTAATAAACTCTTCAGAGATATCATATTTCGAAACAGTGTCAGGATCAAATCCCATCGGATTAACTGTAGTCTTTACTTTGAATTTTGTATCCTTGCTAAGCTTCACAAGGAATTCTTCTCCCGCATCTCCAATTGTGTTATAGTTAACACCAGAAAGGTGTGCCCATTCAATTTGAAGTAGACGATCTGCGTCTGTAGCTTCTCCTATTGCTACCAAAACACGGTATGCAAGTGCAAGTGTTTCTCCATATTCACCTTTTAAAGATGCTTCTTCTTCTTTCGTTAATTCCAATAAGATATTCTAATCTAAACGATATAAAATACTTGTATGGCCTTTACCCTTATAATATAAACAAATGCAATCAGAACATATGGAAAAAATTCTACGGGGAATGACAAATACGATGAACTCTGTCAAGCCGCCCAGAATGACTGCGCTTAGAGAATTGCATGAGGCAGAGACTGGCGGTCCACTTAGCATACTTATTGGAACAATACTTTCTGCAAGGACAAGAGATGAAAACACTTCAGCTGTTGTCAAAAAACTATTTTCAAGGTACAAGACTGCACGTTCACTTGCAAGAGCCAAAGTCTCTGATGTCGAGAAAATAATCAAATCCACTGGGTTTTATCATGTAAAAACAAGAAGGATAATCGAAGTTGCGTCAATCGTTGATTCACGGTATCATGGCAAAGTCCCAGATAATTTGGATGAACTACTAAAACTACCAGGTGTTGGTAGAAAAACGGCAAATTGTGTACTTGTTTATGCCTTTGAAAAACCAGCCATACCCGTAGACACGCATGTACATAGGATTTCAAACAGGCTGGGCTTGGTAGAAACAAAAACTCCTGAAGAAACTGAATTTGCACTTATGGTAAAAGTTCCAAAAAAATACTGGCTTCGGATAAATGATACATTTGTAATGTATGGTCAAAACATTTGTAAACCAATATCTCCTATGTGTGGTGTTTGCCAGATAAAAAAAGAATGTAATTACTATAGGGCTAATTTCGCTTCTTAGTTTTTAGCAATATTACTATTATTACTCCAGCAATTCCAGCAAGTATGTACGGTAGATAAAATAGCGGATTAGCAGCAGGGTTACCAGAAACAATATTCAATATCAAATTTCCTGAATTGGTTGCAAGTGGATCCGTCGAAGATTCCATTCCATATACTGAAAAATCCTTTATCTTATAATAATCAAGACTCAAGTTAGAAACCACAATTCTTTTGCCATTGTGTATTGTAAGACCGACGTCATCAGCATATACAGCAATTATTTCCTCATCACGATTCCAACCACCCTGTTTTTGATCATGAAGAACGGCATATCCAACTTCAGGATTTTGTACTGCAACCCAGAATTTCATGTCAGGTGAACTACCCATTCCAATTTCAATAAATTTCTCTTTGTCAACGCCATCATACAGACGTATTACAGCGTTTCCAAGAGGGTTTGCATATACAATGTTATTTATTATTGTAAGTTGCCAATTTGTTGTATGCTCATTCTCAAATGAACCACTATTTGCAATATTGTTCACTACATTGAATTTATCGTATGGAATATCAATTGCTTCCAGATGAACAGAAGGATTTGATGGAATTTGCGCATATACAGGAAGAATTTGAATTAAAAGTAAAAAAAATAAAACAATACTTGTTTGCACAAATTTGGCGAAAATTGGCTTTAATAAAAATCTAGTCAACAAATGGTTTGTTCCAATTCATTATAATTTTAGATACTTCTGGACGTATCATGTATTCAGAAGGAATATGTCCTTCAAGTATCATAGTTCGTAATTTAGTACCACTTAGTTGTTCTTGAAATTCTGTTCCATGTGGACAGTTTCTTTCACTTGCAAAAGAAAGGCATTTTTTACAATAAAAAAATGCTGGATAAAAGATTGGTTCTATCTGAAGATCAGGATATTCACTGAATATTTTTTGTGCTGCAAATGGATCATAAAAAGTTCCAACACCAGCATGATCACGGCCTATTATTATATGAGTGCAACCAAAGTTTTTCCTCATTATTGCATGATGAATCGCTTCTCTTGGTCCTGCATATCTCATCTCTGTGTGAAGTGTTGCCAAAAAGCATCTGTTTTCAGGATAATAATGTTTGATCAATGTTTCATATGAGCTGACTATAACTTCATCAGTAAAATCGCCTGACTTTTTCTTTCCTATCAGCGGATTGATAAAAAGGCCATCATGTGTATTAAGAGATTCTTTTTGAAGCATTTCATGAGCAACGTGCGGTACGTTTCTTGTTTGAAAAGCAACAATTGTCTTCCAACCAGCTTTTTCAAAACTTGTCCTTGTTTCTGTTGGAGTTAGTCTATATTTTCGTATAGGAATTTCTTTTGGTCTTTTTACATAGTCAATTTTACCAGCCACAAGAACATCTAGCATTGCCATGGTCTTTGCCACTCCTGGATGTCTTGGATCGGTTGTTCCATAGACACCTTTTGCAGTCATAGTTTTGTCAAATGCATACACATCTTCTACATGTAAAATAGCAAAATCACTACCTTCTGGATTTTTCAAGAGGACATCACTAGCATCCTTCATTTTTGCAGCAGTCTGCTTGTCAACATCTAATACGATTGGTATTGTCCA
>Ga0247727_10004291_pt1 | contig 30356 bp, 23 predicted proteins | sample WisWelCaveWW1625_FD_202498 | JGI IMG/M metagenome (GOLD analysis project Ga0247727, IMG submission 202498) | Biofilm microbial communities from Wishing Well Cave, Virginia, United States - WW16-25 | ecosystem: Environmental > Aquatic > Deep subsurface > Groundwater > Cave microbial mat | place...
GGGGTGAAGTTTAAAATTATCGAAGCCACCAAAATTCAGTCGGCATTGAAATAAATTACTAACAACTGAGCTTGGATCAACTATGAAAAATGTGATTACCTTTTCGCTGCGGCAACGACAAGAGGTGAGGCGGGTGCAACAAATCGCGCGGTTCATCAAAATCATGATACTTTTGATGACGACCTTTGGCGTGATTCAATCTAGCCTCGCCGGAGACGATGAGCGTTCTAAAAAGCCGGAGTTCTATTACAAACCGTATAGCGAGGCGGAGATTAAAGCGGTGCTGCAACGGCCGCTGTCGATGGAAGATTGCATTCGCATCGCGCTGGCGAAGAATATCGGCCTGCGGATGGCGTCAAGAGATTTGGCGCGGACGGAAGCGTTGCACGCCGGCAGTTATGGCCGTTTTTTGCCGGTGCTTTCTTTGGAAGGCACTCGCATAAATTCACTTCTGGAGGTGGCGTCACGCGATTCGATTTCCCGTTTAATCGAATCGAGCTTTGAAAACAATTCGAATCTCACCGGTAAAGCCTCATTGTTCTTGCCGACCGGCGCGACGTTTCAGTATTCGCAAGATTTGCTTCGAGAAGTTTTATTCCCTATCGATGATCCGAAGGAAATAAGCCGCAACCGGTCATATAGTTTTAATTTTACCCAACCCTTGTTGCGCGGCGCCGGTCCCAGGATGGCGCGGAGCAATTTTTTGCTGACTGGATACGATCAGCAGATTGAAGAAAACAGTTTATATAATAGAAAACTGCAGACGGTTGTGCTGGTCAAGCGCGTCTATTTTAACCTGCTGCTGCAGCGCGAGCTGGTGAAGATTAACACCTCGGCATTTAAAAGAGATTCTATCCTGGTTTTAGCTTCGAATGCATTGATTCAAGCGAAATTGGCCACCCGGCGTGACGCTTTGAGCGCCGAGATTCGCGTGGCCGACGACCGGGCCGCTTTGCTGGCGGGCCAAAGCGATTACGAGTCTGCGCTTGACAATCTGAAGGATGTGTTGGGCCTGCCCATCGAGGCCACCATTGGGGTGGACTCCACGGGTTTGGATTATGTCAAAGTGGATTTGAACGAGCAAGAAATCGTCATGCATGTTTTGGAGCAGAACCCCTCCGTGCGCAGCAGTGAAGTCGCTCTGGCGCGGACGCGTTTGGCATACAGCGTAACGAAAAATACGCAGCTCCCGCAATTGGATTTGGTGGCCTCTTATGCGTCGACGCTGCAACGCGATCTCGTCGTCAATCAAGATCAACGCCGCACCGGCGGTTGGCAAGCCTCGTTGAACTTGAATTATCCCTTGTTCAGCCGGGAGGCGGCCTCCCGCGCCGAGGAAGCGGAAATTTTTGTGGCGCAACAAGAAGATCGGGTGCAAGAGCTTAAACGCCAGATCACGATCAATATTCGCGATATCGTCCGGGCGGTTAACAATAAAGTCGAACAAATCGTGGCGATCAAGCGTGGCATCGAAGTCGCAGAGGTTAAGTTAGACTTCGCGACGACGATGTTTAATCTGGGACGGGCGTCAAATTTCGATATTACGGAATCGCAGGAGTTCCTGCTGAAAGCCCAAAACCAATATCTCCGGATTTTGGTCGAGTATCACACCAAATTGGCGATTTTGGAAAGTTTGACCGGCAAGCCGCTCGTGACGCAATAATTTTATTTAATTAGGCTCCCCTAGTTGTGGCTTTCGGGGAAAAACAGTTGAATCTCGTGTTTGAATTTGAATCCAATTGAGGTGATTGTTATGAATCCATCTAATGGTAACCAGAATGGGCTGCAAGGTTTTTTAGCCGATCAAGGCCGCCGCAAAATGCTGATGATTGCGGTGCCGGCGGTTGCAGTTTTGCTTTTTGTCGGCAACCGGATGTTGCGTTCGGAAACCGATGATACGTCGATCCCAACGGTTAAGGTGAAACAAGGTCAGGTCACGATTAAGATTACCGAGTCCGGTGAATTGCGCGCGCAAGATCAGGTGGTGATCAGCGCCGTAACGGATAAACAAATTCTTTGGCTGGTGCTGGAAGGCTCGTGGGTGCAAGAAGGCGATACGCTGATCAAATACGAATCGGAAAAATATGAGATTTCCAAAGGCGAAGCCGAGTCCTCGGTACTGGTCGTGAAGGCCGATTTAGTACAGGCGGAAAGCGATCTGGAAGCGATGGGCATGAAAGTTGAAGCCGCGCGCAAGAGTTATGAATCGCTGCCGGAATTGGCGAAAAAAGGCTTCATTCAAGAGAGCGAAGTCGAGCAAGCGCAATTGTCGTATTTTGAATTGCGTTCCAAAGCGCGGGCGCTGCAAGCCGGCGTCGAAGCCGCCAAAGCCCAGGTCACGCGCGCCGAGCGCGGTTTGGAGCAACAGGATCGCAAGCTGCGTCAAGGTGTGGTGTTGGCGCCGCGCGCCGGTTTGGTGGTTTATGCCATGACCGGCGACGCCGAGAATCAGAAAAAAGTCAACATCGGCATGACCCCGTTTGAAGGCATGGAGTTGATGTACCTGCCGGATGTTTCTTCGATGATGGTGGATACGGAAATCAGCGAAGTCGATTTGTCGAGAATTACGAATCAGATGCCGGCCGAAATTCGACTGGATGCTTATGCGGACGCCGTCTTCAAAGGCGAAGTCACTTTTATCGCGGATCTCGCCAAACGAAAAATCAGCCGCATCACCGGGAAGATGACGGGCGCGAAAGTTTTTGACGTCACCATCAAAGTGAGCGAGCAGGACAAGCGTTTGAAGCCCGGCCTCACGGCGACGCTGGACATCATCGTCGATGAATATGAAAATGCGCTCTTCATCCCTCTTGAAGGGGTTTTTGTCGATGAGAATGATCAAACGATTGCTTATGTGAAAAATGGCGGCAAAGTGGAAATGCGCAAGATCGTTATCGAAGAGAGCAATGATCGCGTCGCGGTAATCAAAGAAGGCTTGCAAGAAGGCGACGAGGTTTTGCTGGGCCGTCCGACCTCAATTTAACGCATAAGGAGATGACTCATGCTCGTCGAAGTTAAAAATTTGGCGCGAGAATATGTGATGGGCGAGACCGTGGTGCGCGCCTTGCGCGGCGTTTCGTTTGAAGTTGAGCGCGGTGAATTTGTCGCCATCATGGGGCCCTCCGGCTCGGGCAAATCCACGTTGATGCATTTGCTCGGCTGTTTGGATCGCCCTTCCAACGGCTCCTATTCGCTGGATGGCACCCCCGTCGAAAATTTGGATGATGTTACTTTGTCGCGTTTGCGCAATCGCAAGGTCGGCTTTGTTTTCCAAGCCTTCAACTTGATTCACCAGCTTACCGTCGTGGAGAATGTCGAAGTGCCGCTGATTTACATGGGGATGGAACGCAGCAAAAGACGCGAGTTGAGCTTGGAGATGTTGAAGGCGGTTGGCTTGGATCACCGTCCCAATCATCGTCCCGGCGAGCTTTCCGGCGGCGAGAACCAACGCGTGGCGATTGCCCGGGCCTTGGTCACCAGCCCGCAAGTTATTTTTGCGGATGAGCCGACCGGCAACCTCGACACGAAAACCGGCCATGAAATTATGGAGACTTTGCGCGAGCTCAACGAACGCGGCACCACGGTCATTTTGGTGACGCATGAAATGGAAAAAGCGAAGTGGGCGCGCCGGCTGATTCATATGCAAGACGGAAAAATTTTACGCGAGCTGCACGGGGAAAACCTCCAGCGGCTCCGGGATCTTTTTCAAGAGTTGCCGCAGGCCTAATCGTACCGCAGCATTTATGCTGCGCGCCGCGCTTCTTCTCAACATAAATGTTGTGGCACGGGAGATAGTTCTTAAAAACTTTAACGAATCTAATGCACTCAATGGGATTTTAGCACTATGCAATTTTCAGAAAGTTTGAGTATCGGGATCAAAAGTATTTTGGTCCATAAATTGCGTTCATTTCTGACGACGCTTGGCGTGATTTTCGGAGTGGCGGCGGTGATCTCGATGCTGTCGATCGGCGAAGGCGCGAAACGCGCGGCCGTCGAACAAATCAAGTTATTGGGCACCAACAATATTCGGGTCAATCATTTAAAACTAACCGGCGAACAGGCGGAAGAAGCGGACCAAAAAGCTTCCGAAGGCCTAAGTTATCATGACGGTCAATTGATTCGGGAAAACTTGCCGAATGTGAAGGGCGTCACGCCGTTGCGCTTCGTCGAAGCGGAAATTATGTTGGGCAATAAAGAGTCGACCGGCCGCGTGGTGGGCACCGATGAATCTTATGAACGGATCACGAATTTTCATCCCAGCGAAGGGCGTTTCATTTCGACGCTGGACGTGCAAAACGCCAAGCGCGTTTGCGTGATTGGCGAGGAAATCCGCCAGGAGCTTTTTGGTTATCGCAACCCCATCGGCCGGCGCATCAAGGTTGGCGACACGTGGTTTGCCGTCATCGGAGTGATGGAATCGAAATCGATCAAAGACGGCAAGGCTTCGGTGATCAAGTTGCGGAATCTGAACAAAGATGTTTATATTCCGATTACCACGGCGCTGAAGCGTTTTACCGATGAAGACCGTCCGAATTTTGTCGAAGAAATTGCCATTCAAGTCGAGAAAGAAGAGCAAATCATCCAAACCTCGGAAGTCGTCAAGCGTTTGCTCAATCGCACGCATAACGGCGTCACCGATTATGAAATCATCATCCCCGCCGAGTTGTTGGCGCAAAGCCAGAAAACGCAGCGGGTGTTCAATATCGTCATGGGTTCGATCGCCGCGATTTCGTTGCTGGTCGGCGGCATCGGCATCATGAACATTATGTTGGCCAGCGTCACCGAGCGCACGAAAGAGATCGGCACCCGGCGCGCTTTGGGCGCCACCGAGCGCGATATTCTCATTCAGTTTCTGAATGAGACGATTCTGGTGAGCGCCACCGGTGGAATGATCGGCATCGTCCTGGGCGTGGCGATGGCGAAGGCCATTAACCTATTCGCCGGTTGGGATACCGTGATTTCTCTATACAGCGTGGTGATCTCCTTCGGCATCTCCGCGCTCGTCGGCATCGTGTTTGGCATTTACCCCGCCCGCCAGGCGGCCCAAATGAATCCGATTGCGGCGCTGCGCTTTGAATAAGAAGTTTGTTCGTGGGGTTTTGCAAAAAGCCGAGGCCTGGGCCTCGGCTTTTTTTGTTGTTAAATATTATTCACAAAACTTGCCGGCAAAACAAGATTTGCCATATTGTGTGGTTTGCGGCGATATTGTTTTTCGCATAAGGGCTTTCTTGTTGGTAATCTTGTAAATATATCGCGATATGCTGTGTTGCATACTTCTTCCGCGGTTTATTTCTACATGGACGCAGAAAAATTTTAAAAAGTGCTTATGTCGTTGCAGCGGCGGGGCAACACGTTGCCCCGCCCTAAGTTGGTGATAACGGTAGAACGGTTGAGACACATAAAAAATGAAATTTTTTAGCCGCCTGTCTGAATTGCGCGCGCTCGGGAAAAAGAAAGAAGACGGCCAGAAAAAACTGGATTCCACCGGCCTCTGGAAAATCTATAAAGTCTTCGGACGGCATTACAAAAAGCACTGGAAAACTTTGCTGGTGGCTTACGGGTGTTTGTTCATTGTTATCGGCATCGAGGTGCTGAACCCCTGGCCGTTAAAGCTGGTGCTGGATCACTTGCTCGTGCGCGCGGCGCTGCCGGAAAATTTGTCGTTTTTGCAGCCGTTATTTGCCGGGCCGGCGAAAATCACTTTGCTGCTGCTCGCCGCAGCGATTTTAGTGCTGACGGTGGCAGAAGCGATGTTCTCGTACGTTAATAAGTTTTGGATTTCGAGCTGCGGCGATAAAATGGTCGCGGAGATTCGCGAGCGCGTTTTTGCGCATATGAACCGGCTCTCGCTGTCTTTTCACGAATCCGCCAGCGCCGGGAACATGCTTTATAATATCACCTCGGACGTCGGCGAGCTGAAAACCGTTCTCATTGATTTTCCGCAAGATTTTATCCATCGCATGATCACCTTCGCGGCTTATGCGGTTTTGATGATGTGGCTCGATTGGCGTTTGGGCCTGATCGCGCTCAGCACCACCCCGTTGGTTTATCTGGTAACGAAATATTTTCGCGCCGGCATGAAAGTCATGATGAAGCGGGCCCGCCGGCGCGTTGGCGAACTGACGTCGATTCTCATCGAGAACGTTAAAATGATGGCCGTGGTGCAGGCCTACGGCCGCGAACAAGTCGAGCGCGAGCGTTTGGCAAAAAGCAATCAGGATAATTTAGAAGCGCAAATGCAGGCTTTGCGATTGCATCGCGCGTATAGCCGGGTCAGTGATTTCTTGGTGGTGTTGAGCAGCGCCGGCGTGCTTTATTGGGGCGGACGTTTTGCGGTCGGCAACGAAATTTTGCCCGGCACGTTGGTGGTTTTTGTGGCTTACATGCGCAGCGTGACCACTTCCCTTGAGAAATTCACCGGCCTTTTTCTTGGCCTGGCCAAAGCGCAAGTTTCCATCGAGCGCCTCATCGAGCTGGTGGAAAATGATATGGTGATGCAAGACCGCCCGAACGCCGTCACCGCGCCGCGTTTTCAAGGCCGCCTGGAGTTTAAAAATGTTAGCTTTGCTTACAAGGCCGGCCACGAGGTTTTAAGAAACTTGAATTTCGTGGTGGAACCGGGCGAAACGGTCGCGCTGGTCGGCCATAGCGGCGCCGGAAAATCGACGTTGATCAGCTTGTTGTTGCGCTTTTACGATCCGCAACATGGGCAAATCTGTATCGATGGGCAAGACCTTCGCAGTTTTTCCTTGAAATCGCTGCGCCGGCAAATGACCATCTTGTTGCAAGAGGCGCAACTCTTTCGCCAAAGCGTGCGCGAGAATTTGGCTTTTGGCAAACCGGAGGCGCGCGAGGAGGAGATTGTCGCGGCGGCGAAAATGGCGGAAGCGCACGATTTTATTATGCAAATGCCCACGGGCTACAACACGCTCATTCATGAAGGCGGCGATAATCTTTCCGGCGGGCAACGGCAACGCCTGAACATTGCGCGCGCCATCATGCGCAATACTCCGATCGTGATCCTGGACGAGCCGACGACCGGCCTCGACATCAAAGCGGAAACCAAGGTGAATTTAGCGTTGCGGCACCTGACCCAAGAAAAAACGACGTTTATCATTGCGCACAAATTTTCGACGATATTGAACGCCGATAAAATTCTTTTGTTGGAAGATGGACAATTGGCGGACCAGGGCACCCATGAAGAACTCCTGCGGCAAAGTCCGCCATATCGCGAGCTTTATGAATTGCAGTTCGGCTGGCAAAAGAAACTGTCCGCCGTGGCGGCGGACACGAATGGCAACGCGGGAACAGTAGAAACCATAACGGCAGAGGAAAAGGCCTCGCCCGCGCTGAGAGCATAATCCGGCGACGCTCTACTTTGTGGTGATGAAACGTTTTGAGGAAATGAACTTGAGCCAAGTGATGAGTTGGAGCATGGCATGAACCAAAAATCGCGAAAAAATTTTAAACGGCGGCAATCCCCGCCGCCGGAAAGGGATCGCCTCAGCTATAAAGCCCTGTTCCGGGCCTTTAAAGTTTTTGGCAACCACTACAAAGATCATTGGAAAAAATTGGTGCTGGCCTATAGCGGCATGTTTTTCACGATTTTGTTTGGCGTGCTTCTGCCGTGGCCGTTGAAACTGATTCTCGATTATGTTATTTTAAAAAATCCTTTGCCGGAAAAAGCCGCGTTCATCACGGCGTGGTTTGGCGCGAACCCGTACACCTTGTTGGGTTTGCTGGTCGGCGCGTTTATCTTGCTCCACGTCATCGATAGTTTTATCGCGTTTTTTTACAAAATCGCGATGCTGATGGTTTCGACCCAGATGATTCGCGATATTCGCCTGCGGGTTTTTTCGCATATGCAAAGGCTGTCGTTGTCGTATCGCGAGTCGTTTCTAGCGGGTGATATGGTGCTGCGGCTCATTTCCGATTTGCGCAATTTGCCGCGGGTTTTAATTTTTGCCCCTCAGCATGTTTGCCAGCGGGTGTTCACGATTGCCACGCATGCCGGTCTCATGCTCGTATTAGAGTGGCGCCTCGCCTTGGTGGCATTCAGCGTGCTTCCCGTCATGTATTATTTCAATCGGCGTTTCAGCCTGCGCGTCCAAAAAGCCTCGCGAAAAAAAAGAAGCACGGAAAGCAATATCGCCTCGTTAGTGACGGAAAATTTTTCGAGCATGGCGCTGATCCAGGCGTATGGGCGTGAGGATGATCAACAAGCCCGGTTCAATTCGGAAAACCGCGAAAGTCTCGCGCTGACTTTAAAAGCGACGCGTTTTTCTAAAGTTTATAACCGCGTCACGGATGTACTTATGGCGCTCGGCACCGGGCTGGTGCTTTATGTCGGCGGCGGTCTGGCGCTGGATAATGTTATTTTACCGGGCACGCTCGTGCTGTTCGCCACCTATCTGAAAAAGATGTATAGCCCGGTGGATAAATTTTCCGGCATGTTGCTCGATTTTGCGACGGCGCAAGTCGCGGCGGAGCGCATGTTGGAGCTGATCGAATGCAAAATGGTGATGGAAGACGCTCCCCATGCGGTTCCAGCGCCTCCGTTTAAAGAACGCCTCGAGTTTCGGAACGTGAGTTTTTCGTATAAAGACGGCGTCAACGTTTTGCACGACCTCAATTTCACCGTGGCCGCCGGAGAAACCGTGGCGCTGGTCGGCCATAGCGGCGCCGGAAAATCGACGGTAGCAAGCTTGCTTTTACGTTTTTATGATCCGCAGCAAGGACAAGTCTTGCTGGATGGACGTGATATTCGGGATTGCACCCTCAAATCCGTGCGCGATCAAATAACCCTGCTTATGCAAGAAGCGCGATTATTTAACAAAACGGTGCGTGAAAATATTGCCTTCGGCAAACTTGACGAGGCCTCCGATGACGAAGTGCACCACGCGGCCCGGCTGGCGCAAGCCCATGATTTTATCATGCAAATGCCGGAAGCCTATGGCACGATGATCGCGCGCGGCGGCAACAATCTTTCCGGCGGCCAAAAGCAGCGGCTCAATATGGCGCGCGCGATTATTCGGAACACGCCGATTGTAATTCTCGATGAGCCGTCGGTGGCATTGGATGCGAAGGCGGAGGCGAAAACTCATGAAGCGCTCGCCGAGTTAACCAAAGATAAAACCACTTTTATTATCGCCCATAATTTTTCGACCATCGCCCACGCCGATAAAATTTTGGTGTTGGAGGGCGGCCGCCTCGTGGCGCTGGGAACGCACGAGCAATTATTGCAAACCTGCGAGCATTACCGCGAGTTGTACGCCATGCAGCTCACCCGGCCGGTTGCCTATACGCCGCCGGCGCCGGAGAGGAAAAACGATTCCTTCGTCGACGCGGCCGAAACGTTTGACGGTTTTGCCCTGGATAAAGCGGCCTATAGCTAAAATGAATACGGCGAGAACTTCTGCAGTTGCTTTGATCGACGTGGAGGCTTGATTTAAAATGCGATTAGTGTTTATCCGCACGAAAACCGACAGCACCGTTTTTGTGCGAGAAAATCCCCTTACCGCCAAGCTGGATCTTAGATCTTTAGACGAGATGAAAATCTCGCCCAAGGCCGGCAGCAGCTCGAAGAATATTATTTTAGGCCTGCAACGTTGCCGCCTTCTTTCCGCCGGCGAAGAATGGAAGTTTTGGAACGGCGCCTTGCAAGAAGTTTTTTTGCCGGGGCAGTTGCCGGTGAAACTCTTTCCCGGCAACGGCAATCTGACTTCCGAAGCGTTGGCGAAATATATCGCCGCCGCCGGACAACCGGATATCATTTGGGTCGAAGGGCCGGATCATCCGCCTTATCTCAAACAGATTTTTGAATTATGTCCAAAAAGTTTTAAATTAGTTTATTCGAAAGATTGGCGACCGCATCGCATTCAACAACTCGAGCAATATGATCTTTGTCTCGTCGATGAGGAATGGGAAGTCAAAGTCGTTAAAAAAGTACATCCGCAGGTTTATTGCGGCATTTGGGATAAGTTGATCGATTATGAAGACGCACATTACCCCTTGCAGCTCAAGAAAATTTATGACATTTGTTATGTGGCCTATTTGCGCGAGCGCAAAAACCATCGCTTGCTGCTGCAGGCCATGGCCAAGCTCAAAGATCGGGCGCTGCAATGTGTTTGTGTCGGCGACGATCGCAAGGGCTATCGCGTCGAATTGGAAAAAATGGCGAGAGAGTTAGGCTTGTCCGTCCATTTCACCGGCGAAGTTCCCAAAGAAGAAGTCAATCACTATATCAACCAATCCAAAATCGGCGTCATGTGCGCCGTGCTCGATGCGGTGCCGCGCGCCATTTTGGAATACCTGGCGGCGGACGTGCCGGTGCTGGTCAACGCGGAATTATGGGCGGGCGCGCGCTACGTCGGCCCGGGCGCCGGCTTGGTTAAGCCGCCGGAGGAATTTCATCTTGGCCTTGCCAATTTGTTGGATCATTATCAAGATTATACGCCGCGCGCTTATTATCTGCAACATTTCTCTTTTGAAAAAGTGATGGCGAAGTTTCTCCAGATTTTGCAGCAGGCCGGGTTAGAGCTTCGCCGGCCTCACCCGCAAGGTTTGACAGCTTCACGGACGGCGCCAGTGAGCGCCTCATGGCAGCAGGAAAGCTTCTTGGTCGTCAATTGAGGGTAATAAAGATAATGCAACATTTTTCGTTAAAATCACCGAATTGCCACTAAAGGATGATGATGAAAAAGTCAACGACATTTGCCATTGTTGTCGCCTGCGGCACGTGGCTGGGACTTAACTTTCATGCGCGGGCCCATGTGGTCGAAGCGAATCCGAATGAATCGCCGAAAATGCGATTTCCGGTGGATATCGCGATTTCTCCGGACGGCAGCCGCGCCGTCGTGGTTTGCCATAATAACAGCATTGCCGTCATCAATTTGCAAAGCGGCAATTACGCCGTAAATAATATCGAGCCGAACGTCTGGCCGGGAGAACATCCGCTTAAAGCGGTCTTTATCGGCTCGTCTTGTTTCGTGATTAATGAATACTCGGACTTCGTCACCGAGTTCGATCCGGCGACATTGCAAATTCTCGCGAAGCATCCGGTTCCGATGTACTGCCAGGATTTGCTGTATGACGAAATCGGCGGCGTCATTTATATCACCAATAAATGGCTCGACGCAGTTTTGATTTATAACAAATCTTTTCAGTCGCTGCGCCCGGGCCTCCGTGTCGGCCGCAATCCCAAGCCGCTGGCATTGAGCAATGATCGCCGGCGCCTCTATGTCGGCAATCTCGGCTCGTGGAATATCAGCGTCATCGATCTCCAATCCAACACGGTGGTGGATAATATTTACCTCGGCAGCGCGCCGACGGCGTTGGCGGCGACGCCGCAGCACCTCGTGGCAACCAATCACGGCGGCAGAAATCTGAAAAAGATTAACGGCGCGCCGCTGATTGAAAACGACCAGGTCGACATTGTCAACGTGGTCACGTTCATCAATCAGCAAACCGGGTCGATTCAGGATCTTTTTGCCAACGCCGGCGCTGATTTTTCGGATGTTCACCGCAAAGATAATTTGCTGGTTTTTTCCAGCGCGGGAACGGGCGGCGTGCACTTCTACCGGTTGGACCAACCGGCCAATGCCATGCAGACGATGGAAATTTTGGATCCGGAATGGGGTTTGTTGGGTGGACGCGGTGATAAAGGCGGAACCTTGTCGCCGCTGATTACGGCGGTGGCGTTGAAAGATGACCAAACCGTCTATTGCGCTAATTATCTCCGCGATACGGTGGTGGAGATGAAATTCAACCCGGCGCGCAATCGTTTCGAAGTGACCAAAGAAATTCAGCTCAATCCGGTGGGCATCATTACGGCTTTCGTGCCGGTGGGCGTCAATATGAACAAGCGCCAGCACGGCGAACGGTATTTTTCGACAATTGGCGCCTGGTTTCGCCGGCAGAGAAATCTGACTTGCGCCACGTGCCATCCCAATGGTCATACGGATTTTCGGTTCATTGTCGACAAAAAAAGTGATCCCTATAATCCGGGCGCCATGCAAGGGCCGGAGAAACATCCTTCGGCGATCTCGACGAATTTGACGCCGCCTTTTGCGTGGGAAGGCACTTTGCCAAATTTGTTCGAGTTCAACAAAGTTGCTCTCGATCAGCACGATGTTCAGAATGGCTCGCACGCGATTCATAATGACGTTGCGAGTTTTCTGGTTTTGTTTGAAGAGCTTCTTCGTCCGGAGCCGAATCCCTATCCGGCGGCCAATGGCGATTTGCAGAATTCGAATGCGCCGCAGCGCGGCAAAAGCGTGTTTCTCTCGGCGGGCTGTTTTGGCTGCCATAGCGGCGGCGCGTTTACGGACCGTTCGCCTCATGAAGTCGGAACCGGCCGAACGCTCGACACGCCATCGTTGGTGCAACTGTGGGATAAAGCGCCGTATCTTCACGACGGCAGAGCGGAAACATTGACCTCGTTGCTCAATCCGGCTATCTACGACAAACCCGATGCGCATGGCAAGCTGCCGCAATTATCCTCGGCGCAAAAAGATGATTTGATCGCATACTTGCTCGCCATTCGGCCCGGCGATATTCCAACTCGCGTTGAGGAGACGAGCGGTGAAATGCCGGTGACTTTTGCGCTCAAACAAAATTATCCGAATCCGTTCAACCCGGAAACTTATATCGACTATCAGCTTCCTGCTGCGGGCCGCATTGAATTGGTCATTTACAATGGCCTCGGACAAAAAGTAAGAACGTTGATCGACGCGAAGCACGCGCCGGGAAATTATCAGATTCGCTGGGACGGCAAAGATGAGTTGGGTGGGCAAATGCCCAGCGGAGTTTATTTGTATCGTTTGCGTGCCGGGTCCTTCGTGCAAACACGCAAGGCGTTGCTTTTGAAATAAGAAAATAGGAGATACGATGAATCAAGATCATAACGAAGAGATCATCTACAAAGTCGTGTTGAATCACGAAGAACAATATTCCATTTGGCCGGTGGAGCGCGACAATCCGCCCGGTTGGCGCGACGCCGGCAAGCACGGGCCGAAGGAAGAATGTCTGGCTTATATCAAAGAAGTCTGGACCGACATGCGGCCGCTCAGTCTCCGCAAAAAGATGGAAGTAACCCGGACGGCCCGTCTGGAAACTGCCGAAACCGCAGCGCCGAAAAATGATTTGGTGCAGCGCCTGTCGGAAGGCGAGCATCCGGTTGAAGTGAGTTTGCGCCCGGAGAAAACGGCGCAAGCGTTGCAAGAGTGTATCGAGCGCGGCTACGTTCATATCAAGTTTACGAATACGCAAGGCGGAACCGAGCTGGGCGTCCGGCTGGATAAGAATGCCAGCGACCTCGGCAAGGCCGATTTTGCCGGGCAACGCGGCAGTCTGCGTCTTATTGGCGGCTTGACGCTGGATTATGTGAAAGTGCGCTGCATTGCGGATATCGATCTCAGCACGCTTGCCGGCAAGGGGCATTTGGAGCGCGCCGGCGCGGGGGCATGAGTTTCAAAAAACATTAAAAATTTTAAATTGAAAATTTTCAATTTAAAATATTAAATGCAAAAAATGAACAAAGCGATAAACAGCGCGTGGATCAGTATCCCGAAGCCGAATCCGCAAGCGCGCGCGCGGTTATTTTGTTTCCCCTATGCCGGCGGCGGCGCTTTTGAATTTCGCGCGTGGGCGTATGTTTTGCCCGAAACGATTGAAGTTTGCGCGGTGATGCTGCCAGGACGGGAGGCGCGGTTGCGCGAAAAACCGTACACGCATCTGCCCGCGTTGTGCGAGTCTTTGGCGCAAGTTCTCGCGCCCGATTTGGATAAACCCTTCGCGTTTTTCGGCCACAGTCTCGGCGCGTTTACGGCCTTTGAAATGATGCGCCAGCTCCGCCGTCAAAATCACCCGTCGCCGCGGCATTTGTTTGTCTCCGGCTCGCGAGCGCCGCAGCTTCCCAATCCGGAAACGCCGGTGGCGCATTTGCCGGATCATGAGCTGGTTAGAGAAGTTCGCGGCCGGTATGACGGCATCCCCAACGAGGTTGTGGAAAATCGGGAAATGCTCGAGCTGCTGTTGCCGGCGCTGCGCGCTGATTTTATGATGAGCGAAACTTACGTTTATGCTCCGGAAGCGCCGCTGGCTTGCCCGATTACTGGTTTTGGCGGACGGCAAGACCGCAGCGCCTCGCCCGAACACTTGGAATCCTGGCGCGAACAAACGCGCCACCCTTTTGTGCTGCACATGTTTGACGGCGATCATTTTTTCATTAAAAACGCGCGCCGGCCCATGTTGCAAATTATTGAGCAGAGTTTAACATAAGCACTCGCAACCAGGAAGCCCATCGTGAATGACGACGTTTTCAGCTCATCCCTTTCATATTGGAAAAAGACCTTAGGCGACAGTCTGCCCGTTTTGGAATTGTCAACCGACCGCGCCCGTTTAGCCGTGCAATCCTATTCCGCGAAAACGTATGGCTTTGTGCTGCCGGCCTCGGCGCTGGCGGAACTGCATGATTGGTGTCGCGGCAGCGAAGCGACGCTGTTCGAGGGCTTGCTCGCCGTTTACCAAATTTTATTGCAGCGCTATACCGGCCAGGACGATGTTGTCATCGCCGCGTCTTCCGCAATACCTGGCGGCAGTGAAGCTGTGCAGACGTTTCTCCTGCGCGTGAATATCGGCGGCAATCCGACGTTTCGCGAGCTGCTGGCGCGGACGACGAAACGGCGACTTGAAGCGCAGGAACAAGCGGCTTTGACGTTGGGGCAATTGCGGCGTGAGCTTTATCCGCGCCGCGAGGCGAGCAGCATTTATCAAACCGCATTTGCGCTGCAGAATAGCGCGGCGACCTCAGCGCCCGAGGGCAACACGGAAAAACTCGAGGTGGCCTTTGCGCTTGCGGCGACGCCGCAAGGTTGGGAAGGCGCGATTACTTACAACGCCGATTTGTTCGACGCCGCGACGATCGCGCGCATGGCCGGCCACTACGAAACGTTGCTGCACAGCGCGATGGAACATCCCGATACCAACATCGAGTTGTTGCCGATTTTGCCGGCCGCGGAATACAAGCAAATCGTCGACGAATGGAATGCGACGCAAATTGAGTTTCCATACGATGCTTGCCTGCACGAGCTTTTTGAAAAGCAAGCGGAGAATTTTCCCGATAAAATCGCCGTCGTTTTTAAAGATGAGCAGCTTACGTATGGCGAGCTGAATCGTCGCGCCAATCAGCTCGCGCATTATTTGCAAAGGCTGGGTATGGGGCCGGATGTGCTTGCCGGCGTTTATATGGAACGCTCGCTCGAAATGATCATCGGCCTTTACGCTATTCTCAAAGCCGGCGGCGCGTACGTTCCTCTTGATCCGTCTTATCCCGCCTCGCGTCTCGCCTTCATGCTCGAAGATACGCAAGTGGCCGTGCTGCTGACGCAGCAGCATCTCGCGGCGAACTTGCCGGAGCATCATGCGAAAGTGGTCACGCTCGATCATATTGACGCCATCATTGCGTCGGAAAGTGCGACCAAACCGGAAAGCGCCGTGACCGCCGAACATCTCGCGTATGTGATTTATACCTCCGGCTCGACCGGCCGGCCCAAAGGCGCCGTGCTCAATCATCGCGGCCGCGTCAGCAATTTTTGCGATTTCAATCGGCGGTATAACCTCGGCGTGAACGATCGTTTGATCGGTTTGGCCTCGCTCAGTTTTGATATGTCGGCGTATGATATTTTCGGCACGCTGCTAACTGGCGGCACGATCGTCATTGTGGAAGGCGAGGCGATTTTGGAGCCGAACCGTTGGGCGGAAATGATGGTGCAGCACGACATCACCGTTTGGCATTCGGTGCCGGCGTTGTTAGAAATGTTGGTGAATCATTACGATTTCCACGTCGACCAGCGCGCCAAGATGCTGCGTCTCGTGCTGCTCGGCGGCGATTGGATTCCGGTGAATCTGCCGGATCGCCTCAAAGCGATGGCGCCGAACGTTCATATCGTCAGCATGGGCGGCGCCACAGAAGTCTCGATGGACTCCACGATTTATGATATCGTCGAACCCTCGTCAAAATGGAAAAGCATTCCATACGGCGTGCCGATGATGAATCAGCTTTCCTATGTGTTGGATGAATATCTGCAACCGATGCCGATCGGCGCGCCCAATGAATTGCATCTCGGCGGCGTTGGCGTGGGCCGGGGGTATTTCAACCGGCCGGAATTGACGGCGCAAAAATTTATTCCTAATCCGTTCAGCGGCATCCCCGGCGACCGCATGTATAAAACCGGCGACCTCGCGCGCTATCGGCCGGATAGCAATCTCGAGTTGCTCGGCCGTATGGATTTTCAAGTGAAGATTCGCGGCTTTCGCATCGAGCTCGGCGAGATCACCTCCGCTTTGACGCGACATCCCGGCGTGAAAGAAGCCGTCGTCATCGCCAAAGAAAAAGCGCCGGGCCGCGTCGGCGGCGAAAAACAATTGGTCGCCTATGTCGTGCCGAATTTGCAATATCAAGAGCCGGATCAAGCCGCGTCGGACGAATACCGCGACGAACAGCTCGCCCAGTGGCAGAAAATTTTTGACGAGAGTTACGTTCAAGATCACGGCAACGATGATCCGACTTTCAATATCTCCACGTGGAATAGCAGCTATACCGGCTTGCCGCTGGCGGCCGAAGAAATGCGCGAATGGGTGGAGCAATCCGTTGTCCGCATTTTCGCTTTGCAGCCTCAGCGCGTCTTGGAGATTGCTTGCGGCACCGGCTTGCTGTTGTTCCGGGTCGCGCCACAAACGCAAAAATATGTCGGCGGCGATTTCTCCAAATCAGCCTTGCGCTATATCGAAACGCAATTGTCCAAGCCGGAATATCGGCTGCCGCAAGTGGAACTCTTGCAGCGCCTGGCCGACAACTTTGACGGCATCGAGCCAAACTCCTTCGATCTCGGCATTTTGCATTCGGTGGTGCAGTTGTTTCCCAGCGTGGATTATTTGCGGCGCGTCCTGGACGGCCTGATCCGCGCCGTCAAGCCCGGCGGCTATATTTATCTTGGCGACATGATCAGTCTGCCGCACATGGCGGCGTTTCACACTTCGGTGCAATTGTATCAAGCGCCTGCGGCGCTGTCGACGGCGCAACTGCGGCAGCGTATCCAAAAAGCCGGCATACAGGAAGAGCAACTATTTCTCGATCCGGCTTTCTTTTTTGCGCTGCAACAATTAAATTTAAAGATCAGCCACGTGCAAATTCAGCTCCGGCGCGGCCGCTATCTTAACGAAATGACGCGTTTCCGTTATGACGTCGTTTTGCATTTGGATTCGCCAGTGAAAACGACCGGCAATCATCGCTGGTTGGATTGGCAAGAGCAGCAGTTGACGCTGCCGGCGCTGATCGCGCAATTGCAAACTGAGCGGCCGGAAACGCTCGGCGTCGCCCGTGTGCCCAATGCGCGTTTGGCCGAGGTTGTAAAAGCGATGGAGCTCCTCGCCAGTTCTGACGCGCCCGCCACTGCCGGTGAATTGCAAGAAACCGTCAATGATTTGCCGCGCGAAAATTTTGTGGATCCCGAAGCCCTGTGGGCGATCGGCAATGATTTGCCTTATGCGGTCGATATAACTTGGTCCGGCTCCGGCGATATCAGTTGCTGCGACGTATTGTTTCGGCGGCGCACCAATTCGGCAGCCATGCCGCTTCCCGCTTTCCTGGGAAATCAAGCGCGACCGAAACCCTGGCCGCAGTACGCCAACAACCCGTTGCAAGGCAAGGTGGTCAACAACTTGAAGCCGCAACTGCGCGGCTATTTGCAGCAGCGCTTGCCCGGGTATATGGTGCCGTCGGTGTTTGTGATGTTAGAGGCTTTGCCGCTTTCGCCCAACGGCAAAATCGATCGCCGCGCCCTGCCGGCGCCGGATGCGGTCCGGCCGGAAACCCGTGAATCTTATGTCGCGCCGCGCCATGCGCTCGAGGAAGTGGTGGCGGATATTTGGGCCGGCGTTTTTGGCTACGGGCAAATCGGCGTGCAGGATAATTTTTTGGAAATCGGCGGCCATTCGTTGTTGGCGATGCAAATTATGTCGCGACTGCGCGAAGTTTTTCCAATAGAAATATCGTTGCGTGATCTTTTCGAGTCGCTCACCGTCGCCGGATTGGCCGAGCGGATTTTGCAGGCTGGCCAAAAAGCGCACGTCGAAGTCGTGGAAATTGCGCAGACGCTCATGCAGATGAATCAGCTTTCAGATGAAGAAGTAGAAGCGATGCTGACAAAGGACGAAAAAATTTTGCCGGAGGCGTAAGAATCAGCAACCGGTATTGATCGGCCGCGTGGATTATTCCGTCACGGCAAAACCGCGGAATTTTCGCGCCCGGTCAATGCGTTGCTTAGTTAAGGAAAGGTGTGGTAAACGAAATGGAGAAAGCGATGGAAAACAACAGACTGGCAAAGTTTGTTCAACAGGGTATTGAGTTTTTGGACAAAGACGATCCGCAGCTTTATCGCTTGCTGGATCGCGAGTATGAACGGCAAACGAACGTGCTCACCATGGTCGCCGCCTCGAGCGTGGTGGATCCGTCGGTGTTGATTTGTAACAGCATGCCGCCGATTAACGTCACCGCCGAGGGTTATCCGAAAGCGCGTTTTCACGCGGGCTGCGCCGTCATTGATGAAATCGAGCAGCTCGCGATTGACCGCGCGAAAGCGGCGTTTGGCGCGCGCTATGCCAACGTGCAAGCGCATTCCGCCACGACCGCGAATCAAGTGGTGATGTGCAGCATGCTCAAAGCCGGCGACACGCTGCTCGGCCTCGAGCTGAGCTCCGGCGGCCATCTCACGCATGGGTCTAAAGCTTCGATCTCCGGCCAATATTTCAACGCCATCGGCTATGGTTTGCATTCGTCCGGCAGTATCGATTACGAGCAAGTGCAGCGCCTCGCGCATGAGCACAAACCCAAGCTGATCATTTGCGGCACGACGTCGTATCCGCGCGTCATCGATTTCAAACGGTTTCGCGCGATTGCCGATGAAGTGGGCGCGTATGTGCTCGCCGATATCACGCATATCTCCGGACTCGTCGTGGCCGGCGAGCATCCGAGCCCGATCGATCATGCGCATTTTACCACGACGTGCACGCACAAACAGCTTTATGGTCCGCGCGCCGGCTTGATCATGATGGGCCGCGATTTTGATCGCCTAACGCCGGACGGCAAAATGACGCTTGCGGAGAAATTGCAGAAAGCCGTCTTTCCGTTCTTTCAAGGCGCGCCGCATTTGCACACCATCGGCGCGATGGCGCGCGCGTTGGGAGTGGTGGCCCGGCCGGAATTTAAAACATTGGCGCGCCGGATCGTTGACGATGCCCGGGCCATGGCCAAAAGTTTTATGGAAATCGGCTATCGCGTGATCACCGGCGGCACCGACAATCATCTCGTCGTCATCGACGTGTTGGCCAAAGGCCTCACCGGCATCATCGCCGAGCGCGCGCTGGAGGATTGCGGCATCGTCGTGAATAAAAATCGCATTCCCGGCGATCAGAAGTCGCCGACGATCACCAGCGGCATTCGCATTGGCACGAACAGTTTGGCGCGCCGCGAGATGGGCCCGGCGGATATGCCGGCCTGCGCGCAGCTTGTGCATCGCGTGCTCGCCGCGGTCAAGCCGATTAACGAGCGCGAATACACGCTCGAAGAGCCGGCGGTGAATGCCGTGCGCGCCGAGGTGAAGGAACTCTGCAAAAAATTTCCGATTCCGAATTATCCGGTTTAAGTTTTTTAACCGTGCCGAGAATTTCTAATGGCGGATGGGCTTGACGAACATGAGCAGCGCACCGACGATTTCAATTATAACCACGACGCATAATCGACGCCGGCTTTTGGAAGAAACGATCAACAGCGTCCTGGCGCAATCGTTGGCGAATTGGGAGCTGATCGTTGTCGACGACGCATCGGAAGATGAAACGTGGCGATGGCTTCAAACGCTATCGGAGGCGCGGATCAAAATCTTTCATTTTGACCGGCATAGCGAGCGCACCAAGGCGCGGAATCTTGGCCTGGAGACGGCACGAGGAGAATTTGTCCTTTTTTTGGACGATGACGATCTCTTGATCCCAACGACGTTGCAAACGCATCTAAACGGGCTCGCCCGTTATCCCTCGGCGCTGGGCGCGGTCGGCGGTTTTATGAAGTTTGATGCGGCCGGTGCTCGTGAGACGACGCGTTATGTTCGCCGCCGCCGCCTTCACGATATTGGGCCGGATCTTTTGTTCGGCCATATTCCGGTTTTCGGCCAGTGCTTGTTTCGCACGGAAATTATCAAAGCCGCCGGCGGTTGGCGCGGCGAGTTCATTCCGATCGAAGATCATCAGCTTTGGCTGCGGATCGCGCCGGAAGGGAAGGTCGTGCTGCAGCCCGAGATTCTGCTGCATTATCGCGTTCATGACGGGCAATGGCGTCCGCGCAAGCTTTGGAAATTGATGACGAAAGTTCGACAGCGCGCGATCAAAAAGATTGAGGGAAAAGCGCTTGCAGGCGCCGAGCGAATTTTGCACGCGCGGGAACATTTTCGCGCCGGTGAGAATTTTTATGCCGGCGATGAAACATTCAAGGCTTTGATTTCTTATCTCAAAGCCGTTCGCCTGTCGCCCGGCGTTCTGCGCTCGCCGGTAACGCGCATGATGCTCCTGCCGCCGATAATGAAATGTCTCCTCGGCGGCCGGCCGGTTTTCTCAAAGCTCGAGCCGATCGCGAACCGCAGAGCGCTTGAATTTTCACGCAGCAAAATCGTTGATGATTACGGCGAGAATCATCAACCCGTCGACGGCAAGAACTATCAAGTTGCCGAGCCGCAGGTTGATTGAGCAAACAATGTTAACACGCAAAACTGAAATGTCAGTGCCATACGATCCGCTTATCTCCATCGTGATTCCCACGCGCAACCGCCGCGCCTTGCTCGCCGAAACCATTGGCAGCATTTTGGCGCAAACGCTGGCGAATTGGGAGCTGATCGTCGTCGATGATGCGTCGGAGGATGACACGTTTGCTTACGTGAGCGGACTTGGCGACCGGCGCGTCAAGGTTATTCGGCTCGAGCAACACGCGGAACGCTCGGCCGCGCGCAATATCGGTCTCGATCTGGCAAAAGGCGAGTTCATTCTCTTTTTGGACGACGACGATCTTTTGCTCGAGTCGGGATTGCAAACGCACGTTGAGGCGTTCGCGCGCCATCCCGCCGCCATTGCCTCGGTGGGAAATTTCGTGCAATTTGACGAGCGCGGCGCCCGTCTGCTGATGAAATTCGTTCGCCGCCGCCACGAGCGCAATCTCTGGCCGGATATCTTGTTGGGATGGAGTCCGGCTTGCGGCCGTTGCTTGTTTCGCACGCCGGCCGTGAAGTCGGTGCAAGGCTGGAACACGACTTATAATATTTGCGAGGATCATGAGTTGTGGCTGCGGTTGTCGCGATTGGGGCCGGTGGTGTTATTGCCAGAGACGGTCTACATGTATCGGGTTCACCGCGGCCAGTGGCGCCCACCCAAGCGCCAAATGCAAAAGCTTTTAACCGCGATGCGGGAACGCGCCGTCCAACAAATGCACGGCAACGAGCGGCAACTGGCAGAGCGAATTCTCGCCGCGCGCGATCAAAGCCGCTTGGCGATGAGCCAGTATCGCGGCGCGGAAAATTTCGGGGCGCTGGTCTCTTTTCTGAAAGTCGTCCGTTTGTTCCCGGCTATTCTGGGATCGCCGATGATGGGACCAAAGCTCCGGCGGCGGATGATGCGATGCTTGATCGGCGGTGAGCCGGTTGTGCAGTGGTGGCGGCGATTAACCGACAGGAAGATCGACTATTCCGTCCGGTCCGTCCAGCGCTCGTCCAAAGGCCGAATCCATTTGGGAAACGCCGCGTCGGCGGCCCGGCAAAACGAAGAAGATGATTGAGAAATATTCGGAGAATAAAATGCACCAGCCCAAAATTTTCTGTATCGGTTTTCATAAAACCGGCACCTCGTCGCTGATGAAAGCGCTGCGGATTTTAGGTTATCGGTCTAACAAAGTTGAATTGGGCGTTTTCAATAATCCGCATATTGCGCAAGAAGTTTACGGCATCGTTGCGGCGCTGGTGGAGCAATACGACGCGTTCGGTGACAATCCCTGGCCGATCATTTATCAAGAGCTCGACCAAAAATATCCGAACAGCAAATTCATTTTGACTTTGCGCTCGACCCAAAGTTGGGTGGCGAGCATGGTGAAGTATTTTGGCGCGACCACGACGCCGATGCGCGAGTGGATTTACGGCGCCGGCAACCCGGCGGGCAACGAGGCGATTTACGCCGCCAGATTCGAGCGCCACAATCGCGACGTGCTCGAATATTTTCGCGGCCGGCCGGACGATCTGTTGGTGATGAATTTTGCCGAAGGCGACGGCTGGGAGAGCTTGTGCCGATTTTTAGGCAAAGAAATTCCCGCCGTTCCTTTTCCACACGTCAACAAGGCCGGCGTTCGCGAGCAGAATCAGTCTCATCAGCCGCAACTCCGGCAGGGCGTCAATAGAGATAGTTAGCAATAAGGCGCGTCACCAACGGATAAAACGCTGCCAGCGGATGAAGCAAATTTGTTTAGTTGCTAACGCACTCAAACTCAGAATAAAATTCTGAAAGTTTTATGGCAGAATAATTTTATGGCAGAATGATTTGGAATGATTCTGCCATTAAATCATTCTGCCTAAGATTTTTTGTGCTGCCCACAGGGCTCCAGCTTTCAGCTTGTCTGAAAGACTGGTGTAAGCAGTTGCGAGTTAAATATTAAAAAAATCATCCGGGCGATTCGGAAAATCCGGATACCAAATTGCAAACAGCTATGCCGAAAACGACGACAGAGCAAGCGGATCACGTGCTAAAATTGCGCGAGGCCGCTGCCGAATCTTATCGAATCGATCAGCGCGTCGCGGCGCAAATCGATCCGCGCGACAGCCTGTTCATGTGCGGCTTTTGGCGCAGCGGCACGACCTGGCTGCAAGAGGCGCTGACGGCGTTGCTCGAGGCGAAGCTCGTTTTCGAGCCGCTGTATAATTGCGTGCCCGATATAAAAACGATTTATCGCCGCAATGCGTATTTGGCGGATAGGAAAAAAAATTTCCTGCGGCTGTATATGCCCTTCTGCGGCGAACACACCCTCGACGGCCACCCACTGCACGAGTTTTTCGAGCGGGCGTTGCGTTCGGCGCTGCCGGGCCGATGGGTGCGAATTTATCGCCGCGGCTTGGCCGAAAGTTTTCGCACCCGTGTTGTTTTGAAATGCGTTCGCGCCCAGCTTTGTCTGCGCGCCGTGCAGAATACGTTCGGCATGCCGGTCATTCACATTTATCGCGATCCGCGCGCCGTCGCCGCCAGCGCCGAAATGACGAGCTGGAAAAAAATGTTCGAGCCGCTGTCTTTGCGGCGGCAGCTCTTGAAACCGCATGACGGACGGGCGGATTTCTTCGGCCAATGGCGCGATGAAATCATGCACTATGACGAGCAGGACGCCGTTTCCCGCCTCGCCGCTTATTGGGCGTTGACGGAGAAGTTTGTCCAACACAGCTATGCCGGCGCTCACAGCCGCATCGTTTTTGTGAGTTATGAGGAATTGTGCCGCCGGCGCGGGAAGCTGGTGTTGGAAATGCTGCAGAAATTGGGACTGGCTCCGATTGGCGAACATGATTCTCGGGCCCTTGATAGCGACAGCTCATCAACTTCAGAGCAGCGGCGCGGCGCCCCGGTTGCCGAACGCATCTCCGGCTGGAAGAACGTCTTATCCGGTGCGGAAATCGCGGCGATCGAGGCGGTCGCAAAATATTTTGGCTTTGAAGATAGACTGGTTTCGTGAAGAGGTCATCCGTTGGTCGCTGTTTATCCGCGGGGCAATTTTTTTTAAATCAATTACTAGTATAAAACTTATAAAATTTTTTGAGTGCGATGTCTCAAATACAACCAACTGCGGATCGCAAGGCGATCATGAAAGAGCAAATTCAAGTGCTCTCCGTGGCCGAGGGGTTTTTTCAATCGAACGTGCTGTTTGCGCTGTTGCGGCTGAAAATTTTCGAGCGCCTGGACGACGGCAGCAAAACCGTGCAGGCGTTGGCGGAAGAATTGGACGCGCGGCCCGACACGCTGGCGCGCTTGCTGAACGCTGGCGTCATGCTGAAACTGCTCGAGAGCGCCGATGGCGCGAGCTATCAAGTGGCGCCGGCTTGCCGCACCGTGTTGCTGCCGTCGGCCGGGGAAAATTATCTCGGCAATTGGATTCGCCTGATGGATGAGTTCAGCGGCGCCCTCGCCAAGCTCGATCAAGCGGTGTTGACCTCCGGGCCGACGCTCGATCCGGAAGTTTATCTCGGCGCCGATGACGATCGCACGCGGCGGTATATTTTGGCGATGCACAACTACGCCTCGCAGCGCGGCAAAGAGCTGGCGCATTTTCTCGACACCAGCACGTGCAAAACTCTGCTCGATCTCGGCTGCGGCTCCGGCACGTTTGCTTTTCACCTCGGCATGAAAAATCCCAACTTGCGGCTGTACTTGTCCGATTTGCCGGAAGTGTTGGAGATCGCGCGTGAAGTGCAATCGCGCTATTATTTGAAAAACGAAATCATTTATCTCGCGCTGGATGCGGCGAAGGATAAAATTCCCGGCGCGTATGATTTGATTCTCGCCTCCAACATGGTGCAATGCTTCGATCCGCCGACCCGTGCGCAATTGCTGCAACGTTTGTATCAGGCGACCAACCCCGGCGGCTCGTTGGTCGTGCAAGCGCAATACTTGCAGGAAAATCGTACGAGCGGTCGCTGGGCGGTTTATGTCGATCTCAATTTGCTCTGCACCACGCAAACCGGCCGCAACCATACGGTGGAAGAAACCAAGCGCTGGCTGGAAGAAGCGGGCTTCGTCAATGTCGAATATTGTCCGATGACGGTATATGGCACCACGAGCTTTGTGCGGGGTTATAAAAAAAGTTTGTAGTCGCGCCTTCAGGCGCTGTGTTGTTGCAAGAGGATGGCGCCCACAAGCGTTGCTGAAAAATTATAGGAAGAAACAATGACTCTCCCTCATGTCCTGCATCAGTTTCTCGATGATTCGGCGCGCCGGCGTCCGGATCATCCTGCGGTGGATGAGCCCGAAAACGGCGCCATCACCTATCGCGAGCTGGCGGAGCTTTCCGATCAACTGCGCGATCGCTTGCATCATCTCGGCGTGCGCCGGGGCGATCGCGTCGGTATCTTCATGCGCAAATCCATCGACGCGGTGGCGGCGATCTTCGGCATTTTGAAAACCGGCGCGGCGTACGTGCCGGTCGACCCGAATGCACCCATCCCGCGCGGCGCTTATATTATGAGCAATTGCGCGGTCAAAGTGGCGATCATCGAAAAACGGTTTGAAGAAAAATTCCGCGCCGAAGTCGCGCAACAGGGCCATACGCCCGTGCTGCTGGTTTTGGAGAGCACCAGTGGCGGCGCGTTTTTGCAGAAAGCGCTCGATGAAGCGCAGCAGAATGATCCGGCGTCCGCGACCGCGACGGTGATGACGACGCCGAAAGATTTGGCTTACATTCTTTACACCTCCGGCTCCACCGGCTTGCCGAAAGGCGTGATGCTTTCGCATCTCAACGCGACGAGCTTCGTGCATTGGTGCTCCGACACCTTTGCGCCGAACGAGAATGATCGCTTCTCTTCGCATGCGCCGTTTCATTTCGATCTGTCGATTTTGGATATTTATCTCGCCATCAAGCACGGCGGCACGTTGGTGCTGATCAGCGACGAAGCGGGCAAATCTCCGGCATTGCTCGCGCCGCTCATTGCGGAGAAGAAAATTTCCGTGTGGTATTCGACGCCGTCGATTTTGAGCTTTCTCGCACAATACGGCAAATTGGAAAACTTTGATTATTCCACGCTGCGGATGGTTTTCTTCGCCGGCGAAGTTTTTCCGGTCAAGCATCTGCGCTTATTAAAAAACTTGCTTGTGAAACCGCGGTATTACAATTTATATGGACCGACGGAAACGAACGTGTGTACGTGGTATGAAATCCCGTCCGTGATTCCGGAGGACCGCAGCGCGCCTTATCCGATCGGCAAATCCTGTTCTAACGTGCAAACAAAAGTTGTTGATGAGCATGGCAACGACGTCCCCCTCGGCCAAGAGGGCGAGTTGGTCGTCACCGGTGACGGCGTCATGCAAGGCTATTGGAATTTGCCGGAGCGCACCGCGAAGGCGTTTATCAAAGATCGCGAAGATCGCCTATGGTATAAAACCGGTGATATCGTTATCGAGCATGCGGCAGACGGTTATATCTATGTGAGCCGCCGCGACCGCATGATCAAAAAGCGCGGCTACCGCGTCGAGCTGGGTGAGATCGAAGCCGGACTTTACAAACATCCCGCGGTGAAAGAAGCCGCGGTGATTGCGCTCGCCGATGACGCCAACGGCGTCCGGGTTAAAGCCTTTCTGAGTTTTCGCGACGGCCAACGCCCCTCGATGATCGCGCTGAAAGGGTTTTGCAGCGAGAACCTGCCGGCATACATGGCGCCCGATCTTTTCGCAATTTTAGAGACGTTGCCTAAAACTTCGACGGACAAGATCGATTATCAACGGCTGAAAACGATGACATAAAAAATAGGAATGGAATTATCATGAACATCCCCAAACATTGTGATGTCGTCGTCATTGGCGGCGGCCCGGGCGGCAGCACGGCGGCAACCGCGCTGAGCCAGATGGGTTACGAGGTGGCGCTTTTTGATAAAGCCAGGCACCCTCGTTATAATGTCGGCGAGAGCATCATCCCTCATTTCTGGAAGTATTGCGAACAGATCAAAGTCGATAAAAAAATTGAGGAAGAAGGATTCATCACGAAATCCGGCGGCACGGTGATTTGGAACGGCGTCATTCGGCAAGTGGCTTTCAAGGATTTTGGCTATAAGCGTCCGGCTTTGCACGTTGAAAGAGACCGTCTCGACTATATTCTGTTGGAGCACGCTCGTGAGCAGGGCGCGCAGATTTTTGAGGAAGTTGCCGTGATCAACGCCAATCTCGATGACGGTGAAAAGATCGGCGTGAGGTACCGCCCGAACGGCGAAAAAACCTCCGACGAAATTGCTTGCCGCTTTATTATCGACGCCAGCGGCCAACATGCCGTGATCGCCAGACAACTCGGCATTCGCGTCATCGACGACGAATTTCGCTTTATGAGCATTTGGGGCTATTTTAACGATTCAAAATATTTTGCCGCGGACGGCAAAGCGCATCGCTTTGAGGAGCGGCGCGCCATTCCTCCCACCACGTTTGTTTCCAATATCGATGGTTGGGGATGGCTGTGGCACATTCCGCAGCGCGAGAGCACGAGCGTGGGTCTGGTGTTGCCGCAAGAGCAAATGAAAGCGATCAAAGAATCCGACGAGGCTTTGGAGCAATATTTTTTGCGCCGGTGCCGTGAGATACCCTACTTGAATCGTCTGTTGGAAAATGCGAAATACTGCGAAGGCAGTTTCCACGTCATCCGCGATTATTCCTATCGCCCGACCGAAGTGGCCGGCCCGGGCTTTTTTCTCGTTGGCGACGCCGCCGCTTTCACTGATCCGATTTTTTCCATCGGCGTGGTGATGGCGATGTATTCAGGCTCGCTGGCCACTTGGGCGATCGATCGTACTTTGAAGAATCCGCGGCGGGCCGCCGATAGCCGGGCATATTTCACCAAGCAGTTTCAAACCCGGCTCGAAACCAGCCGGGCTTTAGCCCTGCCGCATTATGGCTGCAAAGACAAAGAAATTGAAATGGTGAAGACCGAGCTGCAATGGGAAACGTCGCTGGAGCAAGAGCTGATGTACGTCGTATCGAAGCTGACGACGCGCTCGGAAAATTTCGTGGAGATGTCCCGTGATTTGGAAGGCGGGGTGACGACCTCAAACAAGTTTCGCGTGTTGGAAGAAATTAGTTTTTGAAAAATCACCTAAAGGAGAAACCATGTTCAAAGGTCTGAAAAAGATCACACTCTACGTGATCGGCATCTATCTCGTCCTCGTCGTGCTGCACTTCTGGCTGAATATCGGCTTTGATAAGCTCGGCTTTCGCAGCGCGAAGACCATGGCCGGGGAGACCGAGAGATTCCGCGTCGGCTTCATTCCGGTCACCTGACACCTCACGTGCCCGGTCACCGACTGGATCAACACCAATATGGTCGGCAAGGGCTTTTATGAACCCGTGCGGTTCAGCGGCTTTCCGGAATTGAAAGAGGCTTATATTGCGGGCAATCTGCCGGCAACGTTTATGCTGGCGCCGTTGGCAATGGCTTTGCGCGAGCAGGGCATTCCGATTAAAATCGTTTATTTGGGACATCGCGACGGCACCGCCATGATGGTGCATCGCGAGTCCGATATTTACACGTTCAAAGATTTGAAAGGCAGGCGTATCGCCGTGCCCAATCGCTTTTCCAATCAGCGTTTGATTCTCTTTAAGGGGCTGAAAGATAATGGCATGACCATTAAAGATCTCGAGATCGTGGAAATGCCGCCGCCGGATATGCCGGCCGCTTTATACGCCAAAGGCGTTGATGCCATTACCTCCGGCGAGCCGTTCATGGCGCAAACCGAGATGGATGGCTACGGTCGCGTGCTTTATCAAGCGAAAGAGATTTGGCCGAATTTCATTTCGTGCGTGCTGGTCGCGCATGAAAGCGCCATCAAAGAGCATCCGGAATGGGTGCAGAAGCTTGTGGATGGCATCGCGGCGAGCGGCAAGTGGCTCGAAGGCGGTATGGATCATCGCATGAAGGCCGCCGAAACGGTCGCCAAAAATTATTACAACCAGCATCCGCGCTTGCTGAGTTATGTGTTGAGCAAGCCGCCCGATCGCGTCACGTACAGCAATCTCCGGCTGGCGCAAGCGGAGTTCGAGTACATCGTCGATCTGGCGATAGAAGGCGGGGTTTTGAAGCGCCGTCTGGCTTTTGAAGAATATGCCGATATTCGCTTTTCGGATAAGACCGAGGGCGCGCAGCCTCATGCTTGGGAACCCGATACTTTGCAAGCACAAGGAGGAACGAAATGAAATCGCGTTTTGAGTCTTTGCTTTTGCCGTTGCTCGTTGCCGCGATTTTTATTGCGGTTTGGCATTTTTCCGTCAAAATTTCTAACAGCGATATTTTCCCAACGCCGGTTATGGTTGTCACCGGCATCGTCGTGCTGATTCAGAACGGTTTACTGTTCAAATACATCGTCGCTTCGCTGTTTCGCGTGGCCAGCGGCTTTATCTTGGCGCTCGTCATCGGCATTCCGTTCGGGTTGATGCTGGGTTGGTTCGGCCGCGCCTTCTTTGCGTTCAATCCGATGATTCAAATTTTGCGGCCGATCTCGCCGATTGCATGGATTCCGGTGGCGATTCTGTGGTTCGGCGTGAGCGATGCCGCGCCGGTCTTTTTGATTTTTCTCGCGAGCTTGTTTCCGATTACGACGGCGGCGATTGCGGCGGTGCAAAATATTCAGCTCGTGTATTTGCGCGCCGCCCGCAATTTCGGCGTCAAAGGGTTGGCGCTGTTCAAGCAAATCGTTTTTCCGGCGGCGCTGCCGCAGATCATCACCGGTGTGAGATTGGCGCTCGGCGTCGCCTGGCTCGTCGTCGTCGCCGCTGAAATGATCGCGGTGAATTCCGGCCTCGGCTATCTCATCATCGACGCGCGCAACGCTGGCAAGCGCTACGATCTTGTTGTCGCTGGCATGGTGCTCATTGGGCTAATCGGTTTGGTCTTAGATTTTCTCGTGCGCCGGCTGCAAACGCTCGATGAAGTGCGGTGGGGATTTAGTAGATGACTATTTTATTTTAAATAATCAATCAACCAATCAAACGGAGGAAGTTATGAACAAGACCAGCGGTAGAGTTATTATTGCTGGTTTGGCACTCGCCGTCTTTGCCAGCTTATCATCAGAGAATGTTTGGGCCGGCGGTGGTTGGGTAGCTAAACCGGGCAAAGGTTACATCCAATTCGGTTACAGCCGCAAAACTGCCGACCGGGTCTGGAACCTTTCAGGCCAAGAGGTTATCAGCTTCAATGCCAATGGCAATCCCAGTTATCACGATTTCCGGTACGCCTATTTATCCGGCGAGATCGGACTGTTCAATCGCGTTTCCGGCACTTTTTTGATGACGTATCTGTGGGGATATGAAGGCCCCAAAGGCGAAAAGTTGGAGAAGAACTGCGGGCTCAGCGACGCCTAGTTCGGCGCCATGTTCCGGTTAAAAGAAAACGGCTGGCCGATGGCTTTGCGTCTCACGGCTAGAACTCCATTCTTTTATGATCAGGACGGCCCCTACGTTCGTCACTTATACAGCGTCGAACCCTATCGATTACCCGATGGCAGACAGGTGCGGGATACAACCTTCGTCGTAATTAATAACCCGGAATG
>Ga0247727_10004292_pt1 | contig 30351 bp, 28 predicted proteins | sample WisWelCaveWW1625_FD_202498 | JGI IMG/M metagenome (GOLD analysis project Ga0247727, IMG submission 202498) | Biofilm microbial communities from Wishing Well Cave, Virginia, United States - WW16-25 | ecosystem: Environmental > Aquatic > Deep subsurface > Groundwater > Cave microbial mat | place...
GAATGAAATATTTGCCCGAGCTGCGGCTGGCAATTCAACATGAACTCGGGATTCAAAAGCAGGATAAAATCGCAGCATGAAACTTCGGAGCTTTTTTTCAATTCCAACTAAAAAAGAGATTGACCCATAATATTGCAAGGAATCTAAAAAAGGGATGTATTGTTGAAGTGGGAAGTTACCGCGGTAGGTCAACAGTGTCTCTTGCTTTAGGCGTCAAGGAATCCGGCAATGGTATAAAAGTTTATGCCATAGACCCACATGAGCAATATGTCGGAATTTTGGGAGGGAAATTTGGGCCAAGTGATAGACGGGCCTTTTTCAAAAATATTCTCATGGCAGATGTTGTTGAACATGTACGACTCGTTAATTTAAAATCGAACGTTGCTTCTAAAGGTTGGATGGAAGAGATTGCATTTTTATTTCTAGACGGTGATCATTCTTATGAAGGAGTTAGTCAAGATATTAATTATTGGAAGCCTCATTTAGCTCCAAATGCCTTAGTTGCCTTCGATGATAGTCTTTCTCCCTCCATCGGTCCTTACAAGATAATAAGAGAATTATGTGTGGGGTTATGTGAGCGCATAAGAGTTGTGGGCAAAATAACGTTGGTTAGGATAAAATCATAACTTAGCCCTTCTGAGATTAATCGATATTCATAACTTAACCCATTGAAAAATATTATCATATTAGGTGCTGGGCGTAGTGGGACAAGTCTTGTGGCCGGGTGCTTATCAAAAGGTGGGTATTTTATGGGCAATAACGACTATATGCCTAAGAGGGAAAGTAACCCAAAAGGGTTTTTTGAAGATAAAGAAGTAAATGATATCAATGAAGCTATTCTCTCAAAAATTCTTCCGAATCGCCCCACCTTTCTAGGAAAGTGGTTATTTCGATCAATCCCTCTGCACAATCAAAGATGGTTATCCCGTGTACCTGTAGGGACAAAAGTGAGATCTTCTTCTGAAATTAATGCGCGGATTCAAAAATTAGTTAGTAGAACTCCTTTTTGTTTCAAAGACCCTCGATTTTCTTATACGCTTCCAATTTGGAAGCCCTTTTTAAATAAAAATGTTTTTGTTTGCGTTTTTCGAAATCCCAATGATACTGCTTTGAGTATCCTGAAAGAATGTAAATATGATCAAGCGCTTTACAGTCTGTCAATTAACTTGAAACGAGCTCTTCAAATTTGGGAGCTTATGTATAAGCATATTCTTGAGGTCCATAGACATAATGGAGAATGGTTATTTCTTCATTATGACCAAATATTCAATCAAGAGGGATTAGAAAAATTGCAATCATTTACAGGTGCAATTTTAGATTATTCATTTCCAGATGCATCCTTAAACCGAACGCATGCTGATATGCCAATAAATGGACGAGTATTGCCAGTCTATCGGCAGCTTTGTGGACTCTCGGGTTATAACGATCCCTCTACGTAAGTTGTTAGCGGAATTCGATCCAGATTAATGAAAAATAAAAAAATATTATTTATATCGCATGATGCATCGCGAACCGGTGCGCCAATTTTTCTCCTGAATTTTCTTAAATGGTTTGCTAAACATTCAGATGCTCCATTTGAAATCATTTTAAAAACCGACGGTGATCTGAGATTCGGCTTTGAAGAGATTGCCCCTGTAACAATATTAAATAACGGAGTGCACGATCAAACAAATAATGTAATAAATAAATTCATGTATCGATTACGTGGAATAAACAAAAATGTTCCTCAAAGGCGTTGGGCAAGGGAAAATATAGGTTTCATTTATTCAAATACGATAGCTAATGGAAATATTTTAAATCAGTTGAGACATTTAAGATGTCCCGTTATTACGCACGTTCATGAGTTGGAGTATATAATAGATCATCAAAGGAATGACGATGTAAGCAATGTAAAACGGGCTACAATGCATTATATTGCGGCATCAGAAGCTGTGAAAAGAAATTTGGTGGCGAAACACCAAATTTCAGAAGATAAGGTACAAGTTATTCATGAATTTATCCCTATTTCGGAAGTTAACCTAAGTCCAGGGATTAAAGCGAAACGTGAATTATGTGAACAATTAAAGATTCCGGAAAGCAGTTTAATTGTAGGTGCGGGGGGTACCGCGGAATGGCGTAAAGGGCCTGATTTATTTATTCAGTTAGCACACAAAGTTAAAAAACATTCATATGATAAAGAAGTGCATTTTGTGTGGGTGGGGGATGTGCAGACTGGGGGATTGTACGCTAAATTGTTCTATGACTTAAGAAAAAGTAAAGGTGAAGCATTCATTCATTTTATTGGCCACAGCGATAATTGCTATGATATATTTTCAAGTTTTGATGTCCTTGCTTTAACTTCCCGCGAAGATCCGTTTCCATTGGTCATGTTAGAAGCGGCTGCCTTAGGAAAACCTATCATTTGTTTTGATGAAAGTGGTGGCGCAAAGGAGTTTGTAATCGGAGATTGCGGTTATGTTGTTCCATATCTGGATATAGAAACATTTGCAGATCGAATTGTGAAGTTATTAAATGATGAAAAACTGCGTTTGCAACTGGGAAGAAATGCTGCGCTAAGAGTCAGAAGTGAACATGACATTTCTGTGGGCGCCCCTAAAATTCTTAAAATTATTGATACGATCCTCCAAAGCAAGTGAACTTTCCATCATCTAATTGCACTGTTTCAATATGCATCCCCACTTATAACGGAGCTAGATATTTGCGCGAGTGTTTTGAAAGTGTTTTATCTCAAACATATACGAGCTTTGAGGTTGTCGTGGTGGATGATCAATCCACGGATGAAACGATGGATATTATTAATAGTTATGCAAAGAAGGATCCGCGGATTCGCGTTTTTCGTAATGAACATAATCTCGGGTTGGTCCAAAATTGGAATCATTGTATCGAGTTGGCTCGGGGTGAATGGATTAAGTTTGTTTTTCAAGATGACCTTTTAGCGTCGACCTGTGTAAAGACAATGCTTAGTGTTGCATCTCCAAAGGATTTGATGGTTGTTTGTAATAGAAGTTTTATATTTGACGCAATTCCAATAGCGTATAAAAAAGCTTTTCTCAAATATGTTGATATCTGCCAGCTTGACAAGCTTTTTCCTACTACTACACGAATCAGTCCCGAAAGAGTTTGCGAACTGTTGTACAGCCATATAGGCATAAATTTCATCGGTGAACCAACAGCCGTTATGCTTAACAGAGATGCATTTATTAAGTTTGGCAATTTCAATCCTCATTTTATTCAACTGTGTGATTTTGAATATTGGGCGCGAGTTGGCAATCAGTATGGATTTGTTTATGTGCCAGAAGCTCTTGCTACATTTAGACTTCACAGTGATGGCACCACGCAGAGGAACTTAAATAATTTTGCTTATCGCATGGGAATGTTAGAGTCTTTAATACTGTTGCACGAGTTTACTTATCAAGATGTCTTTGCCCCTTTACGAAGTACCGCATTCCATCAACGACCGTCTGTGGATTTTTCCAAGTTGTTCGTAACAAATAGATGGTTGGCTTATTACTTTGCTTGTTGTAAAGCAGATGACTCAGAAAATCCGACGCCGGAATATTTAATCGAATTTAGAAAAATGGTTAAAGACTTTCCTAGAATTGGAGATTTTCGGAGATATCAATTATTAGAATGGAAATACCGATTCAAGAACGTTCTATCGATGCCTAAAAAAGCTAAAACCGCACGCGCTCCAAGGAAAGGAGTTAGCATCTCATGACAGCTGACGTTTCAGTCGTGATTCCCACTTATAACGGTGCGTCTTTCATCCGCGAAGCGCTGGAATCCGTATTTGCGCAAACCTTGCTGCCCAAAGAAATCATTGTTGTTGATGATGCCTCGACGGACGAGACACAAGCAATAGTATCTTCAATGATCGCGACTTCTCCCGTTCCGCTCCGATTGATTCAACTAACGAAAAATAGCGGTGGCCCCGCCCATCCTTTAAATGTCGGAATCCAAGCCACTAAAGGAGAGTTTATTGCTATTCTTGATCAGGATGACGTTTTCCTTCCAAGAAAAATTCAAGTTCAAGCAGGTATTTTGGCTGCCCATCCAGAGATGGCATTTGCCTTTTCTCTTTGCGGTAATTATCACAAACCTGAAGAATTATGGCAACCGCCCTCTTTAATTAAACAACTTATTGAAGCCGGCCCTAACAATACCGGTGTTTATGATCTCTCGAAGTTGTATTTGTTGCGTTTGCTCATAGAGCATGGAAACATTGCCGCAGGTTATCCCGGTTTTATTTTTCACCGTAAGGATTGGAAACAAACTTCAGAGAATGATAAAAGGATAAAAATCTGCGGCGACTATAAGTATATCCTTTCATTATCTTATCTTGGTGCGGCAGGATTCACGGCTGAAGTTTTATATCTTCGGCGGTGGCATAAGATGAATTTGTGTAATCACCGTAGTCAAATGTTACTTGAAAAGTATCGCATTCAAATAAACTATCTTTTAAAAGAAAAAAGTCTGTTGGAGGACAAACAACTTCTATGCGGTATTCAAAATGAATTACTTGCGTATATTTATTGGTGCAGACAGGCGCACCAATTTATCAATGTTTTTAAATGTCTCTTTTTGTTCAGCCGTATCTGGGGATGCAATCAGAAAGTGATAGTCGAGGCGGGTAAATGTGTTAGGCATCAAGTGTTAACTTTGATAACACATTGCCACCCTATTTATACCTACTATTCGAAGAGCATGAATCGATAATGTTAATCACAGCTGCTGTGTGCACTTGGAATCGTGCTGAATTACTCAAACAGTGCCTTGAGCAATTGACGAAAATTGTCATTCCGTTGAATATTAATTGGGAGCTTTTGGTAGTAAATAATAATTGCACGGATGCTACGGATCAAGTTATTGCATCTTTGGCAGATCGTCTTCCCATTCGGCGGCTTTTTGAATCTAAACAAGGTATATCCAACGCGCGCAACCGTGTTTTGAGTCAAGCTAAAGGAGATTATATTTTATTCATAGATGATGACGTACTCATAAAAGAGGATCTTTTGGTAGCCTATCTAAAAGTCATAGAAACAAATATTCCTAATATAGCATTCATGGGTGGGCCAATTGATGTGTACTTTCCTCAAGCACCAGATGCCGCCCTGGTATCGGCCATTCCTACTGTGGGAGATGGATTCTGCGGAAGATCTGTTATGCAGGATAAGGTTATTGAAAGTGCGGCCGATTATATGCCGAACGGAGCTAATTTTGTTCTTTGTAGTAAATTAGTAAAGGGTGTTACATTTAATACTAACTTAGGTCCTGTTGGCAGACAGAGAATTTGTGGTGAGGAACTAAACTATTTTCGTGATCTATTAAAAAAAGGATTAAAGGGATATTGGACAGCTTCCGCATGCGTACGACATTATGTTCCGCCGTCACGCTTTTCCTTAGCGTATCTCACAGAACATCTCTTTGGATTGGGTAGGACGGCGGTCAGATTAAATGGGATACCGTCGCAAGATCGTTTTTCTGAGACTTTTGCGCGCCTGTCAAAAATCATTCTTAAAAATGGCCTAAATGTAATTCGATATCGCATATTTTTTAATCGACGGGATTGTCTTTTCTATTACGCGCAGTTTCTTATAAAGCTTGGGACTGCGTACGAGTACTTGCAGCAAAGTTTTAAAACGCATTTTGGTTTTTAAGAAAAATATGGTTAACCAGGTTCCTGAACGCAGTGATTCGATGCAAAGAGTGCAACTGAGTATTATTTTGCCAACTTTTAATCGAGAGAATTTCTTAACTCAAGCGCTCGATTCAATAAGCACGCAAACTTTTACAGATTGGGAGCTGATCATTATTGATGATGGAAGTACCGATAGAACAAGTAGTTTGATTAGCGATTTAATAGCCAAGCGGCGATCAGCGGGCTCAAAGCAACATGTTCGATATTTGTATCAAGAAAACCGGGGCGCTTATGCGGCGCGTAACAATGGTCTTGACCTTGCGAAAGGAAAATATATTGCTTTCTTCGACAGCGATGATATTTGGCTATCGCATCATCTCAAAGACTGTGTGGATTCTCTAGAAGAAAATTCTGATGTGGATTGGGTTTACGGTGCAAGCGAGTGTATTGATCAAAGAACAGGAAAGATCGTACAGCCCAATACATTTTACCTTAATGGAAGACCAAGGCCATTTTTAAAACTTCATACAAGACGGAGCGGTGCTTTGAACGTTATCATCGACAAAAATGTGATCGAAACCATGATATCGCATGGTCTTTTTTGTGGTCTTCAAAATTCGGTTTGCCGAGCTACGATTTTCTCCCACCTACGTTTTTTGGCATTCCGAGTTGGGGAGGATCGATGGCTCTCTGCCATGGCCGCGAAGTTTGGGTTTTGTTTTGCTTATTTCGAAAATGTTCATGTCAAATACCAGATTCATGATAACCACACTTCGGGAGTTTCGAGTCAGTTGGCAGTCGAAAAAAGAATTGAGATACAGTCTGAACTTATCGAGGGCTACGAGAATCTTAGTAAAGTGATTCAGCTTACTTCCTTTGAGTGCAATGCGTTGAAAAAAAGATTAAGCAAAGAATATTTCTGGCATCTGGGATACTCCCTTTTATGGCAGCATGGGAAATATCAAGAGGCCCTGAAAATGTTTAAAAAAGGCCTTCAACTATGGCCGTGGGATATGGGATGTTGGAAAACATATCTGTTGTCTCTAGTACAAGTAGAAGCTGATTTTGGCTTAAAGCTTCGCTTCTATACTTATGTTTTGCGTCTTGATTTGATAGTAAAACAAACCGTTGTGAAAATTTTGTCGTTCTATCTGCGTCGTTCGCCAATAGAATTTGCCCGGTGGAGATTGTTAAACTTAGCTGTGCCGTTATCCCGAGAAGTTTTTAAAAAGGAAGAATATAAAACAATTGAAATCCGTCATGGTTTCAAAATCCGTATTAATTTAGGGGATTGGTTAGGTAGACATGTGTATGTTACGGGGGAATACGAACCTGGCACGACACAGGTAATGAAATCCTTACTTGAAGCTGGAGATACTGTCATAGATATTGGGGCAAATATTGGCTATTTCACTCTATTAGCTGCTCGTTGTGTTGGATATGCAGGAATAGTATTAGCTTTTGAACCCTTACAAAAAGCGAGAGATATGTTAGAAAAAAACGTAAAACATAATCACATGACGAATGTCGTTATAAGAAAAGAGGCAGTGTCAAATAATGCTATAAAACAAGATTTTTTTGTAGGTCCTTTGGACCACCTTGGCATATCTGGATTTCGGCCGTTAGAAAATGCTCAAGAAGTTTTGCAAGTTACATCTCAGAAACTAGATGATTTGCTCCCGCACGATAAAACAATTAAACTAGTAAAAATTGATATAGAAGGAAACGAATACAGAGTCCTAGAAGGCATGCAAAATTGCATTCTCCGTGATTTCCCGGATCTGATTATTGAAGTGAGTGCTAGCTATCTAAGAGAATTAGGAAATTCTTCAGAAGAGTTATGCATGAAACTATTAAATTTAGGTTATTACATGTATAAAATTGAGGATGATGGTTTGGTACCGATAACTCGAATTACAGAACAAGTGACGGATATGTCTACGCAATTTAATGCGCTATTCACAGTGCGCTCTGAGTTGCCCTCTTCCCTTCGAATTAAAATAGCGAATTAGTTTTTGTGAATATTCTCTATCTTACAAATAATCCCAACCTCGGAAGCACGGCGAGGACTTTGCAGGATTGGCTTTTACTGGGGCGAGAAGATGGAATAATAGGCGCTGTCGTTGCTCAACGTTCTGGTGATTTTTCAAATTGGCTCAACAGTAACGGAATTCCTTACGAAATAGACAGAATGCCTTGGCCGGATTGGAAGTGGCCGATTCCAAGCTTGATGCATGCAATAAAAGTAGCTTTTTGGGCTCGCCAGTGGAAAATTGATATCATTCATTGCAATGAACATAATGTTTATTCCTTTGGGGTATTGCTTCGATCTCTATTGAGAAAACCGCTGGTCTGTCATGTCCGATTTTCTGTTTCACCGGAATTTTGCCAGTGGGCATTCAAAGGGCAAAACCGAAAACCGGATATGCTTTTATGGACTTCCGAGCAGCAAAAGAGTGATTGCAAACAGGCTATTAGTGGTTTAGTGCCTGAAGAGCAGCAACAAATTGTACCTTTGGGGCTTAATCTTGATACTTTTGGAAAGGCAGTTCAAAGCCGTAGTGAATCGCGTCAAAAATGGGGTGTTTGCGAAGATGATATCGTCATTGGGACTGCAAGTGCGCTTAGACCCATAAAACACATCGAGGATTTTGTTAAAATTGTAATTGAGATAGCAAAAAAAGACCCCCGAGTCATTGGAGTAATTGCAGGTGACGTCATTCTAGGAGCTGAAGACTATAAAAACAAAATTCTTAATCAAATTCAAAATTCGGGTTTGGGCAATAGACTGCGTTGGTTAGGAAATCTCGAGCCTATTGAGCCTTTTATGCATGCGATTGATATTTTTATAAGTACCAGTGAATATGAAACGTTTGGGATGAGTGTGTGTGAGGCAATGGCTTGCCGGCGTCCTGTGGCTGCTTACCGCGGAGGAAGCGTGCATGAGGTTGTTGGTGAAGCAGGTATTATTGTTGAAACAGGGGATTTATCTAGTTTGATCAGAGGCATACAAAAACTGATTTATAATCCTAAGCTGCGTGAAGATCTGGGGACTCACGCACGTGAGCGTGTTCGTGAGAATTTCAATCCTGCAAAAAGTTTCCAGCAATTGAAACAAATTTACGAATCTCTGCTTTCGAAGGAAAGCTATAAGTTGCATAAACCCTTTTTAGGGGCACAGAAAGTAGAAAGCTTTTATCGAGCAAGTTAGAAGGAAGATTGAATCCAAGACTAAAAATCTGTTTAGCAAGCTGGGCGCCGTTTGTAGGCGGCGCCGAGATTGCATTAAAGCGGCTGGCTCGGGGGCTCAAAAATAAAGATCATGATGTCACAATTATTCTTGGCCAGAATGGGGCTGTAAAAAAGCAATTTGAAGAAAACGGGCTTCGGTGTATTTATTCTCCGATATACTTTACTGACAAGTGGCGCTGGTGGAAATACCTCAGAGCCCGTGATCAACTGAAACAACTATTCCAACACGAACATCCGGATATTGTTCATAGCAATGATTTGCCGACACATCAGATCATTTCAGACGCTGCTCGTCCAATTAATGTCCCAAGAATCTGCCATCATAGATATCCTTTTAGTAGCTCGGCCGTCAACTGGTTTAGTAAGTTCGGAGCAGAAAAGCATTTGTTTGTATCCCACGCCTTAATGGATGAGATGTGCACAAATTCAGTATCTCTACAGAACAGCAAGCGATCGGTTGTTTACGATGGGCTACCCTTACCGCAAGAACCAGCAACCCACGAGCGATATGAAGCACGTCAGGATTTAGGCTTACCCAAGGATAAGGTGATTGTGATCTATGCCGGCCAGATGATTGAACGAAAAGGGATAGAAGATTTACTTCAAGCCTGGGCATTGCTTAATAATGAATCTCTGGCGGATGCTATGCTAGTACTTGTGGGGGATGATCTTCAAGGGCAGGGAAAATATCGCGGGGAAATGGAAAAGTTAGCTAATAAAATAAATTGCCCGGCCAGATTTGTTGGATTTAAAAATAATATTGAAAAATGGCTAATCGCTTCCGATATTGCCGTTGTGCCGTCGCGGATTGAACCATTAGGGAATGCTACGCTCGAGGCAATGTCCTATGGTCTTCCTGTGGTGGGATGTGCTGTCGGAGGGATTCCGGAGATGATAGTTAATAACAGCACAGGTTTACTTGTGCCACCAAAGAGTCCAAAGGAACTGGCGGAAGCCTTGAGGTATTTAATTGAAAACCAAAATCAGCGCCAACAGCTTGGGATACAAGGAAGAGTTCGTTGTAAGAAACTATTTAGTTTAGAAAAGCATGTGGAGCATATTTTAAGTGAATATCATTCCGTCCTGGAAGAGAATGCAAGAAGGAATAAATCGTCATTTGCCGCATCTCATAAGTGATATTCCGAAAGAAAAATAGTGGCTGTCGTACCCTTTTTATTACGGAATATTTTTCACCAACGATAGGCGGAAGTATTACGGCTTACGAAAATATTTACCAGTTCTATCCTGCTAATACTATTTGGATTCTCACAAAAAAAGTTCTGGAAGCGCCCCGCAGTGAACTTAAGAATGGTATCCACATAAGGCGGACGGCATTCCCACTCCATTCTCAAAGCAAATTACAAATGACTTTCCTTTTCGTGTGGGCCCTGTGGTTAACTGTTCTGACGGTAAAACAAAATAGGATTACCGAGATCCACTGTGACAAAGCATTGACTTCCGGGATGGTGGGCTGGCTGGCATCCCGATTATTAAAAATTCCGTACTTTATTTACGCACACGGTGAAGATATTACAATCGAATCAAATTACCCTTTACATAAAAAGTGGATGATGAGAATTTATCAGGAGGCAAAGGGCATTTTTACGAATAGCCATTTTACAGCATCTCTGCTGAGGCAATTAGGAATATCAGAAGAGAAAATTGGAGTGATCAGCTGGGGTGTGCCCAAAGAGATGCTTAATTTCCCCGCAGATCAAAAAAAGTTACGAGAGAAATATGGAGTTAACGGAAGTAAGGTTATCCTCACCGTTTCGCGGCTGGGCAAACGAAAAGGACACGTTTTTGTTTTAAAAGCCCTTCATGAATTAATGTCTCAAGTCGGAAAGTTTCATTATTTAATTGCCGGCGGTGGAGAGGAAAGGGGAGCGCTTGAGCAACGTGCCAGAGATTTCTTTCTCGAAAGCAACGTGAGCTTCTTGGGTGAGGTCAAGAAAGAAGAACTCTGTGAGTTGTATTCGCTCTGTGATTTATTTGTCATGCCAAACATTCAGCTTGAAAACGGAGAAGTTGAAGGATATGGCTTTGTGTTTTTGGAAGCTGCTGCATTTGGTAAACCCGCTATTGGTGGAAACAGCGGCGGCACGTCAGACATTATTATCAATGGACAAACAGGATACTTAGTGGACCCTTTCCATCCTGAAGAATTGAAGGGTCGGATAAAGGATATCTTACAGGATCCAGAGTTAGGTTATCGATTAGGTGAAGCTGCCCGCCAGCGGATCACGGGGCACTTTACTTGGGACAAAGTATTTCAACGTTTTGAAGATTTTCGTAACCAAAGATTAGAGGTTGAAAGATGAAATCTTCCGAATTTGCCTATTACTACAGACGTTTTAAAACCTACGGCAAAGTAGCCCGGCCGGACCATTGGTTTAAGAACGTATTTATGTTGGTAGGGATGGTGGCGGCAGGCGTTTATGGGCACGTGATATTTAATCCGTCCCTTTTATGGATGAGTGCCCTCGCTTTGTCGCTAGCCTGTCTTACGTCCTCAGTTAATTACATAACGAATGAAATCATCGATGCCCAATTTGATTTTGAGCACCCAGTCAAAAAGGCGCGGCCCATTCCTTCCGGGATTGTAACTGTCAAAAAACTTATCTATTTTAATATCTATTTGGCGGTTATCGCATTATCCTTAAGTTATCTTTTTTTCAGTAAATACTTTTTTTACACTATCTTTGCATTCTTCCTGCAAGGCGTTCTTTATAATGTACCGCCTGTCCGGGGAAAAGATCTTCCTATCCTGGATGTTATTCTTGAATCAGTAAATAATCCTATAAGATTACTCTTGGGATGGTATGCGGTGCTTCCTGAAACGCATCCACCATTGATTCTCCTGGCCTTTTACTGGTTTTTTGGAGCATTTCTCATGAATGCCAAGCGCTTTGCGGAATACCGATTCCTGGGCAGGCAAGTTGCACTGCAATATCGTATTGTGTTTAAATACTATTCGGAAAACTTTTTATTCTGGATTGGTTTTATTTATACGCTGGCCTCGGTGATCACCTTTATTATGATTGCGCTTAAATATAAGCCTACGCTTTTATACTCATCACCCTTTGTCGTCATCTTTTTTATCTGGTTTTATATCTTATCCGTTCAGAAAAACAGCATCGTCAAAGAGCCCGAGCGCATTATGGAGAAAAAGGCATTTTTTAGTTACTCACTCTTTACTTTGCTTTTCATGATGCTCACTCTTTTTCTTTAAATCTCCTTGTCAAATTCCACAAGACAATCTGTGCTAACCATAGCGTCGGGTATTAAACCTGGCTTATCGCTAATTTTGTTTTTGGGGCTTTTAATCCGTTTTATTTTTCTTTATTTGCTCAAGGATGCTCAATTAGTGGGGGATATGCAGGATTACTATCGTATTGCGGTTGAACTCAAGAATGGACAAGGGTTTAATTCCACCATTCGTGCGCCACTTTATCCTTATATCGTCTCGTTTTTATTTATCTTATTTGATTCTTCAAATCTTATTTTAGTCAAAATATTTCAATCGGTTATAAGCCTTGTGAATGTCATCCTGGTCTATCTTCTGGGGCAAGAGATATTCGATAGGAGGACGGGAATTTTGGCAGCCGCGCTTTTTTGTTTCTACCCGACGCTGCTATTTTATAATAATTTTATTTTAACCGAGGTTTTATTTATCACTCTGTTTACTTCTTTTCTTCTCAGCTTCACCGCATATCTGAATCTTTCCAAAATACCCCCTCATCTTATTCCTCTCCCACTGCCAGAGGGAGAGGACAGGGGGAGAGGCGTTAGGATTATTCTTCTGGCGCTTTCAGGTTTCCTTTTAGGACTTACTACTCTTTGCCGATCTGTTACGCTACAACTGCCGCTGATTATTGTTCCATTTATTTTTCTTGTTGACCGTTTCGAGCGAATATCGCGGAAGACACTCCTTACCTTTGTTTTTCTGGCAAGTTTCATTCTAGTGCTTACCCCCTGGACGATTCGAAATTATAAAGTTCACCACGTTTTTATCCCAGTCGATCTTATTGGAAAGATTAATGTTATGCTGGGGAATTATGAATATACGCCTCTTAATCGTGCCTGGGATGCGCATATTACCCAAACAGGTGAGAGGGCCTGGACTTATCCCTTAAGAAAAGAGGGGCGATACGACAAAATGACTGAAGCTGAAAGAGCCGATTGGTCTTTTCACGAAGGTGTGAGATTTATGATCCAACACCCAGCGCTAACACTTAAGCGTAGCTTTGTTAAATTCTGCAACTTCTGGGAGTTAGAAAGAGGGCCCAGCTCAATGGCGGTGAAAGGATTTCTGGGAAATGCTAATATTGCAATTTTAGAAATTTTTGCAGCTTTAGGATGCATATTTCAGTCTTTAATTTTATTAGGAACAATATTCTTCTTTGTTTATTTTTTCAAAGATAACATTGTAACGAATGTCTTATTTTCGCTTATTGTTGTTTATTTCACCTTGATGCATTCGATGATCTATGGCCATCCGCGATATCAACTTCCATTAACGCCAATCTTATTTGTATGTTGTGCCAATACTTTTTTACGTATTAGGGAAATAGGTAGGCAAAAACGATGGATACAATTTTTAGTTGCTGCATCCGTGTGCGCTTTTTTTACATTTGTCTGGATACGCCAATTTTATATTCATGTGAATAATCTTTATTTAGTCTAACCCGCCGATCGGACATCCCTTATGCCTGGAATAGCTGGATTAATTAGTAAACAAAATAGTAACAACGTTAGCGGTTTCCTGTCAACGATGCTTGCCTCTTTCTCTTATGCTGAGACTTATCAAAAAGAAACATTTGTCGATGTGGCTACTGGAGTGGCTTTGGGTCGACTGCATTTAGGGATTTTTGATTACGGAGTTCAGCCGGTTTATTCAAAAGATAAGCGGCTAGTTATCCTGTTTGATGGGGAGCTTTATGATAATTTATCTGGGAAATCGGATCCGGAGTTTGTCTTGGAACGGTATCAACGTTTGCAAGAAAATGGCGTTAAAGGAATTGACGGTAGCTACGCTTTTGTTATTGTGGATTACAATCAAAAGGTCTTAAAAATATTTAGTGATCATTTTGGGCTAAAACCCGTTTACTATTATCAATCGCTCAGTCAATTTGTCTTTGCTTCAGAAGTTAAAGCCATCCTGCCACTGCATGAAGGCCCTAAAAGACGAGATAACAAAACAATCGCTGATTTTTTTACTTTTGGATTCCCCATAGGGGATGAGACCTTATTCGAGGATATCAAACTGCTTCCTGCCGCATCATGCCTGACATATGATTTAAATTCTAAAAATATGTCCATTCAAAAATATTGGTGTCTTATCGATTTATTTACACCAAAAGGGAAACATGATCTAAAGCTTCAACATCAAGAGGTGGTTGATGCCTTTATTAAAGCCGTTGACCGGCGTTTATCTTATTCTGATCAGCTGGGTTTGTCCTTATCTGGCGGATTGGATTCAAGGTCTATTCTCGCAGCAATGGGGGATAGAGCGAAAGGACTCAAGACCTATACAGTAGGGCTTAAAAATTGCCGGGATGAAGTATTGGCAAAAAGAATGTCTGAAATAACAAACACTTCCCATACATTCGTAGAAATTAATGGAAAATATTTAAATCATTTTCGGGAAGTCGCAAATCAATACATATACCTTACAGACGGTTTTTATCACCCCCGTGAATTAACAGAGATTCAAGTGCTTCAATATCTTCAAACAGCACCATTTAAAATCCTCCTGCGGGGCCATGGGGGAGAATTTGCAAAAGCGGCATTGGCTTTTCCCGTAAAGGTAAATAAAGAGCTTCTATCTCTTAAAGATGGAAAAGACATTCTGAATTGGATTGTAGCTGAGAATAAGAAGTCATTTGGCGCGATGCTTGATCTAGACTATTTTCTTGACGCCCCTTTTTATGAAAATATAAAAAACGATCCCCATAAAAGCTTAACCCAAGAATTGATAGAACCTCTGGATTTGTTAGATCCAGGAGATGTTGCACTCTATTTTTATATGGATCAATTCTCTCGTCGCTTGTCAATGCCCTGTATGGATATTTTTCGTACACAAGTTGAAATTAGAATGCCTTTCTTTGATTTACAATTTCTGAAATTACTTTTCCAGATGCCTGTTCAATCGAGGTGGAATGGAAATATTCAGCATCAAATTGTTAAGCATTGTGATCCAAGACTTATGCAAATAGTTGACTCAAATACCGGAGCAACATTAGACGCCGCTCCGTGGCAGACATATCTATATGATAAACTCAATACTTTGTTAATGAGATTGAGTCTTCATGGATTTCGTCATTACACGGAGTTTGACGAATGGCAAAGAAATCACTTCGCCTCCGACATTGTGAATATTCTCTTTTCAGATAAGTCCGCGGACAGAGGAATTTATGACTTAAAGCATGTGCGCGAAGCTTTTAGCCGTCATATTAATCGAAAGGCAAATTTCGCTAATTTCCTCGGGACTGCAGTCGGAATTGAGTTATGGCACCAGCGATTTGTTGATTAATGAGTCAAAAAGAGTTTAAAGATCGCAGATCGTATGAAGAGCTTCGTATGCATTACGAAATTGAGAAACGGCTTGCAGACGGATTGCTTCGGGCGAGTAAGAGCGAAAGACGATTTTTATATTCGTCAGTTTATAATGAGTTGTTTCTAACAGTTCCAAGCCACCCGCAATTGAAAATGAAGTCAGATATTTCTCAAAATGAGCATGTGAATTCACAGCTAACAGTTCTCAGAAGATTTATTTGCCCGGAATTTACGTTTATGGAAATTGGGGCAGGTGATTGCAAATTGGCATTTGCAGTATCAGAGTTGGTTAGACGAGTCTATGCTATCGATGTTTCCGCTTCAATAACAGAGAATACCAAGTGTCCAGAGAATTTTGAACTTATTTTGTCGGATGGTTGTAGTATTCCTATCCTACCAAATAGCATTGATTTAGCTTATAGTTATCAATTGATAGAGCATCTTCATCCAGATGACGCCTTTGAGCAACTAAGAAATATTTATGCGGCACTCAAGCCAGGTGGGACATATATATGTATCACGCCTAATCGTCTTTCCGGGCCACATGACATTTCTCAATACTTTAATGTAACACCAAAGGGTTTGCATCTCAAAGAATATAGTTATTACGAATTAGCGCTTATTTTTAAGAAAGTAGGTTTTAGGAATATTTATCCCTGCCTTAGCATGAAGGGTTTTTCTTTTTTGTTTTCTACCACACTGATTAATAGTTTTGAAACGTTGTTTGGACAGTTCCCGTATCGCTTAAGAAAGTTTATGGGAAATAATGCGCCATTTCGAAATTTATTAGGAATCATGCTGTTAGCTAAAAAATAGATGGAATTCAGAGCTATTTTTATTGTGGCTGTCAGCGGCGCAGGTGTTTTATTTTCCTTTTGGCATGCGATCTATGGGCTTTATGCCTATCTTTGGTTTGCTTATTTTCGTGTGCAGGATTTGGCAAGTTGGGTCCCCTGGTTATTTAAACTAAGACTGTCTTTTTGTATTGCGACAGCTGTGATTATTGGCAGCTTTTTGCAACGGGAAAAGATCTTTTATCCTCATCGGCTATCTCATTTATTGTTACTTTTTTGGTTCCTTACCTTGTTATCGGCTGTTTTTTCAAGTGTTGCCGCAGTTAGCTGGAGGCAATTTGAGGAGATGTCTAAGGTTTTCATTATCGGCTGCTTAATTATGGGTTTGGTGAATACACGGCAGAAATTTCATCAAACGTGCACGACTATCGCTCTTTGCCTCGCTTTTTTCGGAGTCAAGGTAGGGATTTTCTCTCTTCAGGGTGGTGAAATTTTACAAGGACCGGGCGGTATCCTTGGAGATAATAATGCTTTTGCAATGGTTTTGGTTATGAGCATTCCTTTTTTATATTATCTTGGTTATACCTATAAAGGTTGGAAAAGGTGGGCATTCCATTATTCTATCCCCTTTGTTATTTGGGGTGTTATTGGCACGCAGTCCCGGGGTGGTTTTTTGGCTTTAGTGTCTTTGTTAATCATTATGATGATTTATACAGGGAAAAAATTAAGAGGATATATGATGATTGTTGGCCTTTTTGCCGTTTGTTCGTGGCCATTTCTTCCGCAAGATTACAAAGAGCGGCTTGGAACGATCCTAGTCGCTAAGGAGTCTATTGAGAAAGAGGAGTCCCTTGAGGAAGCCGAAGGGGAAAGTTCAGCGATGAGCCGGGTTCATTTCTGGAAAGTTGCTTGGGTTATGGCAAAAGAAAACCCTTTGTTTGGGACAGGATTGGCAACTTATAGGCATCGTTACAATAACTATGATTATTCTAATGGATTTTATGGCCGGAACCGTGCCGTGCATAATAGTTATATGGAAGTTTTGGCAGATAATGGTTTTATCTGTTTCGGGATATATTTATTACTTTTTATGACAGCGTTTTTTGAGAATCAAAAAATCCGAAAAGAAGCTAAATCCACTCCGGATCTTCAATGGACTGTTCCCTATACCTATATGATTCAAACTAGTCTTGCCGCTTTTCTGGTAGGAAGTATATTTATTTCCGTTGCCTATGGTGATTTACCCTACCATATCATATGCCTTGTCGTGGCGCTAAGACATGCCATTGATAGCGAGGCTAGAACCGCACTGACCTTCTCTACGAATCCAGCTTATGGCAGACGTTAGAAAAAAGGCTCATTATTGCCACTTTTTTTCGACCTTTAGTCCCGGCGGTGCTGAGATCCGAACCTGCAATATTATCAATGCACTCTTACCCGATTGCCGACATACCATTGTTTCATTGGATGGAAATGATTCCTGCCGCTCTATGCTGAATGGTCAGATCGATATTGAGGTGATAACGCCGTCTGAAAGAAAAGGGGGAGCGGGGGTATTTTTCTGGCTTTATCGCTTAATTCAGGAAAGAAAGCCGGATTTGGTATTAACATACCATTGGGGAGCCGTTGATGCGATTTGGACGAGCCGACTTGCCAGGGCCCATAACATTATTCATCATGAAGACGGGTTTAATGCGGATGAGGCCTATCAGCAAAAAACGCGGCGTTTATGGTTCCGGCGCATTGTTTTTCGCCTTGCTAAAAGGATTGTAGTTCCATCCCTCAAGCTTGCTGACTTGGCCCGATCAAGCTGGCAGTTGCCCCCCGAAAAAATTGCCTATATTCCCAATGGTATCGATACGCAATCCTTCTATCCCGCAAATGGTGAAGCCGCAAGTTTTAGAAAAAAACTTGGTATAAGTGAAAATGAAATTGTAATAGGTGTAGTTGCCGGCTTGAGGAAGGAAAAAAACATAGAACTCTTGATCAGCGTTTTTATGAAACTTGTAAAGAAATATCCGGCAAAACTTATGATTGTTGGAGATGGTCCGGAAAGAAAAGGTCTGAATCTGCTTGTGAAAAATTTGGCAATAGAGGGCAGTGTCATTTTTACCGGCCATACAGAAGCGCCGGCTTTATATTACCGGTTAATGGATATCTACGCTATTTCGTCCGATACCGAACAGATGCCTATATCTCTATTAGAAGCCATGTCAACCGGTTTGCCTGTGATTAGTACAAATGTTGGAGATGTGAAACAAATGGTTAGTGAGAAAAATAAGGATTTTGCTGTCGAACGAGGGGATGTAGAGGCATATCTAAATACACTTAAAATTATGCTGCAAAACCCCACCTTGCGCAAGACCCTTGGTGAGGATAACCGAAAGCTTGTCGGTGAACGCTACACCTTAAAAGAGCAAAATCGTCGGTATATAGAGCTTTATGAAGATGTGCTTGCCGACGCCTAAATAATCGTCAGTGTTTGCTCTTTCCAAATAAACAAATGCCCATTCTTGTATCATTTATTATTCCTCACAAAGGGCGTCTTGATTTGCTTAGCAAAACTCTTCCGTCTATTCTACAACAGGATTTTGACCTTGGACAAATTGAGATTATCCTAGTGACGCAGGAGCCGCGTCTTGGCCTTGAGGAAATAGCTTCAAAAATGGATCTGAAGATTATTTATTGTTCCCCTCAAGAAACAATCGCGGCGCTAAGGAACAAAGGTGCAGAAATAGCGAGAGGAGAATATCTGGCATTTGTTGATGCAGACATATCACTGTCATCCAATTGGATAGAAACGGTGCTCAAGGAATTAACGGCTAAGAGTAACCGAGTTTTGGTGAGTGCAAAAGCGGCGTGCAGTGGTTCTCCGACACCGGTAGAGAAGATATGGCTCAGGATCAACAATGAAAAAATAGAGAAAGTGGTTGACTCTTTAGGCGCCGCAAATCTTTTCCTATCTAAGGAAAATTTTAAGAAAGTGGGTGGATTTCCAGAGAACCTTAGAACTTGCGAAGATATTTTTTTTACAAATAAGCTGAGTCAAATAGGGGAAGTCTACATTACGCCGCGCGCTTCTCATGAACACTTGGGAGAAGATAAAACCTACTCTGAGCTTTTCATGAAAGAGATCTGGCGGAGCCAATCCAATTTGCATTCAATCAGTGGGAGGAAAATCTCCTTTAAAGAGATGCCGAGCATTATCTTTCCTTGCTGGGAAACTTTTTGGTGTATTGGATTCATGTTAGCTATTTTGCTGCAGAAGCCCTTCTTAATTGTGCTGAGCTTACTTGCTTTTTTCGGTCCTATTCTCCTTTATTCGCTGCGAATCTATCTGCGAAATCCAAGGGAACTCAGCCTGTTTGACGCTCTGCGGTTCTATCTTGTTTATTTCCTTGCCCGAATGATCGGTTCTGTGAAAGGCTTGTTCTTCCTGAGACGGGTATGAAGAATTACAGTGCTGATATTAAACGACTTGATGAATATGGGAAAGGTTTACGCTTTTTTTTAAGTAACTTTTGTTCACTCGGTTTTTTTTCGATTTCTGTTTTTCGTTTTTTTAGCTTTCTTAGGCGACATCATATTCCCAACTTGTTAATCCGATTCCCAATCGAAAAAATCGTTGAGATCGTTTCAGGGATTTCTATTCCCGCTAATTGCAGCATTGGCCCCGGGCTTCGAATCCACCACTTTGGAGGCATTGTTTTTCACGATAGTGTTAAGATCGGGAAAAATGCCACGATTTATCATGGGGTCACGTTGGGAGTGAAAAGAGATGACGAAACCCAAGGGCCAATTATTGGAAATAATATTTACATTGGTGCTGGTGCCAAGGTGTTAGGTGCGATTAAGATTGGGAATAATGTGACAATTGGTGCGAATGCCGTTGTATTAACCCATGTTCCAGATAATTGTCTAGCTGTAGGAGTTCCCGCACGTATTATCAATAAGTCCAGCAACAATTTTAGTGCAGAGAAAGTCATTTGGAAAAAGCAACCAAATACGTAACTCTCGATATAGTCCGTGGCATGGCAGCGCTTTGGGTTTTTACCTATCATTATCATCCAATTAATTCAAACGGTTTTCCTTGGTTGGATAAAAGCTTTAGTTATGGACTAATGGGGGTATTCGTTTTTTTCGTTGTATCCGGCTATTGTATTACGGCTTCTGCTTATGGAGCCATGCGACGAGGTGAATCTGCTATGCATTTCTTATATAGAAGGTTTCGGCGGATCTTTCCAACTTTTTGGTGTTCCATTATTGTTGCAGTAAGTATCCCTTATGTGATTGAGATGATAAGTAGTTTAAAAACAGGAATTTATCAATCGCCCGAAGTCAACTTTTCTTATTTTAATATTTGGGACTGGTTCAGCCTGATATCTCTATTGCAGATATTTCGAACTGGTGGTCAGGCACTTCAAAGTGCATTCAATTCCGTCAACGGTGTTTATTGGACATTAGCGATCGAAGTGCAATTTTATATTGCTGTCGCAGCCATGCTGGTTATCCGTCGTTGGTTTTTTCAAGCTATTGTTACTATAAGTTTTGTTTCCTTGTTATCAATCTTCTCGCCTAATTTTGATAGGACTGGGTTATTTCTTCCCTATTGGCCAATGTTTGGATTAGGTATGGGATTATTTGTTTTGTTGGATAATGGATGGTCGGTACAAAAATTAATTTTTCGATATAAAAGACCGTTGGCAGGGATAATAATGTTTATTATCTTATCGATTATTGTAATTTTATATCGATTAGCATTGAAAAATGTTAATAATATCTATAGCAATATTATATTTAGCAGTGCAACAGCATTGTTATTATGGCTTTTACATCCCCTTGATCCCTCAATTCGTCAGCTGCCGTACTCACGATCAGCTTTTCTTGCAATAGGAGGAGAACTACTCATGCTGCTAGGGGCAATGTCTTATTCAATATATCTCGTACATTGGAAGGTGTGGGAGCTTGCAGCTCAATTTGCGCGCCAAATATTCAATGTTCATACAACTGGCTATGCATTAACCGCCTTTGCTGTAACTCTTATTATTTGTTATCCATTCTATATTTTTTGTGAAAAACCATTTGTTAAAACGGTAGTGAAATAGAAACTTTATGGAATTTAATAAAAAGATAAATCTAATGGAGTTCCGTTCCACGTACAAATGGGGTGGAGGGCCGGACAAGACGGTGCTTCAGTCTGCACGGCTGCATGACAAAGAGCGTTTTAATGTGACGGTGGTTTATCTGCGAAATCGAAATGACCATGCATTTGTGCTGGGGGATAAAGGCCGTTCAATGGGGGTGGATGTGATTGAGATTCTGGAAGATCACCCTTTTGATTTAAAAGCCTTGAGGGAAGTAAGGCGGATCATAACAGAGCGAAAAATCGATATTCTTCATGCGAGAGATTATAAAACCAATTTTCTGGCTTTGTTCCTAAAGCTATTTAAATTCAGAAAGCTAAAGATTGTGACAACAACGCACGGCTGGGTGAGTAAGGGCTTCAAAATATCTATTTACTATTTTTTTGACAAAATCATCACAGGGCTTTTTGATCTTACCTTTGTTCTCTACAAGAACCAATTGAAAGAGTTTATCTTGCCGCCTTCGCCGAAAAGGACGGCTGTGATTCACAATGCGATTGATGAAAAAGAGTGGGACCCGGCGGCGGTACAAACAGGGAAACTTCGAAAGGAACTTAAACTTCCTGAGGACATCCCACTAATTGGGTTTATTGGTAGGATCATGCCGGAGAAAGACCTGATGACCTTGGTCCATGTCGCAGAGGAGTTGGTTCATAAAAGGAAATTGAAGGTTCATTTCATTATAGTGGGAGAAGGGAAGGATGCCGCTTATGAAAACAGAGTCAAAACGGAAATCCGTAGGCTCGAGCTTTATCCGTTTATCCATATCCTAGGGATTAGGAATGAGTTGAAAGAAGTTTATAGGGATCTGGATATTTTTCTCCTCACTTCTGTTAAGGAAGGTTTTCCCAATTCGTTATTGGAAGCAATGGCAATGGGAGTGCCGGGAGTTGTATCGGCTGTGGGCGGCATTCCTGAAATCGTTGTGAACCGAAAAACAGGATTACTTTGTCGTCCTAGAAACGTCAAGGAGTTTACAGACGGGCTCGAAGAGTTGATTAAAAAGAGAAATTTGCGCGAACAATTAGCCAAAAACGCCCGCCAGTTGGTTGAAACTGAATTATCCTTTGACAACAGACTCCGGAAAGTGGAAGACGAATATATTCAGCTTATGCATGCGAGTACCAGAAAAGCCAGTGTGCCGGAGAGAGAAAATCAAAGTTCAAATCATCAGCGAAGCGGTGCAATTTGATATTTGAGCGAGAATTGCTGGATGGGGACTTTGTTCCTTATAGCATGTGATGTTAGCCACTGCTAATTCCCACATTTTCTAGAGAAAAATATACAGAATTTCCCAAGACCTTGTGCCGCTTCAGCGCTCCGGCTTTTGCAGACACTAAGCCTGGCTTGGGCGAGGAGCACCTCCGTCGTCCCGCTGAGGCACGGGGCCTGGGCCTGTGGCGGGCGCCGGTCTTCCTCCGCCCGAAGCCAGGCAAGTTCTGCCACAAAGCCTTCGCGATTCGCGTCAACAAGGCTTGGAGATTCTGCAATCTCCTATCGAGGTAAATTGGGAATTAGCTATGATTGCGTACATTTGATAGGGATGTTACAATGCAATTTCCAGGAAGTGACTTAAGTGATTTAATTACAATAACTTACCTTTTGAAGTGCTCGTGAACTTTATTTTTCGAAAATGTTGAAACCACATCAATGAATACTGGATGATGTGGTTCTCGCCTGGCCTTCAGTGTATTTTAGACATATGGTATAAGGACAAACTAATGTATGGTTGAAAAGTCAGAAATTCCACTTCAACAAATTCTTCATGAAGTGCAAGAACAGTTGAAAACAACTTATGGTATACGGCTGAAGCAGTTAATGCTTTATGGATCCTGGGCCCGGCAAGAGCAACACCGAGAATCGGATATTGATGTTTTAGTTGTTCTTGATGGCATGACGGGCCGCTATGAAGAGATTAAGCGAATTAATCAGGCCATTTATTCTATCGCCCTAAAATATAATCTTGTTATTTCTGCTTTGCCTGTAAGTTCTGCATATCTTAAGCGTATTAGTTCAACGGCGTTTGTGCAAAATGTTTTTGCAGAAGGAATCGCTCTTTATGAAGCCTCAGCGTGAAGAAGAAATAAAACGGCTTTTGCAGAAAGGTCAGGAAAACTTTGCGGCTGCCAAGAGCAATCTTGAACAAAGTTATAGGGACACGGCGGTTTCACGTGCTTATTACAGCATGTTCTATTATGCACAGGCCTTACTTTTGACCAAGGAATTGCGATATTCTCGCCATACGGGTGTTATCGCGGGTATTGGGGAGCACTTTGTCAAGCCCGGTTTGTTGAAACCGGAAATTCACCGGCTTCTTGTTGATGCATTTGAACTGAGAGGGATGGGTGATTACGATTATATGACGGAGGTCAGCCTGGAAGATGCGGCTCGGGTGATTCAGGATGCCACAGTATTTAGTGAAGCCCTCAAAAAGTTCTTTTCTCTGCCCTAACTTCTTGAAAATTCTTTTTTAAATCCCTTTAAATTGTGAAAATATTAGCGCTAACTCATCGATTACCGTGGCCCCCGAATAGGGGCACGACGATCCGTTCCTATCACATTTTGAAATATCTTGCTTCTCAACACGACGTTGCGCTTCTTTCGTTTGCAGAATCTCAAGGAAATCTTAACGAATATAGAGCACAGTTGTTAACTTTTTGCAAAGAAGTAAAAGTTGTCCCCTTAAACTACACCCTGGCGAAACTCAAGGCAGCGAGAGCGCTTCTCAATGGCATGCCTCTTAGTGTCAAAGCCTTTCAGTCGAAAATGTTTCAAGCCTATTTTAACGAAATGATTCGCTCCTTCAAGCCTGATCTTGTTTTTACAGATAGCTCTGCTTTGGCTTTTTATCCTTTAAAGGCGAAGATTCCGTTTATCGCCGATTTTATGGATGTGGACTCGGAAAAATGGCACCAATATGCGAAATTTTCCAAATGGCCGTTAAATTGGATTTATAAGATGGAAAGCAAAAGGCTTTCGCAGTTTGAGAAGGAAGTGGCGGAACAATCAAAACGTATTTTGGTTGTGAGTGATGAAGAAGAATCGCGATTGAAAGTGATAGCTCCTCAAGCAAAAGTCAGCGTAATTCCAAATGGGGTGGATGCTGAGTATTTTAAGCCATTAGATAGAGCAATAATTCCGGGGCGAATTGTTTTCACAGGCGTTATGAATTATTTCCCAAATGTTGACGGCATCTGCTGGTTTTGTCGTGAAATCTGGCCGAAGATTAAACAGCAGGTTCCTCATGCTTCGTTTTATATTGTAGGAATTAACCCGACGCATAACATCCGCGCATTAAGTAGATTGCCTGGAATTGTTGTCACAGGTCAGGTAGCCGATGTGCGTCCGTATGTTGCTGAAGCCCAGGTAGTTGTCGCACCGCTACGGTTTTCTTTAGGACTCCAAAACAAAGTGCTAGAGGCTTTCGCGATGGGGAAAGTAATGGTAACTACTTCAGGGGCAGTCAAAGGAGTCGTAACTAAATATGAATCAATGATTAAGGTTGCAAATACAGCCAATAAATTTGCGGAATACGTAACGGAGTTGCTAATCAATCGAAAGCAGGCAAAGGGGTATCAAGAAGCGGGCCGGTCATTTATTAAAAAATATTATAATTGGGATAAGAACTTGAGATTTTTATCACGGGAGTTTTTTGGGAATTTTTAAGAACGAATTGTCATGAGAATTGGTGAGATTATGGGGAATCCTGCTGTTTCTGTTATCGTACCTGTCTTTAATCGCAGACATTTGATAAGACGAGCAATAGATTCTTTGCTAAAACAAGATTTTACGGGGCCTTATGAAATTATTGTGGTTGATGATGGGTCAACAGACGGGTCCGTGGAAGTAATAGAAAATATTGATGTAAAGGTTCGAATTCTTCGACAGCATAATCGAGGTGCTGCAGTAGCTCGTTATTTAGGAATGTGCGAAGCGCGGGCTGACATTCTAGCTTTTTTAGACTCTGACGATATAGCTACCCCTTGCCATTTATCTGCCTTATGGGAAGGGCTTCAGAGACGATCAGATATTGTGCTAGCCTATGCCAAGTATGCTAGCATAGACGGAAAATTACTTCAGAAGGGTAGATTCCCTGCCGACCTTGATAACAAAAATATGTTAATGGATCCTCTAAAGAGTTTAGTAGAGTTTGGTTGTTTTTTTGCTGCCCTAAATATTATGACATATCGAAAACTTGCAATCCAATGTGCCAGGGGGCAAGCTAAATATATTGCCGCGAACGACTACGCGTTGGCCCTTAAACTTGCCAATTATGGCCCTTTTGCATTTGTGGATGCGCTGACCCTTATAATCGATCATACGGATGATGGGATAAGCCGTTCCAAAGGTGCATTGCAGGTTGGATTTGCAGTATTAGCGATCGAAGAAGCAGTAAAAAAAAGCGGTAGAAATGACTCAGCGCTTCGATTAGCGATTCGAAAGCGAATCGAACTGCTATGGCCATCGGCTGTTATAAAACTTTTATTTTTGAAACAAATTGTGCACTGTCTGAAAGTTTTAGGGATTGCAGTTAAATATGCAAGGTTGCATTGTGGCTTTAAACCACTTTATTGGGCCCTCTGTCAGGAATTATCGAAAAGTAAAAGTGCAGGAATATCTAAGTAACTCAGTTTGCTCTCTTTTTAGGCTGTCACAGCAGCATAAAAAACAATGGTAAAAGATGTCAAAAATTTGCACACCATAGTAAGTCGTCATCGCTCAGAGCATCTACCAAGTAATATCCAATCAGTTTCCAAAGATATTACGATTATGATTTGCACTCGAAACAATTATAAGATTCTGGATCAAACCTTAGCAGCAATTTGTAGATGTTATGTCCCGCCAGAAGTTAAATGGGAAGTTGTCTTAATAAACAATAATTCGTCTGATAAGACTGCGCAGATAGCTGAGAGGTATTCTAATAAATTACCTCTTATTTATGCTGTTGAGCGGGAGGTGGGTGTTTCGCGAGCAAAGAATCTCGGGCTAGAACTTGCAAAAGGAAAACTGGTGATATTTACTGATGATGATGTTATCCCATCAGCTCAATGGATTCTCGCCTACTGGCAATGTTATAAGCAAAAGGGTGAGGACTTTTATTTGGGCGGTTCCATTGAAAGTTGTTTCTTAGGACAGTTGAATGAAAGGCAAATGGAGATGATTCGCTTTGCGCCATTAGCTTCTGTGCGAGGGCTCAATTTGGGAACGAAGGCTAGAATATTAGAAGCAAATGAAAACTTTATAGGCCCAAATTGGGCATGTCCGCTTATCCCACTAAAGAATGCTGGTATGTTTGATGTCCAAATGGGCTTAGGAGCAGAAAGGGGAAGAATTAAAACGGGAGAAGAAACTGAATTAATGTATCGATTAAAAAAAAAAGGGTTGAAGCCGTGGTACATACCAGAAGCTAAGATAAAACATAAGGTGCCTATGCATAAAGTGACCATGAAGCACATAAGTTCTCGTATCGAGGCAGGAGGATTTGCTTCGACAGCCCATTCTATGGCTGAAGATAATTCAAAATTGTTTTTAGGAGTTCCCAGATGGATCTATAGATTACTTGCAAAGCGTTACATGGGTTACCTATTTAAAAAAAGCCTTCGCTTAAATTATCTGCAAGAGTATTTCCAATTTAAATTCTTGCTCGGTATGGTCAGGGGTTATCGATGCAAAATGAATGGCTCATGATTTAATGCTATGACATTTCAAATCTCTTCAAAAATAAATATTCGCCAGGCGTCGAGATTCGATAGAGTTCGATGGGCTTCATATTTAGATTCCATTTCAGAAGTTTCTTTTTATCATGATTACAGGTGGAGCGATGTCATAAAAAAAAGCTTTGGGCTCAGAGCATTCTATTTAATGGCGACGGAGGGAGAGAAGGTGATGGGCGTTTTGCCCCTCGTTTTCATGAAAAGCTGGTTTTTTAAGCCCTGTTTAATTTCTCTTCCATTTTTAAATTATGGGGGGATTCTTGCGGATCATAAGGAAGTTGCAGAGGCTTTGTTGAGTGAAGCTCAAAAAATTCAGAAGCACCTTAAGACAGCCTATATCGAAATGCGGTATTTACAAAAACCTAATTTGAATCTTGTTGCCCGCGAGTATAAAGTTACGATGATTCTTGATCTTGAAAAGACCGTTGACGAGCAGTGGGCAAAGCTGGATAAAAAGATCAGGAATCAAGTAAGAAAGGCAGAGAAATCTGATCTTACCACTCGGCAAGGAAAAGGGGAACTGCTGGACGCCTTCTATAAAGTCTTTTGCCGGAATATGCGGGATTTGGGAACGCCGGTCCTTGGAAAGCATTTCTTTGAGAATATCCTTCAAGCTTTTCTAGATGAATCTCGCATTTATGTCGTTTACCTTAAAGATAAAGCAATTGCCGCAGCCTTTACACTAAGACATCATGACATTGTCGAAATCCCCTGGGCTTCATCAATTCGCGATTACGATAAGCTATGTCCCAATATGCTGCTTTATTGGGAAGTGATTAAATCTGCGATTGCGTCAGGGGGCCGCCAATTCGACTTTGGCCGCTGCACTAAAGATTCAAGCACGCACCATTTCAAAAAACAATGGCATGCTAAAGAACATCAACTTTATTGGACATATTGTGGAAATAATGAAGCAGATATCCCAATAGCAACACCTGAAAAGAGTAGTCTGAATATCATTGTGTCTCTTTGGCAGCGTTTACCCCTTCTCGTAAGCAATCGTTTAGGCCCCCAACTAGCCAAATGTATTCCTAATTTCTGAGATCAATTTGTTATATAAACTTCATAATTGCATTGTGCTTTAAATCAAAAAGTGGCAATAACAAAAATGTGTAGAAGGCCCTGATGTTCAACAGGGTTTTAACTGGTATCACTGTGCTGGGATTTGTGTTACGCGTTTATCATCTGGATCATTATGGATTATGGATCGATGAAGGAAGTTCTTATGTTTTCGCAAAAAGGAATATCTGGTCGATCTTGACAAACACAGGAGAAACGAATCCACCTCTGTACTACCTTATACTCCATTTTTGGATGCTTGCTTTTGGCTCAAGCGAATGGGTGATGCGGTTCCTTTCGGTTATTTTTAGCAGCGTCGCAATTGTGTTGACCGGTCGATTGGGAAAATTGCTCTATAACGAACAAGTAGGCTTGGTGGCCGCGTTGCTTTTATCCATCATGGCTTTTCCCATTCACTATGCTAGGGAGGTGCGAACCTACAGTTTGTTTTTAGCAGCAACAGCGGGATCATTTTTGTTTTTCTATAAAAGCATCCCCGGCGATAAAAAAGCAGATTGGAGTTTCTACGTAATTTTTACCACAATTTTATGCTATGCACATAATTATTGGGTATTTCTTTTCCTGGGCCAGAGTATATTTATTTTGATCTTCTATGCCAAAAACAAGAATATTTTAATACGCGTACTGATAGCCCAATCGGTTGTGCTGATTCTGTTTTCTCCCTGGTTGCTTGTTCTATTAAAGCAAGCGCAACGTATAGGCGTTCAGGGCTCATGGCTTCCTGACGCTACTCTGTCCGTTTTTGGTTCAGCGGTTTACAAGGGGGTAGCATTTTTTTCCCCCGAATGGCCCTATCTCTTGATAGTGATCCCGATTGGGATCTTGGCAGTACTGCCTTTCACACGTGCACACCCGCCTCGCCAATCCCGCCCCCAGCTAGGGCAATATCAGTTTTCAGTTCAACAGCTGAGAAATAATTGTCTTCTTCTTGTATGGTATTTATTTTCTGTTTTTATTCCCTTTATTATATCCAATAGCGGTACTTCCATATTCCATTCTCGATATACTATTGGAGCCATTCCGGCCTTTTATCTTTTGCTTGCTAACGGTATCTGGAAGCTGCCCGCTAGATTTTTACGGATGGGTTTTATTGTAATCATCCTGGCTGCTTCCGCTATCAATCTTAGGTATTATTATAAAAATCCCGCAATTGGTTTTTCAACTGAATTTTGGCGGGAAAAAATTTATTTTATTAAATCTCAATTGCTTTCTGGTCAGGATGTCATTGTTATTGCTCCTGGCTATGCAAAACGTGTTTTTGATTATTATGCTTATGGGGAAAACAAAGGCGCTTATGCATTTAATCCTAATAACTATCCGGATGATGGCTCCATTCGCCAATGGCTGGATACTGTAACTAGTGGTAAAAAACGACTATGGCTATTCAGTCGACCTGGAGCCAAGTCATCCACCCTGAACTTGCTTCAGAACGTTCTGGGATCACGTTATAAAGAGATCCCCCTGCATGCTCAAATTCCCTATATAGACAAGGTTCCAATTGTGGTTCTGTATGATGTAATGGTTAAACCGTCATGAAGATATACGGAACAGAAGTTGATCAGTGTAGTGTAAATATTCAAAACAACCAATTTTGATAATTAATGTTCCCTGAGTCGAGAATGACTTGAGTCGTCTCACGTTACAACGCTGGCTATTAAATTTTTTTATGAGTTTTTTTGATTGCAAAGATTCTTTGTGCTAATGGATTTCCAGTAATAATGCAGACAGAAAATTTTGTTGTTCAAGGTTTGTGGATTGGTTCGAATCTAGAGCTAATGGAGCAACTATCAATAAAATCTTTTCTTGCTAATGGACACCATTATCATCTCTACGTCTATGAGCCAGTCAAAAATGTTCCAAAAGGCGTTATGGTTCAGGATGCTAATGCCGTTATCCCAAGTCGTGAAATCTTTGCCTATGCAAATGGTCCCGGTAGAGGAAGCGTTTCGGCCTTTTCTAATATCTTTAGATACCAGTTGTTGTATGAAAAGGGAGGATGGTGGGCTGACTTGGATGTTGTTTGTCTTAGACCTTTTGACTTTAAAGGAGTGAATGTTATTCTTAGTTGGAAATGAAGAAAGGCTCCGAGTAAGATTGGCCGTTAGGAAACGGAAAATGTTGATGTTAGAAGCATCAACCCAACCCTACAAGGAGCCGGAAAACATGGAAAA
>Ga0247727_10004293_pt1 | contig 30334 bp, 22 predicted proteins | sample WisWelCaveWW1625_FD_202498 | JGI IMG/M metagenome (GOLD analysis project Ga0247727, IMG submission 202498) | Biofilm microbial communities from Wishing Well Cave, Virginia, United States - WW16-25 | ecosystem: Environmental > Aquatic > Deep subsurface > Groundwater > Cave microbial mat | place...
AGGTCCCGCCGTCGAGGCCCGCGGCGTCGATGGTCAGCGTCACCTCCTCGGGAAGATCGGCGCCGTAGAGGCGGCCCGATGTGGGAGCCGCGCTGAGCCACTGCGGCACGGCGGCCAGGCGAACCTCGAGATCGTCATGGACGTACGGGGCGTTGAAGGCGATCGTCAGCCCGTCGGTCTTGGCGGCGTTCTGGATCCCGACCGTGGCGCTCGAGAGCGTTCCGGCCATGTTCAGGTAGCGCAGGCGGATCTCTCCCGACGGGCGCAGCTCGATCTGGAACGTCAGCGTCGAGCCCGTCGCGTAGGTGTCGACCTCCGTGAACTGCACGACGAAGTTGCCACCGACGCTCGCATGGCGGGCGCGCAGCGCGCCGCGGAAATGCAGGTCGTCCCAGAACGCGGCGATGAGATTCTCGGGCGCGCCGGAGTTGGGCAGGGGCTGGTTCGAGAACGACGTCGCGGTGCTCGTGAAGCTGATCCAGCCGTTCGTCGAGACGCGAACCGAGTCGAAGGTGGTGCCGTAGAAGGAGAAGTTGAAGCCGATCGGGATCGGCCCGGCGTTCTGGTCGTCGGCGTCGAGGCCGGCGATCGGTGTGCCGGCCATCCCGATGTCGGTCCAGGAGAAGGTCGGTCCGCCAGGCTCGTCACTGTCCATCCAGCGATAGCCGAACGTGTCCGGTCCGCCGAAGCCGTCGAGCGCCGGGACGCCCGGCCGCGGATCGGGCTCCTCCTTGCCCAGCTCGGTCGGCTCGTGCTGCACGACCAAGGGGCCGCTCACGGAGGGCAGCGGGATCCGCCAGTCGAGCGTGCCGACGCCCACGTTGTCGAGCGTCAGCGTGCGTGTCGTCGTTTGGCCCGTGCGCAGGTCCGCGCTGAACGATGCCGGAGAGGAGAAGAACGTCGGCGGAGGCAGGGTCATGCCGACCGCGACGTTGCTCAGCGGGGATGCGTTCCCCCATTCGTCCTTGGCCTGGACCGCGAAGTAGTACTGCGTTCCTGCCGCAAGGCCCAGGACCTCGGCCGACTGCGCGGCCCCTGCAGGGCCGGGCGCCGGGAGGCCGAGGACCCGTGTGGCCGCGGCGAAGCTCATCTCGTCGATCGGCGAGGTCGAGTAGCGCAGATCGTGCTCGGCAGCGGTCCCCGTGGTCCCGTCGTCGCCCGTCGCGGTCCAGCCGAGGAACAGCGAGTTGCTCGTCGCGGCTGTCGTGGAGAGGTCGACGATCGCCCCCGGGGTCACCTCGTCCGGATCGGCGATCGGGAAGAACGCGTTCAGCCGACCGCCGCTGACCGTGATGCCCTGCATGCTCGGGACGTCGTCGGCGAAGTTCATCAGGATCTGGCGCACGAGCGCGGCGCTCGTGTTCGGCGCGACGGCCCGCAAGAGGGCGGCCGCGCCCGACACGTGCGGCGTGGCCATCGACGTGCCGCTGAGCAGACCGTAGGCGTTCCCGGGCAGTGTGCTCAGGATGTCCACGCCCGGCGCGCCCAGGTCGACCGAGGTCGCGCCGTAGCTCGAGAACGACGCCTTGCCGTCGTTGTGGTCGGTCGCGGCGACGGCGATGATGTTCGGCGAGTTATAGCTCGACGGGTAGTGCGGCGAGAGGTCGTTGTTCGCGTTGCTGTTGCCGGCCGCGGCGACGAACACGATCTCCTGCGCCGCTGCTGCGAGGATCGAGTCGAGCAAGGCCTGGGAGAAGCCGCCGCCGCCCCAGGAGTTGCTCATGATGTCCACGCCCATCATCGTCGCGTAGTCGACGGAGGCAATGGCCGCGGCGGTCGTTCCGGTGCCGCCGCCGGACAGGAACTTCACGCCCATGATCGTGACCCGCCAGCTGACGCCGGCCACGCCGATACCGTTGTTGCCGACGCCGCCGATCGTGCCCGAGCAGTGCGACCCGTGACCGTTGTCGTCGAACGGGTCGTTGTCGTTGTTGGCGAAGTCCCAGCCATGGACGTCGTCCACGAACCCGTTGTTGTCGTCGTCGATGAGGTTGCCCGGAATCTCGCCTGGGTGGGTCCAGATGTTGGCCGCGAGATCGGGGTGGTTGTAGTCGACTCCGGTGTCGATGACGGCCACCCGAACCGAGTGGCTGCCCGTGCTCACGTTCCACGCCCGCTCGGCGTCGACGTCCGCCCCGGCCGTGCCTCCTGTCTGGCCGGTGTTGTTCAGGCCCCACAGCTCTGTGGCGTAGCGCGGGTCGTTCGGCGCGAGCTCCGCCTGGACGATGTAGTTCGGCTCGACGTACTCGACGTGCGGATTGCCTCGAAGGGTCGCGATGGCCTGCTCGACGGCGCGCCCCGAGCCCAGCTTCCAGTGCTCGGCGCCACTCTTGAACGCCCGCAACCTTCTGCGCCGCGACCTGCGCGCGGGCGCTCGCGTGCTCGTTCGGCCCCGCGTTGGGCCGGAGCTTGATCAGGACCTCGCCGGCAACGTGTGGCGGATACATCGCCGGTCCGTGCCCGGGCGGGTTCCCACGCCGCGAGCCCGCGGCCCAGGCGCCGACGATCGTGAGACACACGAGGACCGCGCAGACGACGAGGACAGACCGCTTCGAGCGAGCGTACATCGTTACCCCCCGGATGAGTTGGTTCGGACTCGCAGAGCCGGGTGTGAGCCGGAATGCGCCATGCAGCGGACACGCGGACGGGTGGGAGCCGATCCCGCGTACGCCTCCCCCGTTCGTCTAACTAACTCCCCGCGGCGCTCCGGAGTCCGGCAGGCCCCCCGCCCGCACGGACCGCGACGGCGCGCGGTCTCCCCCCCAAGGAAGTAGGCTCTACTTATCGCGGGCCTGGCCTGGGTGTCAAGCGAAACATGGTGGCGCGGAGGTTGTTGCGTGGGGGACGTTGTCATCGAGCGAAGACCGAAACCGCCCGGCCGGAGCGCCGGTTCGGGGTCTTTGTTTCGCTAACTGCTGGTCGGGACGGAGTTTGAGCGCGCGCAAGCAACAAGCTGCGCGCCACCATGGCACGGGTCAAGAACGCGAAAGGCCCGTCAGGGGACCGGACCGCCCGCGACCGCCACGAGGAGGCTCTCGGCGACCATCGTCTTGTTCAGGTGGAAGCGGAGCTGCCCCCGCAGCACCTCGATCGACCGGACGATCGCTGCCGCGCGAACTGCCCCGAGCACGCCACCGACCCGCTCGAGCCGCGCGCGCACGTCGACGTGATTCACGGCGGGATCGCCAGGGCAGAGCGCCGCGCGTGCGGCATCGCGCAGGATTCCCTCGAGCAGCTCGAGCCCTTCGATCAAGGTCTCTTCCGAGGTGCCCGCCACGCGCTCGGCGAAGCGGCCGATCTCGGCGAGGGCGGGTGGCCTCGATGTCAGACGCTCGACCGCCTCGAGCACATCGTCGCGTCGTCGTCGGCGCGCTTCGAGATCGAGCGTCAGCGCCGATCCGGGTCGCCCCTCGGACAACGCCGCCCGAACCTCCGCCTCGGCGTCCGGCACACCGCGTGCGGCGAGAAGTCGCCCGAGGTCGATCGGTCGCACCGGGGCGAAGCGAATCGTGACGCACCTCGAACGGACGGTCGGCAGCAGGAGGTGCGGGCGACTCGATACGAGGATCAGGACCGTCGCTCCTGCGGGCTCCTCGAGCGTCTTCAGCAGCGCGTTCTGCGCCTCTTGGTTCATCCGCTCGGCGGGATCGATCCGGAACACGTGACGCGCGGCGCGCCGCGGCGTGCGCGATGCGAGCTGCGTGATCTCGCGGATCTGCTCGACCGTGATCACGCTACGGAGATCGGCATCCCCTCCGTCCTCCGGGTCGTCCTCGGCACCGGGGCGGCGCGGAAGCCGGGTGACGAGCAGGGAGTCCGGATGGTTGCCGGCCTCGAGCAGCCGGCAGTCGGCACACGTGCCGCAGGGGTCGGTCCCGCGCGGACACACGAGCGCCGCGGCGAGCGCGCGTGCGGTCGTCGCCTTTCCGACCGCCTCGGGCCCCTGGAACAGCAGCGCGTGCGGAAGCCGCTCCGCCGCGAGGAGCCTGCGGAGCAGGGCGATCGCCCCGTCATGGCCGACGATGTCGTCGAACCCGCTCACGGCGCGCACCGAAGCTCGGGAAGGATATCCCCCAAGGCGTCGACGACGCGACGCTCCACGTCGTCGATGCCCCCCGCGGCGTCGACGACGTGAATCCGCGCCGGATCCTCCGCGGCGAGCGCCAGGTATCCCTCGCGGACCCGCACGTGGAACGCGAGCGGCTCGGCCTCGAACCGACCCTCGGTCACCGTGCGTCCGGTTGCGCTGTCCCGCACGTGAGCACGCTCGAGCGCGGCGCGGGGATCGAGGTCGAGAAGAATCGTCCGATCGGGTCGCAGATCGAGCGGGAACACCCGGTGCACCTCGTGGACGATTGCGACGCCCAGCTCGCGCCCGTGGCCCTGGTAGGCCAGGGTCGCATCGAGGTGGCGGTCGCAGAGCACGACGGTGCCATGGGCGAGCGCGGGAAGGACGACGTCCGTCACGTGCTGCGCGCGATCGGCCGCGTAGAGCAAGAGCTCGGTCACCGGATGGATCGCGCTGCCGGTGCAGGCGAGGAGAATCCTGCGCAGCTCGCCTCCGAGCGCGGTGCCGCCGGGCTCCCTCGTCCGGACCGACGCCCGCCCCGCCGCTTCGAGCCGGCCGTGGAGTCGCTCGATCTGCGTCGACTTGCCGGTCCCCTCGATGCCCTCGAGAGTGATCCATGGCGCCCGTCGGTCGGGCGCCCCGCGCGGCGCGCCTGTGGTCATCGCCGTGTGAGCGGGCGATGCTCGAAGTACGCCGTCGCGGCCGCAAGGTCGCGCCCGATCTGATCGCCGAGCTCGACCGCGCTCGGAAAACGCATCTCGTCTCGCAGCCGCGCGAGAAACCGCAACTCGACGCGTTCTCCGTAGAGGTCGGCGTCGAAGTCGAGCAGGTGCGTCTCGACCGTGAGCACGTTCCCGCCGAAGGTCGGGCGGACACCGACGTTCGTCACGGACGGCCGGCGCGAGGCGAGCACGATCGCCTCCGTGACGTACACGCCGACGCGTGGGACGATCTCGTTCTCGACGCGCAGGTTCGCGGTCGGGTAGCTCATCGCGCGGCCCCTGCCGTCGCCGCGCACGACTTCTCCGGCGACCGCGTACGGCCGACCGAGCATTCGCGCGGCGCGCTCGACGTCCCCCGCCTCGACGGCCACCCGGACCGCCGAGGACGAGATCGGTGCGTCGTCGACCCGGACCGCCGGCACGCGCTGCACCGCGAAGCCGGCGCGAGCCCCGATCGTCTCGAGCAGCGAGCCGTCTCCCGCGCGGTTGTGGCCGAAGCGGAAGTTCTCTCCGACGTACACGCTGCGGATCCGGACCCGCGGCAGCAGGACCTCGAAGAAGAACGCCTCTCCGTCGAGCGCGGCGAGTGCCGGGGTGAAGTCGAGGATCAGGAGATCGCTCAGCCCGGTGTCGGCCAGGTGGTCGAGCTTCTGCCGGCGGGTCTGGAGCAAGCGCGGCAGGCGCGAGGGCGCGACGACCGCCAACGGGTGCGGATCGAAGCTGACGAGAACCGACGGTGCGCCGTGCCGCTGCGCCTCGGCGACCGTGCGGCGCAGGATCTCCTGGTGCCCGAGGTGGACCCCGTCGCACTTGCCGATGCTGGCCACGATCGCGGGCAGGTTCGCCGGGAGCGCGTCGATTCCGTTCCAGACGTTCATCGGACGAGTCACCGCGCGAGGAGCCAGCGCGCGAGCTGCAGGATTCCGTTCGCGTACAACCCGGCGACGAGGTCGTCGGTCATGATACCTGAGCTGCCGGGCAGATCCTCGAGGCGCCGGGCCGGAAACGGCTTCACGATGTCGAGGATCCGGAAGAGAAGGAATGCGGCGATCCATACCGGCACCGTCGGTGGGAGGAACAGCAGCGCGATCATCTGGCCCGCGACCTCGTCGATCACGACCCTTCCGGGATCGGGCTCGCCGATCGTGCGCGCCGCGGCGCCGGCGCTGAAGAAACCGAGGGCGGTGACGAGCAGGGCGCCGGTCAGGGCGGCGGGCGGCCCCGCGGTCGTCGTCAGGATCGCCGATGCCGCGAGACCGATTGCCGCGCCGGCCGTGCCAGGAGCGATCGGGGACCGACCGGCGCCCGCCCCGGTCGCGATCGCGAGGTGGAACCAGCGCAGCGCCCCGCCGCCCCGGCTCTCAGGACGGGCCAAGGATCGTTCCCACGAGGTCGTAGCCGGCGACGTCTGTGATTTCAACCGGAACGAGCCGCCCCGGCTCGGCGAATCCGTCGTTGAGCAGGACGTGACCGTCGACCTCGCGCGCCTGACCGCGGGTCCGTCCAACGAGCAAGTGCTCGGTCTCGGGATGCGCCCCCTCGACCAGCACCTCGACGCGCTGGCCGACGCGGTCAGCGTTCCGGGCGAACGCGATCGGCTGCTGGCGCGCGAGGAGGCGCGCCTTGCGCTCCTCCTTGACGTCGTGGGGCACGTCGTCCGCGAGCGCGTAGGCCGGCGTCCCGTCCTCGTGCGAGTACGGGAACACCCCGACGTGGTCGAACCGCGCCTCGTCGAGGAAGGCGAGGAGCGCGTCGAATTCCGCGTCGGTCTCGCCGGGGAACCCGACCAGGAATGTGGTCCGCATGCTCACGTCGGGCATCGCCGCGCGAACGCTGGCGAGCAGCCGCAGGTGACCCTCGGCAGAGCCGCCCCGGCGCATGCGCCGCAGCACGTCTCGGTGCGCGTGTTGGAGCGGCAGGTCGATGTAGGGCACGACACGGTGCGAGCGGGCCATCGCGTCGAGGACCCGGTCGGTCAGAGTGTTCGGATAGAGATAGTGCACGCGGATCCATGCCAGATCCTCGACCGCATCGAGCCGCTCGAGCAGCACCGCGAGCCCGTCGGACAGGCCCAGGTCGCGTCCGTAGTGGCTCGAGTCCTGCGCCACCAGGTTGATCTCGCGCACGCCACGGCGGGCGAGATCCGCCGCCTCGCGGCCGACACTCTCCGGCGTGCGCGAGCGAAACGCGCCGCGAAACGACGGGATCGCGCAGAACGCGCACGTGTGGTCGCAGCCCTCGGCGATCTTGACGTACGCGGTCCACGGCGGAGTCGCGAGCCGGCGCGGCGTCGCATCGTCGTACAGGTACGTGGCCGGGGTCCAGGCCGCGGTGGCAGAGGGTCCGCGCCGGCGCGCCGCGCGGCTGCGCGCGGGGAGGATCGGCAGGTCGCTCGGGGGAGGTCCGCCGACCCCGGTGAGCGTGGCGATCGCCGGCACCTGGTCGAGATCGACGAACACGTCGACCTCGGGCAGCGAGCGACGCAACTCGTCGCCGTACCGCTGGACGAGACATCCGGCGACGACGAGTTTCCGGAGCCGTCCCGTGCGCTTGAGCTCGGCGGCCTCGAGGATCGTCCGGATCGACTCCTCGCGCGCGGGCTCGATGAACCCGCACGTATTGACCACGATGACTTCGGCCTCGCCGGGATCCGTGACGAACTCGCACCCCGCGGCGCCGAGATGACCGAGCATGACCTCGGAGTCGACGAGGTTCTTGGCGCAGCCGAGACTCATCATCCCGACCCGAGTCGGACGCGCTGCGCGAGGACGGCTCATGGGTAGAGCCGATGAATCTGGCGCGGGTAGGGAATCGCCTCGCGAAGATGCGAGATCCCGCAGAGCCAGGTTACGCAGCGCTCGATGCCCAAGCCGAACCCGGCGTGGGGCACCGTGCCGTACTTGCGGATGTCGAGGTACCACTGGAACGCCTCGACCGGGAGGCCGTGCTCGCGGATGCGCGAGAGCAACAGGTCGTGGTCGTGGATCCGCTGCGACCCGCCCAGGATCTCGCCGTATCCCTCGGACGCGAGCAGATCGACGCACAGCGCCTTCGACGGATCGGCGGGATCGGGTTGCATATAGAACGCCTTGATCGCCGCCGGGAAATGTGTCACGAACACCGGCCGGTCGAACCGCTCCGTCAACAGCGTCTCGTCGAACGCGCCGAAATCCCCGCCGGGCTCGAAACGCGGGGCGCCCGCGGCGTCCATCCGCGCGCGCGCCTCGGCGGAGCACAGGATCGCCGCCGCCTCGTCGTACGGGAGGCGTGGAAACGGCGCCCGCACCGTCTCGAGCCGGCTCGTGTCGCGCTCGAGCACGCGCAGCGGTTCCCGGCAGCGCTCGAGCACGCGCGCGACGACGTAGGCCACGAACTCCTCGGCGAGCGCGAGGAGCCCCGGCAGCTCGAGGAACGCGACCTCCGGCTCGACCATCCAGAACTCGGTCAGGTGGCGCCGGGTCTTCGACTTCTCGGCACGGAACGTCGGCCCGAGGCAGTACACCCGCCCGAACGCCATGCACGCGGGCTCGAGGTACAGCTGGCCCGACTGGGTCAAGAACGCCGGACTCCCGAAGTAATCGGTCGAGAACAGCGTCGTCGTGCCCTCGCACGCGGCGGGCGTCAAGACCGGAGAGTCGATCAGCACGAAGCCGCGCTCGTAGAAGAAGTCCCGGCACCCCTGCACGACCTCGTGCCGCACCCGCAACACCGCCTGCGGGGTGCGGGACCGCAGGTACAGGTGGCGGTGGTCGAACAGGAATTCGGGGCCGTGCTCCTTGGGCTGGATCGGGAAGTCGGCAGCGGCGTGCACCACGCGCAGATCGTCCAGCCCGAGCTCGAACCCTCCCGGCGCGCGCGCGTCTTGGCGCACCGTGCCGCGAACCTCGAGCGACGACTCGAGCGGCAACCGATCGCAGGCCTCGAGCACCTCGGGACTGGCCGCGCCCGCCCCCGCGACGCACTGCAGGTATCCGGTCCCGTCGCGCAGCACGACGAAGCGGATCTTGCCCGACGAGCGCTTCTGGGCGAGCCAGCCGCGCAGTGCCACGCGCTCGCCGACGTGCTGGCCGAGCCTCGAAACGTCGACGAACACGTCGCTCACCCGGTCCGGTCCTGGCCCTTCGCGGCATGCTGGGCCACGATCTTCTCCTGGATCGCGACCGGGACCTCCTGGTAGTGGTCCACGTCCATCGTGTACGAGCCTCGGTCGCTCGTCATGGACTTGAGCGACGCGTCGTAGTTCAGCATCTCGGACATCGGGACCAGCGCGCGGATCACCTGCATCGCTCCCTTGGCCTCCATTCCCTGTGGCTTGCCGCGCCGGGACGAGAGGTCGCCCATGATGTCGCCCATCGCCTCTTCGGGCGCCGTGATCTCGACGGTCATCACGGGCTCGAGGATTGTCGGCTGCGCCTGCTGCATCGCCTCCTGGAACGCGAGCGATCCGGCGATCTTGAACGCCATCTCCGACGAGTCCACCGCGTGGTACTTGCCGTCGACGAGGGTCACGCGGAAGTCGACGACCGGGCATCCGGCACGCCACCCGCGCTCGGAGGCCTCGCGCACCCCCTTCTCCACGGCCGGGCGGTAGTTCTGCGGGATCGAGCCGCCGAAGATCTTGTCCGCGAACTCGAACCCGGACCCGTGCGGCAAGGGCTCCATGTCGATCACGCACACGGCGTACTGCCCGCGGCCGCCCGACTGTTTCTTGTGCTTGCCCTCGATCCCGGAGACCTTGCGCCGGATCGTCTCGAGGTACGGGACCTTGGGCGGATGGAGCACCGCCTCCACGCCAAACTTGCGTTTCATGCGGGTCAGCGCGACCTCGACGTGGAGCTGGCCCGTGCCCGAAACGAGGAGCTCGGCGGTCTTGGGGTCGCGCCGGACGCGCAGCACCGGGTCCTCCTCGGTCAGCTTCTGCAGGGACATCGAGATCTTCTCCTCGTCGCCCTTCGATTTCGGCGTGACCGCGAACGAGATCGCCGGATCGCGGAACGTGACACGCGGATAGACGATCGGGTGGGACGGGTCGGTCAATGTGTCCGAGGTCTGGGTCTCCTTGAGCTTGGCCACGACGCCGAGGTCGCCCGCGTGCAGCTCTGGCACGGGCGTCGTGTGCTTGCCCAGCAGCACGGCGAGGTTGCCCAGCCGCTCGGTGTGGCCGTCACGCGCGGGGTTGACCACGTGCGAATCGGTTCTGAGCGTCCCGGACATCACCCGGAACAGCGTCAACCGTCCCGCGAACGGATCGGCGACCGTCTTGAACACGAAGGCCGACACCGGCTGGTCCGTGGCGATCGGACGTCTAACCTCTTCCTGGTTGCGTGGATCGGTCCCGACCGCCTCGCCGCGCCACGCGGGGTTCGGCAAGAGATCGGCGATCGCGTCGAGCAGCGGCTGTGCACCCATGACCTGCCCGCCGGACGTGCACAGCACCGGGAACACTCGACGCGCGACGATGGCCCGGCGGAGTCCACCGACGAGGTCCTCGGCCGACAGCTCCCCGGTCTCGAAGAAGCGTTCCATCAGCGTGTCGTCCGTTTCGGCGACGATCTCGGTCAGCGCGGCGCGCGCGGCCCGTACGTCGTCGGCCATTGCAGACGGCACGGCCTCCTCGGTCATCTTGCCCGAGCGGTCGCCGGCGAAGCGGTACGCGCGCGCGGCGAGGAGATCGACGACACCCGCGAAGTCTTGCTCGCTTCCGATCGGTAACTGGATCGGGACGGCGCCCCGGCCGAAACGCTCCTGGATTCCCCTCACGGCGCGCTCGAACGACGCGTTCTCCCGATCGAGCTTGTTGACGACGAAAGCGACGGGCACACCGTACAGCTCGGCGTAGCCCCACACGCGCTCGGTGATGACCTGGACACCGGCGACCGCCTCGATGAGGACGAGCGCCGCGTCCGAGACCGCGACGGCCGGCTTGGCGTCGGATACGAATGCCGCATACCCCGGCGTGTCGATCAGGTTGATCCAGCGGCTCTTCCACTCGAGGTGGGCGACCGCGGTCTGGAGCGAGATCTTCCGCTCGATCTCCTCCTCGTCGTAGTCGGTCGGTGCCGAGCCGTCTTCCACCCGGCCGAGACGGTTGACCGCCCCCGAGGCGAACAGCAGCGCCGACACGAGGCTCGTCTTGCCGGCGCCACCGTGTCCGACCAGGGCGACGTTTCGGAGGTCCGCGGTCGAGTAGACCTTCATGGCGGGTCTCCTTTGCGGACGACGGACGAAGCGGGAACGCGGGACTATACCATAGCGAAAACCGGCCCAACGTCCACGGCGCGCGGGACTTCAACGTCGAAGCGAGGGTGCCGAGGCAGCCTTGACCGAGTGCGGGACGGAACCTATGTTCGCCGCGGCTTTCGGGGGTCGATCGTGATCGTTTCCTGTCCGTCCTGCGGAGTCCGCTACCGGGTCGATTCGACCCCGGGCGACGACCGCGGGCGATGCGCCGGCTGTGGAGGGATCGTCCCGTTCGTCTCGGCGCCTCGGTCGTACGTGCTCGTGCAGGCGACCGCGGGCGGTGCTCCGTGGAGCGCCGCGCAAGACGGCGCGCCGGTCGCGGTTCCGACCCGTTCCCCCTCAGCCGGGCCCGCCTTCGCGCAGGGCCGGCCCGCTGCACAGGCGGACCGGCGATCCGCAGCACGCGATCCCGGCATCGCCCAGCCGGCGCCGTACGACCCGTGGACCCAGCCGGATCCCAGCGAAGAGGCGAGCTTCGAACCGATCCGCAGCGTGCAAGCGCCCGCAGGTCGCGCGGGCTCCCCGCTCCTTCCGGCCCTGCTGGCCGGGGTGGGCGCGCTCTGCGGCTACTGGGCGGGAATGCAGGGGTTCCTCTCCGGGCTGCCGCTGGTCTCGGCGGCGGGGCCAGCGGGCCTGGCCGTTCTCGGCGCGTCGCTCGGGCTACTCGTGGGATGGGCCGGCGACCGATGGACGGCGAGCCAATAGCCCACGGACGCGCCGTTGTGCGCGATCTGACCGTGTCGGTCGCGTGTCCCCGTTGCGGGGATCCGCCGACGGGCCTCCCCGGCGTTCCGTCTCCGCTCGCGCCGAGCGACCCGCTTCGGCGTTGCGCGCGCTGCGGCACGCGGTACATTGCCGGTCAAGGCGCGACGCGCCTCGTCTTCGAGTGCTCGGAGTGCGGTCTGTCGTTCTCGTCGGACGAGCTCCTGCCGCGCAGTGCCCATCGCTGCCCGGATTGTCGCGGCGGTAAGCTGCCCGCCGACCTGCCCGACCGACGCCTGGCGGCCGCGATCGAGCGCGAGATGCGTGCGGCGCTCGAGGCACAATGGCGCTTCGTCGGCACGCGTTCCCTGACGGGATACCTCGACGGGCTGGCCCGGCAAGTCGCGGCCCGAATCGAGGGCGCGCCGTCTGCGGTCCGCGTCGTGCTGTTCGAGGACCCGGGCCTGCGAACGCTCGCGCTGCCGTCGGGCACGCTGCTGTTGAGCCTTGGCACCCTGCTGTTCCTCGAGGACGAGGCCGAGCTCGTGTTCGTGCTGGCCCACGAGCTGACGCACGCCGCATGTGCGGACGCCGCGACACGCCTTGTCAGGCTGGGATTCGACGTCCTCGTCCGGGAAGGGGGCGAGACGGGCGAGGCCGGATGGTCCCGTGCGGCGAACGACCTCGTCGCTCTCGGTTACGGACGAAACCGCGAGCGGGACGCCGACTCCCGCGGACTCGAGGCGGTGCTGGCGCTGGGTTACGATCCCGAAGCGGTCCTGCGGTACCTCGGTCGGCTGCGGTCGCTCGTCGATCGCGGCGATCCACGCGTGGCCGAGATCTTCGTCGCCCACCCCGCGCCCGCCGAGCGCGCGCAGCGAGCCGGGAAAATGCTGTTCGACCGGACCTACCCAGCGACGGGACGCGTAAATCGCGAGGTGTTCCGCCGTGCGGCCGGCCACGGCGTCCTCGCGACCCGGCTCGAGCGCGTCCGCGGCTTCGGGGAGGCTGCGCCCACCCACGACACGCGAACGCGCGGACGGCGGATCCGGGTCCTGGCCTGGGTCGCAGCGGCGATCGTGACCATTGCGACCATCGCGGCCGTCTCGATCTGGCTCGCCCTGCGCTAGCCCGGACGTCGCTGTGGCGGTTCGGGAACGGTCCGGGCTAGCCTGATCGCCCGTGCCGAGCGAGACGAATCGAGCCGTGCGACCGAGGCTCGGTAGCCACGTTTCCGTAGAAGGCGGCTTCGAGCGGGCGATCGATAGGGCGGAGAGTCTCGAGGCGACGGCGTTCCAGATCTTCGTTCGCTCCCCGCGCCAGTGGACCGGGCGGCGCCTCGCCGCCGACGAGGCGTCGCGCTTCCGGCGCTGGCTCGCCGCGAGCGGACTCGCCCCGTATGCCCTCGCCCACGCCTCGTACCTGATCAACCTCGCCGCGTCCGACCGGCACGTGGTCGAGCGCTCCGTCGAGGCGCTCGGCGACGAGATCGAGCGCTGCGCGGCGCTTGGTGTCCCTGCGCTCGTACTCCACCCCGGGTCGCACCTGGGAAGCGGGGAGGAGACCGGGCTCGACCGCGTGGCTGAGCGCCTCGACCTCGTCCTGGCATCCCCGCGCGCGAGCCGCGCCCCGGTGTCCGTGCTGCTCGAGATCACGGCTGGGCAGGGGACGAGCCTCGGTTACCGGTTCGAACACCTCGGCCGCGTCCTCGCCCGCGCGCGGTCGCGTCGCCGCCTCGGCGTGTGCTTCGATACGTGCCATGCGGTCGCCGCCGGCTACGACCTGGGGAGTCCTCGCGCCTACGCGCGGACCATGGCCGCTCTCGACCGGGCGGTCGGGCTCGATCGGGTCCGTGCGTTTCACCTGAACGACTCGCGGCACCCGCGCGGGAGCCGGCGCGATCGCCACGAGCACATCGGCCACGGCACCGCCGGCCTCGGCACGTTCCGATCGATCCTGCGCGACCGGCGATTTCGAGGGGTTCCGATGGTGCTCGAGACGCCCAAGGGGCCCGATCTGGCCGAGGATCGGCAGAACCTCGCGGTGCTCCACGAACTCTCAAGGGCGGCGCGTTGAGGCTCGAGGAATTCGACTACGAGCTTCCCGCGGACCGGATCGCGCAGCGTCCGGCCGAGCGCCGCGACACCGCGCGGCTCCTGGTGCTCGATCGCACGACCGGAATCGACGAGGACTCTTCGTTTCGTGAGATCGACCGCTGGCTGCGCCCCGGCGATCTCCTCGTGCTCAACGACACGCGGGTCGTGCCGTCGCGCCTGCAGGGGCGCAAGGCGACCGGCGGGCGCGTCGAGCTGCTGCTCGTCGAGCGAACCGGCGAGGGCGGTGGATCTGTCGAGTGGTCGTGTCTCGCGAGCGGAGCGCGCTCGCTCAAGCCGGGGACGCGCCTCGATTTCCAGGCCGGTCTTCGGGCGTGGGTTCGCGAGCGCAGCGGCGACCGGATCACGGTCGTGTTCGAGGCCGATGGGGCAGAGGTCGTGCCGCTCGTGGAGCGGGCCGCGGCCATTCCGCTTCCCCCGTATATCCTCCGCACCGACCCGGTCGATCCGGCGCTCGCGGCGCTCGACCGCGAGCGGTACCAGACCGTGTACGCGTCGAACCCGGGGGCAGTGGCCGCGCCGACCGCCGGGCTGCACTTCACGCGCGAGACGTTCGCGCGGCTCGAAGCCCGCGGCGTCAAGACCGCGTTCCTGACACTCCACGTCGGACCGGCGACGTTCCAGCCGGTTCGAGCGGAGCGTGTCGAGGACCATTCCCTCGGAGCCGAGCCGGTTTCGATCCCGACGTCCACGGCCGAGGCGATCGATCGGACGCGGACGAGCGGCGGACGGATCGTCGCCGTCGGGACGACGGTCGTGCGCGCGCTCGAGCAGCGCGTGACGCCGGACGGGCGAGTCGAGGCGGGTGTCGGGAGCTGCGACCTGTTCATTCGACCGGGGCACCGCTTCCGCGTCGTCGACGAGCTCGTGACGAATTTCCATCTCCCGCGGTCGACCCTGCTGATGCTCGTGTGTGCGCTCGCCGGCCGCGAGCGCGTGCTGGCCGCGTATCATCGAGCCATCGCGCGCGGATACCGGTTCTATTCCTACGGAGACGCGATGCTCGTGCGATCCGGCGAATGAGCGGGTTCACGTTCGTGGTCGAGGCGCGGAGCGGGCGTGCGCGCGCCGGTCGGATGACGCTGGGTCGCCAGGTCGTGCGCACCCCCGCGTTCATGCCCGTCGGAACGCAGGGCACGGTGAAGGCGGTCACGCCGGCGGAGCTGCGCGTCGCGGGGGCCGAGATCGTCCTGGCCAACACGTACCACCTGGACCTGCGCCCGGGCCACGAGGTGGTCCGCGATCTCGGCGGCCTGCACCGCTTCATGGGTTGGGACGGACCGATCCTGACCGACTCGGGCGGGTTCCAGGTGTTCTCGCTCGCCGGCCTCCGTCGCGTCGGCGAGGACGGTGTGGAGTTCCGATCGCACCTCGACGGCTCGGCGAGACGCTTGACGCCGGAGTCGAGCATGGAGATCCAGACTGCGCTGGGCTCCGACGTGGCGATGGTCCTCGACGAGTGTCCGTCGGCCACGGCGACTCGCGAGGAGGTTCTCGTGGCCGTCGAGCGAACGACGCGTTGGGCCCGGCGCTGCCGCGACGCGTACCGCGGGCCCGGCGTGGCCTTCGGCATCGTCCAGGGGGGCACCTTCCTCGACCTGCGCGAGCGTAGCGTGGCCGCGATCCGCGAGCTCGACTTCGCGGGCTACGCGATCGGCGGGGTCTCGGTCGGCGAGCCGGAATCGGCCATCGTGCAGTCGACGCGCTTTACCGCCCCGCTCCTGCCCGACGACCGGCCGCGGTACCTGATGGGCGTCGGGCGTCCGCGCGACCTGATCGAGGCGGTCGATGCGGGGGTCGACCTGTTCGATTGCGTCATGCCGACGCGAAACGCCCGCAACGGCTGGCTGTTCACCTCTCAGGGGACGGTCCGGATCAAGCGCAACGAGCACCGGCGCGATCCTGGCCCGCTCGATCCGAGCTGCCCCTGCGATGCGTGCCGGGGCTTCAGCCGCGCCTACCTGCGGCACCTGTACGTCTCGGGCGAGATCCTCGCGGCGCGTCTGCATACGGTGCACAACCTGACCTACTACCTCGGGGTCGTGCGGCGAATGCGCGAGGCGATCGTCGCCGGCCGGTTCGCGGGCTTCCGCGAAGCGTTCTTGGCCGGCCCGGAGGGTGCGGTTGCGAGCCCCGAGGGCGATGCGCCGTGAGCCCCGAGCGAGACCTCGTGTTCGTCGGCGACGTCCATCTCGAGCCGGACGACCCGGCCCTGCCGGCGTTCCTGCGGTTCCTCGAGCGCATCGGACGCGAGGCCGACCGCGTCGTCCTGATGGGCGACCTGTTCACCGTGTGGGTCGGCGATCGCGCGCTCGAGCAGCCGCACCAGAGCGCCGTGATCGACCGGCTGGCCGCGCTGCGCGGCGCAGGCGTGCGGGTGAGCTACCTCGAGGGGAATCGGGACTACCGGATCGGCGGGCGCTACGTCGGGCTGGCGTTCGACGAGGCGACGGACCGCGGGATCGTCGAGCTCGCGGGCCCGCGCAGCCTGTTCGCGATCCACGGCGACCTCGCGAACCCGGCCGATCGGCTCTACCGAATGTGGCGCGGGGTGAGCCGTTCCCGCGTGGCGTGGGCCGCGCTTTCTGCGCTCCCGCACCACGTGCGCCGCCGCCTCGTCGACGTCGCGGAGCGACGATTGCGCGGCGCGAACCTCGGCTTCAAGGGCGCGTTCCCCGAGGCCGTGGTGCGCGCCTATGCGGCGCCGCTCCTGGCGGATGGCCACGACGCCGTCGTCCTCGGGCATTTCCACGTCGAGCGCGATCTCGCCGTCGGCGCTGGCGGACGCACGGGGCGGATCCTCGTCCTGCCCGAATGGCGCGATAGCCGGCGCCACTTGCGCGCGCGGCCATTGGGTGAAGTCGAGTTCGTGGATTCCTGAACCGTCGGGGCTACGCCGGGACGGGCTCGTTCTCGGGCTCGGGCGGCGCCGCCTTTGCCGTCGGCTCGTTCCCGAGGTCGGGGGCAGCGGGCTCGGGTCTCGTGCGCGGTGCGTAGATCATGAACCGGCGATCGAGCGGGTGATATTCGTCCGCTGCCTCGACGAGCGACTTTGCCGTCGTGCGCGGGAAGCCCACGACCTCGACGCGCGGTCCCATCGCCTTCACGCGCTTGACGAGCGACGTGAAGTCGCCGTCGCCGGAAACGAGCACGACCACGTCGAGCCGTGGCGCCGCGTCGAGGACATCGAGGGCCAGCTCCATGTCCCAGTCGCCCTTCATCGAGCCGTCGACGCGGACCCGCAGCGTCTTGCGCCGCACCTCGATCGCGCGCTGCTCGAGCAGGGCGATGAACCCGCTCTGGTCGACCTCTTTCGACTCGACGACGTAGGCGCTGGCCTGGATCAGCCGGCGCTTGCCGACCGCCTCCTCGAGCAGCGCGTCGAAGTCGAGCTTCCCCTTGAGGCGTCGCGCGCCGTAGTACATGTTCTGGACGTCGATGAACACGCCGACGCGCTCGGGCTCGCCCTTGGCGCGGGCGCGGCGACCCACCGGGCCCAGAGCCGCTGCGGCCTCGGCGCGACGGTGCAACGCGGCCCGGATCTCCTCGAGGGCCGAGCCGTGCGACTCGACTTCGCGCTTGGAATCCCGGCGCAGCGCCGCGATCTCCTTGCGCAGCGCGTCGAGTCCCTCGGCGAGCGGGGCGATCGACGCCGGGTCGATCGCCACGGTCGCGGCCTCGCCCGGAGAGGCTGTCTCAGGCGGCTGGTCGAGACGATGGGTCAATCGGCGCTGCTCGGCGGCGAGCTTCCGGACGGCGCGAGCGAGGTCCTCGAGAGAAGGCGTTGCAGGATCGGCCGGCCGGGCTACCGTGGCGCGCCGTGCCGCCTCTTGTGCCTCGTGGAGTTCGTTCCGAAGCCGCTCCACGAGCATCCGCGACTCGGCGAGCTCCCCCTTACGCTGGATCAGGTCGCGCTTCGTCGCCCGTTCGGCCTCGCGACTCTTCTGCACCTGCCCTTCGAGATGCTGCAGCTTCTTCTCGAGCTCGGCCGCGCGCTTGCGCAATCGAGAGACTTCCCGCGACGGCGCGGTGCCCGCCGGGGGAGGGCTCAGGGCGTCGGTGGTCGCTTGCACGAGGCGCTCCCGCTCGGCCCGGGCAACGTCTGTGTCCACGTCGTCTCCCGTCGCGAGGAGGTACAGATGAAGCCCGACGCTCGGTGACGGCCCGCCAGGCGCCGTGCCGTCGAGCCGCGCGGTCCGTGCCGCCGGATCGAGCTTGCGCCATTCCGCGCGTGCCAGTCGCGTTTGCTTGTCCAGGATCCGCCGGACCGCGAGGCCCGCGGCCTCGTCGGTCAACGCTTTCTCGGCGAGGTCCGCCAGGAGCCGGCCCCGGCTCTGGGACTGCGTGCGCATTCCGGGATACCGCAGCCCGCACGCATTCGCGAGCTGGACGAGCCGTCCCATGTCCAGCAGCTCGTCGAGCGCTCGCGTGAGACCCGCAGGGCCGAGATGCTCGAGGACCCTCTTTTCGCCTTGGCTCATCCCGGCCACCCTCGGCGTCGCGGACCTCGGCCACGCAACCCGTTTCGACTGAAGGAGTTGCCTCACTCCGCGAGGGGGTTGCGAGGCGGCCGTATTATACACCCCGCACGGTGGCGAGTGGACAATGGCGGGTTCACACCGTGCAGGAGGGGCCCGTTGACGATCGGGGTCGGGATCGACGTGGTCGCGATCGACCGGATCGCCCGCGCGCTCGACGAGCACGGGGGCCGGTTCGAGCGCCGTGTGTTCACCCAGGGCGAGATCGACGACTGTTCCGGCCGTGTGGACCGGATTCTCGCCCTCGCAGCGCGTTTCGCGGCCAAGGAGGCCTGTCTCAAGGCGCTCGGGACCGGCTGGTCGTCCGGGCTCGGATTCCGTGACGTCGAGGTCGAGCGCGACGCCGCGGGCCCTCCGCGGCTCCGTCTCCACGGGGCCGCGGCCGAGCGGGCGAGCGAGATCGGTGCGACACGCTTCCACTTGAGCCTGACCCACGAGGCGACGGTCGCGGCGGCGGTCGTCGTGCTCGAAGGGCCGAGCGAGACCTGACGAGCGGCAGGTCGTGTCGGTCGGGTCAGCCGGTGCCCGGCGGGTTGCGCAGCTCGATCACACCGGTCTCGCGAAGGTGCTTGAGCGTGCGCAGCGTGTCGACCTCGCGCAGCGGGGCGAGCTGGACGATCGACTTGACGTCCCACGTTCCATCGATCCGGCTGATCAGGAAGAATTCCTTCGGCGAGAAGGAACGGCCCGTCAGCTCCTCGATCGGCCGCGCCAGGTGCACGAGGTGGAGCGTCGGCAGGTAGTGGCGATAGGCCTTCTCGGTGAACGCCACCTCGGCCTCGAGCGTCAGGCGGCGCAGTGCGTCGTCCCCGGGGAACTCGGCGTACAGGGCGTCGAGGATGGCGAGCGCGTCGTCGACGTCGCCCCGGGCCATCGCCCGTCGAGCGCGCTGGAGTTTGCGGTCCAGATTCGAGGTGGCGGCGCTCGTCCCATCCGAGGCCGAGCGGCTGACTCGGCTCGGCCCCGCGGGCGGCGCCGGCGAAGCGTCCTCGGCCGGCCGGTCGGTATCCTCGGGCTCGGTCAGGACGAGCGGGGCGGGCGGTTCCGACCCGGAGCCCCCGCCGCCCGCGACCTCTCCGGCCGGAGCGGGCTTGATCTCGCCAACCTCCAGATGGCCGCTGCGCAGGAGCTCGAACAGGCACCGGTACACGAGGTACTCGGAGCCGCGAACGTGCAGCCGCACGTCGGCGATCGTGCGCTCTCCGTCGATCGATTCATAGACACACCGGGCCACCGGGTTGTCGAGCAGCCCCTGGGGCGGCGCGCTCGTCGTTCGCCTCAGCACGATCGCGGGGTCGTTCAGCTCCTGGCGGATGCGTTGCATCTCGTCGAACCGCTGCAACCCGCGGAGCAGCACCTCTTCGACCCGTAGGCTGACCGGCAGCGGCTGTGTCACAGAGCCGGCACCGTCGTGGAATCGGAAGCGCGCTTCGGGCCAGTCGAACAGGCTGAGGATGGTCTCTTCGGCCTTGGCGCTCAGGTGCGAGGCCAGCTCTTCGGCGTGCAGGGCGCCCTTCTCGACGAGGATCGCGCCGAGGTGCTTGCCTGAAGTCTCCTGCTCGGCCAGGGCCTGGGTCAGCTGGCGCTCGCTGATCCGACCGCGCCCGATCAGGTACTGCCCGAGGCGCTCGGGCGGGTCGTCCGTCGAGCATCCGACGATCTCGCCGTCCCGGAAATGGATCTCCTTGACGACCTTGTCGAGCTCGAGCTGGAGCATGCCGGTGCGACGAGACGAGCCGACCCATTGCAGCAGGTCGGCGAGCGGCATCGTGATCAGCGTTCCGACGAGGGGCATCCGCGCAGAATTCTCCGACGGAGAAACTTAGGTCCCGCCGTGCCCGGGGCCAACCCGGCCGTTCGGGGCGGCCTCCCGAGGGCTACCGACCGACGCGCAGCGCCGGATGCATCCCGACCCGGACACCGAGAGCCACGTCGGCTCGTCCTGATGCGACCGCAACCTCGAGGTAACCGGCCGAGTTGACGAGGAGCGCCGGCTCGCGTCCCACCGCGTCCCCGTACGTCCGAACGAAGCGGGACGCCTCGCCGCCCTCCGCGACGAGGTGCAGGAACGAGCGCCCGTCCGGGGGGTGACCGAGGAGGGCCGTGAGCGCTTCGACCGTCACATCGAGCACGACGTTGCCGAAGCGGTCGATCGCCACGACGGGTACGCGAACGGCCCGACCGAGCTCGAGGCGCGGCCGTTCGGCGGGGAGCCCCACGAGGTCGGTCACGGCCGGGCCGAGCCGCTCGAGCTCGACGCCGCGGGCGATCCACGCGGCAACCGGACCGAAGATGTCTCGGGCGGCGAACGTCGCCGAGGCGCGGGGTCCGAAAAACGCTCGATTCTGGATCGCGTGTGCCACGAACGGAGTCGCTCGCTCGAGGACGCGGCCGACGAGCCCGTTGTCCGGCGCGAGGAACCGATGTCCCCCCGCCTGGACCGCCAGCATCCGTCGCTCGGTCCCTACGCCGGGATCGACGACGGCGACGTGAATCGTCCCGGCCGGAAACGCCGCGTAGCCGGTCTCGAGGATATACGCGCCCCCGCGGACGTCCTGCGGGGCCACGTGATGGCACAGGTCCACGATCGTCAGGCCCGGATCGACGGCGAGGATCGCGCCCTTGACCTGCCCGACGTAGCTGTCCTCGAGCCCGAAGTCCGTCGTCAGCGTGATGAGACCCGACACGTTTCGGTGTGCTCCCGGTCGGCAGCGAGCGCCGACACGAAAGTAGGGACGGCGGAGGACCCCTGTCAAGCGACGTCGTTTGACAGGCCGCGGTCAGCGGCGAAGAATGCTCGACCGCGCGGAGCGCGCGGCGAGAATGGCGCTGCGACGGTCTCTTCGGACGGTCTCGGGTTCCGCGCGCTGCTGGCTCGTCGGCGCGACGGTTCTGCTCGCGCCGGGTTTCGTCGTCGCGCGGGATGCGCAGCGTTTCGTGTCCCTCGGTTGGAGTGCCGATGTCCACGAGGTAGGCGACGTCGCGTCGGTGCCGCCCGACGCTGCGCTCGTGCGGATCGTCGTGCGCTGGGACGCGGTCGAGCCCGCGCCCGGCCGGGCCGACTGGTCGCGGGTCGAGCTGACCGTCGACGCGCTCGTCCGCTCAGGATCGCAGGTCGTGATCGCTCTCGACCCTGTCCACCCGGAGTATCTCCCGCGGGGTGGGCTTCCGTCCCCGCTCGCTCCGGAAGCGTTCGACGCATGGCTCGCGCTCGTGCGGGGAACGGTTCGCAGGTTCGCCGGTCGGATCCACGCGCTCGAGATCGGCGGGGGGAGCGCCGCCGAAGCCGATCTGGATGCCTACGCGTTCCTGCTGAAATCTTCGGCGCTCGCCGTCCGGGCCGAGTCCGGAGACGATCCGCCGCGCGTCGTGCAGTCGCCCGTTCCCGTAGGGGACCTCGGCCGGGCGAGCGCGCTGTGGGAGCGTGACCTCGCCGCGTACGTCGACGTCGTGGCCGTGCGGGTAGAGGCGTCCGGCGAGCCCGAGGCGGTCGGGCGATTCCTGAAGGAGAGCCTGAAGCACCCGCCGGCGGCGACCGTGTGGGCGTACCTCGAGCGGGGGACAGAGTCCGCGTGGAACGCGCCGGCGGGCGCCCTGCGGGCGCTCGCGGCCGGGGCGTCGGCCGCGCTCGTTCCGGTCACGGCTGGCGACGACTCGACCGAGGGCGTGCTGCGCTGGGTAACGGGCGTGCACCGAGCGCTGGGCGACGGGTTCGCGCCCGGGCCGATCGGCACCGTGCGCTTCCAGGATCCCGCCGGCGCCCCGCGCACCGATGCCGAGGCGCTCGCCGCGTTTCTCGGCCCCGAGGGATCGACGAAGCTCGTGTGGTATCTGGCCCCGCTCGATGCCGGGCCGCCGGGCGACGACCGGATCGTCCTCGACACGGCGTTCGTCGAGAATGCCCGCGTGCTCGATCCGCTCACGGGCGCCGAGCGCCGCGTCGGGTCGGGCCCCGCAGCGCACGGCGAGCGCGGTCGTGTCGTGCGAATCCAGCGCAGCCCCGCGCCGTGCGCGGTCGTGTTCGAGCGACCCGCCGGCTCGGCGGGGTTTGACCTCGCCCCCGCGGCCGTCGAGACCCGAACAACGCGCGACCTCACCGCGGAGGAGATCCTGGCGCGGCACCAGGAGGTCCAGCGCCTCCAGGACGATCGGCTCGAACGGTGGATCGCGGAGGCGCGAATCGACTACCACGCCAAGCTCGCCCAGGCAGGGGGGACGATCGACGTGTCGATCGACGCCCGCTACTTCTGGGAGCGCGGCGGGCCGCTCGAATGGGAGGAGACGGGGTACCGCGTGAATGGGAATCGCGTGCGCTGGGAGAAGTTCCCCGAGATCCCGCTGATCCAGCCGGAGAAGGTGTTCACGCTCCCGCTCGACCTCACGCTCGATCGAACGTATCGCTACCGGCGCGTCGGTCGCGAGACGATCGACGGTCGCGACGCCTACGTGCTCGAGTTCGAGCCGGCTGCGCCCGCGGCCGACCGCAGCCTGTACCGTGGCCGAGTCTGGATCGACGCGGCTGAGTTCTACCGGACGAAGATCGCGCTGCTCCAGACCGGTGTCGAGCCTCCGGTCCTGTCGAACGAGGAAGTCGACCGCTACGAGCGCCAGGTCGATGCGGCCGGCGTCGAGTTCCGGCTGCTCGCCACGACGAGAGGCCAGCAGAACTGGAGCGTCGGCGGCCGCACCGTCGTCGTGCGCCGCGAGGTGACATTCGCGCGCTACGACGTGAACCCCGCGGCCGGCGAGTTCGCCCGCCTGCGCGCCGAGGCGTACGCGTCCGATCGACGCATGATTCGCGACACGGACGACGGGATCCGCTATCTCGCACGCAACCCGGACGGATCGCGCTCGGTCAAGCCCGTCGACTCGAGCCAGTGGTTCGCCGCCGCCGGAGCGTTCCGGGACGCGGCGTCGGATGGGACGGTGGGGTTCGTCGGGGCGAATTACTTCGACTTCGATTTCGCCGATCGCGACGTGCAGGTCAACGCGCTGCTCGGCGGCGTCGTGTACCTGCTCACGGCGAGTCAGCCGGACATCGGCGGCGGCACGAGCGCGACGCTCGATGCGTTCGCGAGCGCGATCTACTTCTCGGACCAGGTGTTCGTCGGGGAGGTCGGGCTCGACACGGAGACGGTCGACGCACGCTCGCAGCGAGTCGACTTGCGCATCGGCGTGCCGCTGCGATCCTTCGTGCGCCTCAATCTCGTGGGCGGTCTCGGGTTTCGCCAGTACGACGACAACGACGAGTCGGACCGCGCGCTCGCGACGTACAATGCCGCAAACCCGGGCCAGAGCGTGCGTCTCGTCGTTCCTGCCGATCATCGCGAGCTGTCCCTGGGCGTCGAGCTCGAGTTCAACCGCCGCGGCTTCAGCGTCGTCGGCGGCGCGGCATGGAGCAACCGCTCGGATTGGACGGCGTTCGGGCCGGTCGACGATACGGCGGCCGGATTCGTCCAGTTCGACCCGCTTTCCGCGACGTACGTTCCGGGCCAGCCCGAGCCGCTCGAGAAGCGATTCGCCCGCTACGGCGTAACCGCGTTCCGCGAGTGGTACCTGCCGGGGTTCCAGAAGGTGCGGGGAGAGGTCCAGTGGCTCGACGGGTCCGGCCTCGATCGGTTCAGCTCGTACCAGTTCAGCCTGTTCGGCGAGGACCGCCTCAACGGCTTCGCCGGAACGGGGGTCCGATTCGACCGGGGCTGGATCGCCCGTGCGGGCTGGTCGTTCAACCTGTTCGAGGCGATCCGCTTCGATGCGGTGGTCGAGACGGCCGGCGTCGCCGAGCGCGGGTCGCCCGACGAGCGGTCGTCGTTCACCGGATCCGGTCTCGCGGCGACCGTGCTCGGGCCGTGGAAGACGGTCTGGAACGTGAGCTACGGCCGCGCGATCGACTCGGAGATTCGGCAGCTCGAAGGGTCGGACGAGTTCTTCTTCCTCGTGCTCAAGCTGTTCTGATCCCCGCTCAGGCCACGTCGCGAGCCAGGATCTCGGCGATGCGCTCCGCGGCGTGCCCGTCCCACAGCGGCGGAACGCAGCACTTCGGCCCGCGGCCGTCGCGCACGTCCCGATAGGCGGCGAGGATCCGCTCGGGCGCGGTGCCGACGACGCGGTTCGAGCCGATCTCGGCGGTAACGGGACGCTCCGTGTTCTCGCGCAGCGTCAGGCACGGCACGGCGAGGATCGTCGTCTCTTCCTGCACCCCCCCCGAGTCGGTCAACACGATCCGCGCGTCGGCCATCACCTTCAGGAAGTCGAGGTGGCCCAGGGGTTCGACGAGGTGCAGGCCGGCGATGCCGTCGACGCGGCGGCCGAGCGGTCCCGCCTCGAGCGCCCGGCGCGTCCGTGGGTGCACGGGGAACACGATCGGGAGATCGCTCGCGATGACCTCGAGCGCGTCGAGGATCCGGCCGAACACGGCCGGATCGTCGACGTTCGACGGCCGATGCAGCGTCAGCGCCGCGTACGCGCGTGGCTCGAGGCCGAGCCGTGCCACGATCGTCGAGCGGTCGGCCTCGGCGCGGTTGCGCAGCAGGCTGTCGATCATCACGTTGCCGACGAGAAAGATCCGTTCGGCGGGCACGCCTTCGGCCCGCAGGTTGTCGACGCCCGATCGCTCGGTGCAGAACAGCAGGTCGCTGATCGCGTCGGTCAGGACGCGGTTGATCTCCTCGGGCATCGTGCGATCGCGGCTGCGCAGTCCCGCCTCGACGTGGGCCAGGCGCACGCCGAGCTTCACCGCCACGAGGCCGCAGGCGATCGTGCTGTTGACATCGCCGACGACGACGACCAGGTCGGGCCGGCGCTCGAGCAGCACGGGCTCGAACGCCCGCATGATGTCCGCCGTCTGCACGGCGTGGCTTCCCGAGCCGATCCCCAGGTTCACGTCCGGCTCCGGGATGCCGAGCTGCTCGAAGAACAGCTGGCTCATCGCCACGTCGTAGTGCTGACCCGTGTGCACGAGGACCGGCTCGATCGCCGGCCACGCGCGATACGCGGCCATCAGTGGCGCGATCTTCATGAAATTCGGCCGTGCGCCGACGACGTTGACGATTCGCATCCGTTCGGCTCCTCGCGCCTCGTTCGGTCCGACCTCTAATCTACGCCCAGGACGCCGGCGAGCAGGTCCAGGTACTCCGCGGCCAGGCGGTCCCGGTCGTGGTGCGCCGCCACGTACGCACGGCCGGCCTCCCCCAGAGCGCGTCGTCGCGCGGGGTCCGCGGCGAGGCGCAGCACCGCCTCGACCAGCGCCGCGTCGTTCTCGGGCTCGACGAATTCGCCGCACCCCGCGGTCTCGACGATCTCGCGTGCCTCGCCGCCGACGCCGAGGAGGATCGGCCGGGCCATCCCCGCGGCTTCGAAGATCTTCGAGGGCAGGACGGTCGAGAACAGCTCGAGCTTGCGTAGGTGCACGAGGCACACGTCGCAGATCGACAGGAACGCGGGCATGCGCGCCGGGTCCTGGCGGCCGGCGAACACGACACGCTCGAGGCCATCGCGCCGGGCGGCCGCGGCGAGATCCTCGCGAACCGCCCCGTCCCCGACGAGCAGGAACGCGATGTCGTCGCGCCCGCGCTCGCGCAGGGTCCGGGCGGCCCGGAGCACGACGTCGAGGCCGCTCGCCATGCCGAGGGTCCCCGAGTAGCCGACGATGAACCGGCCCTCGAGGCCGAGCGAGCGCTTGAGCTCGGCGTCGGCCTCCCGTGGCGCGAACCTCGCGCGATCGATCCCGTTGGGGATCACGTGCAGCCGCGCCTCGGGAACCCCGCGCGCGAGGAGCTCGCGCCGGTATCCGTGGCCGACCGTGACGATGATCGTCGCCGCCCGGTACATCGCGCGCTCGAGCAGCTCGAGGCAGCGGAGGAGCGGGCGGCTCTCGAGCGCGCCGACCGCGGCGATCGAGGCCGGCCGCAGGTCGCGGATCTCGAGCACGAGCGGGACCCGCCGCAGCCGGCTCGTGAGCACGCCGGCCCACCCGCAGAAGAACTGCGGCGAGGTCGCGACCACGATGTCCGGTCGGGGCAACCACATCGCGAAGCAGGTCGCGCTGACCATGTACGACACGTAGTTCGCGATCCGCCGCAGCTTGCCCTTGTTCGGCGCGAGGTAGGTCCATACGCGCAGGACCTCGACGCCACAGACCGTCTCGCGCTGGCGCAGGCGGTTGCGATACCCCGGGAACACGACGCCCGCCGGGTGGCTCGGGACCCCGGTTACGACGGTGACCGCGTGGCCCGCGCGGACCCAACGGACCGCGTTGTCGTAGGTGCGCGCCGCGGGGGCGTTGCCTTCGGGAGGAAAGTAGTGCGAGAAAAAGAGGATCCGCATCGTCACCGCGCCTCGAGCGCGAACGCTCCCGAGCACGGAGCGGTGCCGTACTCGAGGACGATCCGGGTCGTCTCGCGCCGCACGCCGAAGTCGGGCAGCCACCACGCCCGCTCCACGGCGAGCCGGCACGCCGCGTCGAGCCGCGCGGTCACGCCGTCGCGGGCCAGAATCGCTCCGGTGCCCGTCACGCGCACGTCACAGTCGGGGTGGCAGAGCAGTCGAGCGCGCACGGGTTGCCCCGCTCCGCCATCCACGCGGTCGCGGACCTGAATCGACCGCCCATCGGACGAGAGCATCCGATGGTGGATCGGCCGTCCGGGCAACCGCGCGTACCCGTCGTGGAACCCTTCGACCGTCATGTGGGAGGAGTCGAAGCGACGGGTCGCCTGCACGGTGCCCGGGCGCCGGCCGATGCGAAACGCGGACCAGAACTCGCACTGGTCTGCGTCGTCGACCGTGACCGTGTTGTGCGCGCGCGTGGAGCGCGAGTATGCGCGCCACTCCCCCGCGTGGTACTCGAACACACCGGCGTCGACGATCAGCCGACGCCCGTCCACGTCCCACTCGAACGCCAGGATGTCCCCGTGGCCGTGCGCCGGCAGGTGGTCCGGCGCCACCGCTCCGCAATCGAGTAACAGATATCCGCCGTCGCGGCGCAATCCGAAGTAGCCGGCCGCGGGGAGGTCGATGCGCTCGCGCGGCTCGACCGACCGTCCGGTCAAGCGTCCGTACGCCTCGAGAATCGCCCCCGGCGAGCGCCCCATGTGCAAGGCGCCGTCGCCGAACAGGCTCACCTCGCCGTCGGGGTGCGTGACGTCGGCCAGCACCTGTGTCATCCCGTGCGCCACCTCGAGGAGCCGCTCCCGCGCGGGTCCAGGCTCGAGTGCTGCCGCGCACTCGAGCAGATCGGCGAGAACGAGCGCGTGGTACGACGGGCTGCGCTCGAAATGCATCCCGTCCGGCAGCACCTGCTCGCCCAGCTCGCGCGTGAGCAGGCGTCGCGCTTTCCGTCCCCACCTCTCGGGGTCCGGGCCGCGGAAGAACCGCGCAGCCCACAGCAGGGCCTTGACGTCGCGCAGGATGTGATTCCCGCCGATGTCGTGCTCCAGGTTGCGCTCGAGGAAGCCCAGCTGTTCGAGCAGCGACGCCTCGAGCGTCGCCTGCAGGCCCAGGGGCAAGCGCGGCTGTCGCCGCACGAACTCCTGCATCCAGACGACGCAGCGGGTCGCGAGCGTCCAGCTGTTCCACGAGTCTCGCCAGCAGCCCGGCGTATCCGCCGGATTGGCGGCGATCCAATCGCAGAGCGTCGCGACGAACCGATCGTCGTCGAGCGCCTCGAGGAACTCCATCGTGTGCAAGCTGAGCTTCTCGAGTCGCGTGCCCCGCTCCCAGCCCGGCGGGTGCCACTCGTACGGCGGCCCCCACGGGTGGCGCAGGTTCAGGAATCGCAACAGCGGAACGTCGCCCTGCAGCTCGACCAGACCGGTGCGTGGCGCGAAGACGGGCGCAGGAAGAGAGTCGGCGAGGCGGGCCGAAACCGGTGCGCCGAGCGCCGGCCTCCGCCGGCCTGGGGCAAGGTCCCGGGCGGCTCGCCGAGCGCGCAGGACGAGGCGTGCCACGATCTGGCGCGCCCGCGTGTGACGTGCGAAGTGCCAGCGCAGGCGTAGGCCGTCGATCCAGCCTCTCATTTTCTTCCGGCAGACGCGACCCGGCGGATGAGCGCAAGCTCCGCCAGCTCGAGGAGCGCGGGTGCCAGGAGGTAGCACTGACGGTGACGCTCCGCTCCGGGCCGTGCGGGGGCGGAGAGGATCCCGAGCTGCACCGCGCGACGGAGCCCGTCGAGGCCCGCCACCACGCAGCGCTCGCGCAGCGTGTCGATCGTGTCGCCGCGCTCGACCGGCACCGGGATCCGCTCGACGATCGGACCGGTGTCGATGCGTTCGTCGATGAAATGAACCGTCACGGCACACGGGAGTCCGAGCAACAGCGACCACTCGCACGCGTTCATCCCGCGGATCTCTGGCAGGGGGCCGCTGTGCGCGTTCAGCACCCGCCTCCGGGACGCTTCGAGGAACGATCGCCGGACGATCCCGCCGCCGCCGTAGAGCACGAGGTCGGGAGCCGCGGTCCGCACCTGCTCGACCGTGGTCTCGTCGTTCAGCCCCCCCACGCGCGTGCAAGCGATCCCATGCTCTCGACACCACAGGCGCAGGGATCGATGCCGCACGCCGGCATCGGCCAGGAAGCGCTCCAGGGGACCGCCCGGTCCGGCCGCGCGCCGACCGAGGAGTCTCCGCGCGGCCGTTCCGACGAAGCCGACGCCGCGTCGCCGCACCTCCGAGCGGAGCCGCGCGAGCCGAAACGGGCTGACCACGATTGCCCCGGTCACCGTGTGTCCGTCCCGCCGGAGCAGCTCGCCGAGAGCCACGGTCGCCGCCGAGCGATCGAACCCGGCCGTGAGCATCACGCGCATGGGCGGGGCTCCCACTCGTGGCGCAGGCGCGCGGTCAACCGCAGCAGCGCTTCGCAGTGATACTTGGCGGCCCAGTTCGGGTAGCGGAACCGCATGTACCGGCCCCACAGCGGAAGGGAGCCCGCGACCGCGCCGCGGACGCCCGGGAGCGGAGTCGAAAGCGTCTGGCTCGCGCAGACGAGATCGACGAGCTTCGCCGCCGCGTTGACGAGCCGCAGATCGGGATCCCGCCGTTCCCACACGAGGAGGCACAGCGCGGTCTGCACGTTGCCGGTCAGGCAAGTGAAGCGTCCGACCGGCGCCCACCGGTCGTCGAACGCGCCCGCGAGGCGTCCGCGCGCGATCTCCGCCCGTCGGCGCAGGCGCTCGAGCGCGTCGAGGGCCGGAACCGCGTACTCGTCCCAGCGGTCGACTGCGAGCGCGCTCTCGAGAAGCCCGCGCAGCGTGTAAGCGATCGTGTGGGTAAAGGCCGGCTCGCCGTCGGCGAACGACCAGCCGGCGAACGAGCCGTCGGCCCGGCGCCGCTCGACGATCCGGCGCAGCACCCGCTCGGCGGCCGCCCGGATGCGAGCGTCGTCTGTGAGCCGCGCGACCTCGAGCATCGGCCACGTCACCTCGGTGTAGTACGAGGGGGTCCCGGTCGAGCGATAGTCGGCGCCGCTCCAGGATCCGCTCTCGTCCACGCCCTCCGCGAGCCAGGTGGCCCCCCGTTGCGCGGCGGTCAGCCAGCGCGGCTCGTCCGTCGTGCGGGCGAGCGCCACGAGGCCCTTAGGGACCTGGCCTGTATTGAAGACGCTCGCGCGGGCCGGAGCGCGCGCGGGATAGAGGCCGGCCTGCCATGCTCCCATGGGCAGCTGGATTCCGAGCAGCCAGTCGCCCAGCCGCACCGCGGTCTCTGCCAGGCCTCGCCCCGGCAATCGCCGATCGAGCTCGAGCAGAGTCGGAATGAGATAGCCGGTCGTCTCGGGATACGGTCTCGACCAACCCGGGCCCGGGGCCCAGTACGCGGCGGACCCACCGCGCCCGCGCGCGATCGAACGGCCGAGCCAGTCGACCGTCGCTTCGAGGTGCCGGTCATAGCGGCCGAGCGCGCGGCTCGGAACGTTCGTCGCTCGTGCCGCGGACGCGACCGGGATCACGTTGCGGCGGGG
>Ga0247727_10004294_pt1 | contig 30331 bp, 21 predicted proteins | sample WisWelCaveWW1625_FD_202498 | JGI IMG/M metagenome (GOLD analysis project Ga0247727, IMG submission 202498) | Biofilm microbial communities from Wishing Well Cave, Virginia, United States - WW16-25 | ecosystem: Environmental > Aquatic > Deep subsurface > Groundwater > Cave microbial mat | place...
GACCACGATCACGCCGGCAGCGGGAAACAGAATTTTTGTCCGCAGCTTGAATGACATTAGAAGAAGACCACGGCTTGGAGCGCCGCCAGATCGTCGGACGGATCACCGCCCGGAATCTCGCGCGTGCGGTTAAATTCGTAGGTCGCTTTGATCATGGCATTGCGATTCACGCGATAACCGAGACCGAGCTCGACTTGCGTGACGTCAAAATCCCACGCCTCTGAAAATTTACCATCCTGATCGATATCGCCGGCGTCGGCAATCCTGGCAAATTTCAACCGGCTCCAGCGGCCGGCGACAAAAACGCGCGGCTGCAAAGTATATTTCGCTTCGATATAACTGCCCCACAAATCAAGAGGCTCAACCAGAAAAGGCGTCGCCCAACGATTGTGCAAAATCTCTGCAAATAAAACCGCCTGGCCTCGACTAAAGGCAAGATCGGCGCTGAATACCGACTGGCGAAAACTTTCGGCGCGCATTCCTGCGCTCTTCAGCTCTTCCTGCACCGCGCTTTTGTTGAGATAGGGCGCGGAAGAAAAAGAAACGCCCGCGTCGAACCCGCTGATCGGCGTCACCCGCAAACGCGCCAAAAACTGCACGCCGTTGCCGTCATTGACGTCCACCGGATTCGACAGCGCGCCATTCGCAACGGCAAGGGCATAAGAAACGGTGCGTTGAATGGAGCCGAACCATTGCGCGCCGGTTAAATAGACTTCCCGCGACACCACTTTAAGCCCCCAGTTGGGGGTGGGAATGTGATCGGCCGTTTTTTGAATCTCGCTGCGTTTGCCCAGCGCACCCGCCGGATGGTCATAATGCAATTGATGGCCTCGGCCGCGCGCCGCCAGCAGCGCCGCATTGGTGCGCGGCAACAGAAACGGGCTGAGCGCGGTGCGATAATTATAGGTCAACGGATAATCGATGAGCGGATTTTCCGAGGCGTAGCGCCGGTGCAGAAAGCTGCCGAATGGCGCGAGAAATTTTCCGGCTTCGATTTGCACCGCCTCATTGGAGGTGGCGCGATACACCGCCGAAAGCGCGTAAAGATTCAGATTAAAACCGCGAACCGTTTGAATCTCACTAAACACCGTCAGCCGTTCGTTGACACGCGCTTGCAGCAACGCCGTTCCCAACATCACAAAGCTGGCGTTGCCGCCGTTGAGACGCAGCGGCGTATCGCCCGCGCCGCTTTTTTGCCAGGTGGTTTGCACGATGCCGCCAACATTGAAAACCGGCGCCGTTTGCGCTTGCACCGACGCGGTGACAAAGAAAGTCGCCGTGAAATAAAAAAATATGATTAAAAGCGGTTCAATGATTTTGACTTTAATCATTTTGACCATTGCTTTTAATTTGCAGAATTGTCTTGGATGGTAAAAAGATTCCTACAGAATGGCATTTTTTCATTACTTTTGCAAACCTCATTAAAGTACCGCTGCTCACGGCAAAACAAAATTCACCTCCGTGACGCCGTTTTCATTGACCACGATTTTTTGCGTTTTTTCCGGCCAGCTCGGATGCCAAATTTTAATCTCATATTCGCCGGCGGGAATATTCTTGAGATGATAATAACCTTCGGCGTCGATCGCCGCGAAGCAACTATTCGGCAGCACCAGAATGAACGCATTCATGTGCGTATGAATATCGCAATACACCGACACCACGCCCGGCCGCTCAAAAACCACGTCGCGATATTGGCCTTTGGGATAGCGGCCCAGATTGAACGTCTTGGCGCGCGATAAGGAAAAAACATTGTGATAAACTTCTTCGCTATTCCGAAACCGAACGGTCGTGCCGACGACGATGGGAAGCACGTGCGGAATGAATTGCTCATGACGTTGATCCATCACCATCGGGGCGCGATTGGCGTCGGGAGAATTGAGAACGCCGGTTAAATAAACAATCGCCGTGGCCTCCGCTGGCGAGTGCGACATATTTTCGGCATGGCTCGGCCGCCGTTCCGCGTAACGTTGAATGAGGGTTCGGCTCATAATGGTCGACTGATTGGCTGGCGAACGCGCCACCACTACGCGGCCGCGAATCTCGCCGGACCACAGCGCTTGGTGAATGCCCATAACGAGAATCAATATCCAAAAGACCGGCTGTCGCCGCGCCGGATACGCTGGAATTTGCAACGTCTGCAAAATGAGTGTTTTGTTTTTCGCGCTACTCATCATCCGGTCAACCGAATCAAATAAGTTATTTCAATAAATGCGCCAGCCGGCATCCATCCTGAGATAAGATAAAATTAAACTGAGCTTAGTCAAGCGCTTATTCAAATTTTCTCCGCACTTCGACTTGCCGTGGCATTGCTAAAATTGCAATGCGAATGCGAGGAGGAGTGCAAATATTGCGACCCGGGGCTTTGTCGCCGATGAAATTTCCGGACGCTATTTATTATTGATGATACAGCTAATTGGTTGCCACGGAATCAGCCTGAGTTGCCGTGGTCATTTCGGGAAACCATTTGATGAGCAACCCATTTTTATCAGCCGTTTTGACCTCGACAATTTGCCGTTTCACGCCGAGTGTTTCATGCCACAGCACCAAATCATAACGTCCGGCCGGCAACTCCGGCAATTCAAATTTGCCCTCGGCTTCGGTGACGGCAAAGTAACGATGCGGCATGACCAAAATGTAGCCGCTCATCCAATCATGCCCGATATCCGAGCGCAGGCGAATCAATCCCGGCCGGTCGAGTTTCTGCGCCGCGGTGTTGCCTTTTTGGGGGAAGGCGAAATTGAAATAAGACGCTTCGGTCTCGCGAAAAATATCGAGCGTGCTCGTTTTATCCCAACCGGAATTAAACGGTCGCAGTTGGCCGTGCACATTGTGCAAGACCTCGTCGTTATTGCGCAACGTCAATTGGCTCTCGACGCCAAGCGCCAATACATGCGGCTGCAAACGGCAAGCTTGGATGGCTAAATTCATATTGAGAGGAGGAAGCTTTTCCGGCGCGATATTGGCGATGAACACGAGCACGTTTTGCAAGCCGCCTTTTTTGTGCACCAACAACGTCTCATTTGGAATCTGCGTGCCGCAATGAGCTTGATCACGCGAGATTTTAAGCGCGGGCAAAACCGGCGCGGGGCGATTATATAAAATGATGCCTTTGATACGAACGGTAGGCGGATGAACTGCGAGCAAATGGCTTGGCGCCATGAACAACAACGCGAGGAGAAACTTCCTCATGTACAGACTCCTTTTCGTCCTATAACCGCAATATGAAATAGCCAGAAAACCGCGTCCTGAGTTGCCGAGCAGGGAAGGCTATATCAGTATAAAAAAAAATTTGGAAATTCCCAACGAGAATTTTATAAAATTGTTTTGCTTTCTTGCAAAACTCGCCTATTTTTCCTTAGCATCTGTTAAGAAATAAAGTTTACAATTTCCCCGCATGAACGTTGGAGCAACGATGTGAGCAGACGGCAAATATCTTGCTGTCCTTTATTTTTCTGTCTTCAGAATGTTTTTGTGGAATGATCATGCAATGCCTAGCGCAACAAGCAACAGAAGTACAGACAGAAAAATGGAGGACAGAAAAATGTGATGAGAAAAATCGGGGTTTTACTCCAGGTTTATGAACTCATTTTACACAAAATAAGGAGAAAAGTATGGGACTCAAAAACAAAATTGCCTTAGTCACCGGCGCCGGCCGCGGCATCGGACGCGCCATTGCCCTCGCGCTGGCCAAAGAAGGCGCGAAGTTGGCGTTGGCCGCGCGCCGCCAAAACGAATTAGAAAGTGTCGCGCAGGAAATTTGCGCGCTGAACTCGGAAGCTTTCATCATTCCCACCGACATGCGCGAGGAGCAACAGATCCGTGCGATGATCGAGAAAACCGTGGCGCATTTCGGCGCGTTGCATGTTCTCGTGAATAATGCCGGCCTCGGACATTTTCATCACATTGCGGAACTGACCACGGCGCAATGGGATGAAATGTTTGGCGTAAATCTGCGCGGCGTTTTTCTCGCCACGCGCGAGGCGCTGCCGCATTTGCGCAAAACCGGTGAGAGTTTTGTGGTCAATCTCGCCTCGCTTGCCGGCAAAAACACGTTTGTCAACGGCGGCGGTTATACCGCGACGAAATGGGGCTTGCGCGCCTTCAGCCAGTGTTTGATGTTGGAAGAACGCCAGCACGGCGTCCGCGTGCTCGTGGTTTGCCCCGGCTCAGTGGATACTGATTTCGCGACCGGCCGCACCGGCTCACCGCACACCGCCAAAAAAGAAATCATCCGCCCGGAAGACGTCGCGGCGACGATCGTGATGTCGCTCCAAATGCCACAGCGCACGATGGTGAGTGAGATCGATATACGGCCGACGAATCCGTAGTTGATGAAAAACTCGAAGTTACCCAACTTCTTCATCATTCATTCGGTGTGATATCTTAGGTTGTCGTCCTCTGCTGAACAGTATTATTCTGATCGGCTTTTTGAACGCCGAGACATAATCCGGTTCTCATCATTATTTGGCGGGTTTTGCCGGTGAGAAAGAAAATTTCAAAAAATCTAAGGGGAGAATGGAACTTTAGATGGGCACAGGATAAAGGAGCCATGAATAACCCCAAAAGTGGCATCATCAACCACGTCACTGCTGCAAAGTTGGAAGACCTTTTATAAACTTTTAGAGCATGTCAAAATTTCCTTTCTTGCAAGCTCATGGATTGTTCTTGATCATCCTAGGAACATGCTAGGACACCTCGTTTTTGCGTTCAATATACGCTCCACCAGTTTGGGCCTTATCTCGCCTTCGTAGCGCATTCAGCAAGGCTATGCTGCTGAGTTGAGGGAGGATGATGTGGCGTTTTTTGCGGGCGCATGAAGTGCGGCAAGTGGCGGAGAGGTGAATTGCTAATCACTGGGTCGTGACTATTTCCTGACGTAATTTCTCGGATGGATATTGATGCTTTTAATGTCAACTGTTGAGGAACAACTGATTAATAATAGCGTAAGCAGACGACTATTAACCCCGTGAAATGATTTTCCAAGAAATCTCCAATTCAAAGATCGACTTGTCATTCATCACCCTTGGAATACGCTAACTTCACTTCTGCGGGGGTTGATTTCCTTCACATCGCTTTCGAAACCTAAATAACGCACATCGCTAATGCAATGTGCAGGGAGGCGCTTTTTGGAGCCAAGCTCTTCATAAATCGCTTTCAGCGCTGGCGTCTGACACCCAACATCTATTTCAATATGCAGTTGTGGATTTGGTTTGGTTTGAAATATCGTGATGTCATGCAAATGGATACCTAATTCAGCCGCGATGGCTCTGTAGCGTAAATAGTTTGGGATAAATTCCTTTTTCAACTCATCGTGAATTATTTGTTGCACATCCACATGCCAAACGATCTGATAAGCCCGGAAGAATGGCGTCGCAAGTGGCAGAACATAGTTCTCGACAAAATCGCTTTTGTTTTTTTCACATTCTGACAAAACCGGCTCTATAGCGTCTAAATTTTTTTCGTTAAAAATACCCAGGTCTAAGCGAAGCTTTTGCGATAACTTGCCGAAAACTTCAAAAGGCGTTTATATTCATTGCTTAAGTCGCTTGCTTTCCGCCAGGCCTCCTATACGACCGGTTCTTTCAAACAACGGCTTCATCTTTACAAAGAACTCGCGAGCCGTCTGTATTTGATAAGGCCACCCACCCTGGTGTCGTTTTTGTGTTACAATCTATCTTGAGATATTGGCAAAAGTCAAATCCTTTAACCAACATTGATATGTTGATACACAACATTGCTATGTCGGCACTGTTTAACAGCATTACAATACTATCCTCATCTTTTAAAAGTTCGCACGATACTCTTTTTCGTCTCAATACCATCAACGTCGCTTTTAAATCCAAGTCCATTTTCCCACAAATCGGTAATGCAAGGTGAGGGCAAAAGGTTTTTTTGGCGAAGGTTCTCAAAAACGTCTTGCAGCACCTCAGTTTGACATCCGAAGCCGCGTAGTTCGTGCAGATTGCCGTTGGGCCCGGTCTCAAAAAGCTCGATTTCGTGCAAATGAATTCCCATCACCGAAGCAATCGCTCGAAAGCGCCGATAGTTTTGCCCGATCTCTTTTTTTATTAGCTCCGGGTCGCTTTGCGGAATGTGGTTGACAAGCTGATAAGCCCGACAGAAAGGCGTGGCCATGGGAATGATAAAACTTTCGATGAAATCCTTCTTGTGGTTCTCACGTTCCCGCAGGATTTCCATCAAAGTACGCAGATTTTCGGTTGTGGGCGTGCCTATTTCCAGACCCAGCTTGGGTGATAATGCCTTAAAAAGAGCCGACAATTTATCGTGTTCAGCGCGCAAGCTGGCGTAGCTGCCCCAGGCCAAGCCAAACCGAACGTCTTTGAAGAGCGGTTGCATGGTCAAAAAGAACTGGCGTGTAATATGCCACGCATCAGGCAAATTTAAAAACTGCAAGTGAACTGCAAGGTTTTCTTGAGCGTCTTTGAGATTTTTTTCCAAATCTTTATGCACCAGAAAATCTTCCTTCTTCTGTTGCAAGTCGCTTTTCAGGCTGCCAATTTGAGTGTGCAATGCTTGTTCGCGCTTGCCAAAGTCTTTCTCAATTTCTTTGGCATCTTCAATGGCTTTGCTCAGAACGCCCATCTGCGTTTTCACTTCATCTCTAACCTTCTGCAGCTCGCCAGAGTGCTTGGTTTCGTAAGCTTGTCTTTCTTGCTCTAAGTCTTGAACTTTGCCGGATAGCTTTTCATTGGTCTGTTGAAGCTCCTTGACGCAATCCTGCAAAGCCGACTTTTCATTGCCGAGGCCATCTTTCAGGTCTTTCACCTCAAGCAGATTGTCCCCCAAATCCCTTCCCACTTTCTCCAAGTCCGTTCTTTTCTCGCCCAATGTTTTTCTTTCAATTCCAAGCTCGCGTTGATACTCGGAGAGAACGTGATACATGACAACAAGATTTTGGTGATACTTTGATAAACTCTGTTCCGTCGAAACGATTTGTTTCAATTTTGCAAAATTGTCTTGAACAGCACTCAAGCGGGCTATGGTTCCATTTTGCTGATCCTTTTTCAGAACATCGTTGAGATTCGTGAAGGCTTGTTCAAGATCAGCCACTATGTTTTTGAGATTCTTAAATTCGCCTAAAGCTTTTGAGCGGGTATTAGCCTGCTTGCGATTCATAATTCCTCCTGAAAAAAATCTTGAAAACGTTCCAACCGTTCCTCTATTTCGGTTATACCGAACAACAAAGCATATTGCCGAAGCTGGTCTTCAATTTTATTGATTGTAACTTCAGATTCTTCTTTCCGTTTTTGGTTGTACTGAATACTCCATTGTTCCAGGGCATCGAGCAATGCCATGAGGTCACGACCATTGCTCGCGCTTATCTGGTCATGCGATGATGAGACCTGATCCTGTGGTTGCTCAAAAAGCAATGGCACTCCCCTCTCGGCAATTTCTCGCAGCTTTTGTTCAGCCTGATCGCGAACTTGCAGGCGTTTGGTGACCGCCTTGCAAACGGTGCTCCACGTGGTATTTTCTTGTCCAATTTGCTTTTGCAGAGTCTCAAGCGACATTCGAAATGTGTCGAGATGATTCCTCAACGTTTCCCATGCCTCTTGTTCTCCCTTTTTAAGGACGTTTTCAATTTCGGGGCTGATTTCGCCAAACAAAAAGTGCTGCGCTTTGAGCAATTCCAGGGTCCGTTCCTGTATCTGGATGCGCTGTTTAGATAAATTTTCAACGCCATCTAAGAGCTTCCGGTAACGTAAATCCTCTACTGCCTCTTTAACCACCAAATCGGCTAACTCTTTTTTGCGTATCTGCCAGGCTTCTTGCAACTTTTTTGCAAGCTCGTCTTTCAAGCGTTCTACGTTTATGTTAAGATTGTTTTTTTTGTTTGTTGGTGGCGTGTTCTTTCGCCAGATTTTTGAAAGAAGTTTACTAAAACGATTCCACGTCGATGTTGGTGGTGCAGTCGCGGGCTGTCCTTCTTGGGTTTGTCCGGAAGAATCATTGAACTCGATTCCTGAAAAAAGATCTTCGCAGCTATTCCGAAAGTTTGCCAGAATTTGTCTTTTCGCTTCGGCAGCAAGCTTTTTTCTCTTTTGATTTCCACGATACACAAAAAGGCCTATAACACCCAAGGATATGATTCCACCGACAATTGCAAGGATAATTTGTTCAAGTGGACGGTATGGGCGGATTTTTTCACGCGCCATTTGGCTAGCAAGGAATCCAATTTGCCCATCCGGCAAGAAACAAAAACTCAGCGCAATTGTAGTGTCCGCGTACGTGCCGATATCGTGCCGATGCAGGAAAGCCTGAAATTGAAGGGGAGATCCCGGATAGAGTCTTGGAGTCGCTTCCATTGATGCGGATGAAATTTCCTGGAGCAAAAAAATCTTCGAATCGTTTCGGTCTCTGCTCAATTGAAACGCCGTCCGTTTCGGGTTTTGGGCATCGGAGGTATCGATGAATTGGAATGCAAAAGCATGAAATCTGCGATCGGTGAATGAAAATTTAATTGAGTCCATTATCTGCCCTGCCGCTGGGCCATAAGAGATTTTCATCAAGCGGAGAGAATCGATCAGGTTTAAATTATGAACGTGTCCGAAGTGCAAAACGCGGTTATCTAATAACCATCCGATCGGCGATGGAGGCGGCGTCCTTTCTTGATGAGTGAAAACAAAAGTAATGCCGAATTTAGCATCTTTTAACTCAATTGCTTTCTTGCCGGCTCCGGTTGCGAGCGTATCAGCAAGTTTATCAATTGTTTTTTCTCCAAGATAACCATCCGCATCCGTTTCTTTAAAGCCAAGACTGTGCTGCAATGCTTTGGCGATTGAATCTCCAGCCCGAGCACCGATGATTTTCAGCAAAACAGCCTTTCTCTCGCCGATCAGGGCTTTTTTGGACTTTTGATCGTCAGGCCAGTTTTTTGCCAATACGACACTGTCTTGTTTTCCCAGAACAATGACGCTATCATTATTTATTGGCCAAAAGTCGATTGGGATTGTTTTTTGTGACTTCGGCGTTTGGGTTTTCGTTGTATCTGTTTTGGTGGCGGGCCGCCGCGGTGTAACCGGTTTCGTCGTATCTCTTGTGGTGTCGGTTTTCGTGGTATCCTGCTTTAAAGTTCGCGATTCCAGTGATTCGAAAACCATCATCGCTTCGATCTTCGCCGTAGTTGAAATAGCCGTTAGCGCCCAAACCTGACTGGCGTAGGCTGGAAGCAACAGAACCACCGAAAAGGTGAAACGAATGATTTGTCGTGATAATGAATATAAAATTGTCATAATCGTTGCTCCTCTTGCAAGAGGCGTACTATGTTTTTAATCATTCAGTCATGAAAATATACGGCCACTGTCCCTCTTCGTAGCCGGGCTCATTGCGCGGCGGCGGACAAATATGCTCCTGCGCCGGTTCGCGGCCATTTGCTGTAAAAATCAGCTTGCCGGATTCGCGGAGCACAGTCAATGCGACTTCAACCTCGCTCATATCACCGCCTGGAATGCGGCAGACTTCTACGACGTGTTTTGCTTGTTCTTCATCAGTCATGGCATTCAATTCAGCAATTTCCCTCTTGGTCTCGTAAAGGATCACCTCACGATCATGCACAAGGGAAATTTTGAATTTGTTGGAGAGTTCGACGCGACCATCGGACACTGTATGGGGTGAAAGCAATTCGCGAAAGACGGGCCTGCCATCAACAGAATCGCGGACAACGTACCGGACAAAAATGGGAAAACGTTCTGCTTTGTCGGTGTGCGCTTTGCGCAACACATCGGTGGCATAATACAAAGCGCCTTTGGCGACAGCAATTTTGGCTTCCTCATGCGTATCCAGCGGATAGGGATCAACATCTTTCGCGGTCCACTTTTTGATCGCCTCGACGCCGTACTCTTGAACGCCCAAGAAAGCAATCGACCGTCCGGAAAAGATGACCCGATCCAATGGAACTTTTCCCGGCTGCCGTTGCTCCTGTGGCAGCAAAGATAACTTAAACAAACTATCCAATATCCCATTCGTCATGCGGTGGGCAAGCCGGTACATGGACTGTATATTGGCGTCGGAATCGGGTTGATAAAACTTTGCGCGGACGTAATCGGCGTCAACCTTGAAAGACCCATTGCTGTGCTCAAAGATTGGATCGTGCTGCCGTAAATCAACCTCAAACTGCCCTAAGTGGGTTATATTGCGTTTGTATTTGTTGTCCAAATCAAGCTGAAACGAAATAAGCGCCTCGGTAAAATCCCGCGAGGACTCTTTGAAGCGAAGTTCGCGTTTCGTTTGGTTATCGCAAACTGGCAATAATGACCGTTCTCCTTTAAACTGAAGCTCTCCATTGGCAGGTGTTAGCTCCCTGGTTTTGACGCCGTTCTCAATGATTTCGGCCAAAGCATAATTGATATTGTTGCCGGCAGCGTATGCTCCCACCTGGCTCAATATCTCAACTTTGTTGGTTTTTGTTTCACCCCTGCCGAAAATATCCGACAACCGGATGTAACTTAAATCCAACGTCCCGGCGCCCTGATCGTAGATGAGAATGTATTCATCACGAGCGCCGGAAGCTAATGGCTTGGGAGATGAAATGCGAGGCCTTGCTTTTCTGCGTTCCATCATAATGTAGTAATAGGCCACGGCTTCCGATTCACTGAGAAATACAAACTTTGTGCGTTCCCCCGGTAGCGGCGTAGTGACGTCTCGCGCGATGTCTTCGAGCTGACGATGGAGTTTTTCAACATGCCAGTAGATGAAGGAATTGGGAACCGTAATGACAAAGCGAGCGAGGTATTCCTTGATCGAGACAAAGCACGCATCGTTCTTGTTGCTCAGTTTTTTCATGCGTGGCTTATATACCGTTTCCACCAAGTGCTCTTGCAGACAAGGCAGGATGTACTTTTGAAAAAGATGCGCATACATCGAGCGCAGCACCAACTCGGTTTGTGGCCGTCCGTTTTCGAGGTTGCCATCTTGGTCGACAAATTCGATCGGTTTCAGTAAATTGACGTGCGGTTCGGTGATCATCGTTTTAAGCGGCGGAAGCACATTTCCTTCCCGCGGATCTACGTAACTTGGATGAATAAATTCCACAAATCCGGCTTGCCCGAGCCGGGCATCTGATCCGGACGTCATCACCCGCATACGCGAGGTGAGAAATTTGTCTATTGTATTACGGTCAACTTTGAATTCTTGATAAGACACCCACTTTTCTTGCAAAGGCAATGAGAAAATGTCTTCATACGCGTTGCGTCCACCCAAACAGGCGGCAGCGATGGCTGAAGTGCCATAATCCAGACTGATCCAAAATTGGTTCTTGGTTGGAGACAAAATGATTTTCCAATCGACTTCCCACTGCAAAGAGACTGCTTTGCCCGACGCATTGATTTCAAGAATAAATTTTATAATGAACTCGTAAGGTTTGCCATCAAACTCGATCACCTCGGCCTTGGGATAGAACTCGTGTTGGACTGTTTCCGATGGCCGGATCGGATAGATCGGGGCCAGCTTCTTCGCACGCAAGGCGTTACGAAATCCAGCCCAATCAATGTAGAAATGAAGCGTAGTGGCTTGCTTCTCACCGGTTGGAATGGCGGCGGAAGCGAGCACGTAGTGTTTGCCATTGCCTTTGGCAAGTTGAGCGAGCACATTCTCATGGCCGTCTCCAATCTCTACCTCCAGAAATTCTGCATGAACGCTCTTCTCAAATTCGATACGAACCTGCTTGATCTCTCCGATGTGGGGACGGCAGCGATGCGAATGAATGATGAAATCGGCAACGGCATCACGGTACAGCCCTTCCTGCAAATCCATCTCGGTGGGATCGAACTCAATAAGAACGGGGCGTAAAGTGGTCGTCTTCTCTGCGATCACATTATAGACATCGTCCTTGAACACTGTGCTCGGCCCTTCTTCAGACGCCTTGAAGTAATCTTGGCGAATTTTCGCGATCTCTATGCCAATGTGCGGCTTGCGCTTATCCGGCGTAACATAAAAAACGTACTCCCTCCCGACGTTTTCCAGTTCCTCTCTTTGCGCGACGCCAATTCCTTCCGAGGGCGGACTCGGCTCCAGCAAAAGGCGCAAAGTCCTTTTCTCGCCTTCTTCGTGGGGAGCAGTTATGCTCTCCCTGCCGAAGTTGACATAAACACTCAACGTCCTAATCTGCCCACGCTGGAGTTTGTGCAATTCGAATTTCTCAATGGGATTGTCTTGATAAAAAAGCTCGAAGGGGAACTTCTCTTTTACTACGTAATCGGCTTTAGATAAAATAAAATTGCCGCTGATCGGCATCGAAAATTCTTTCGCCGCTGCGGGAATGGCAAAGTGAAAATCGCAAACCGGCTGCAGCGTGGAATCGTCATAGGAAATTTCTTTCTGAACCGCTTGCGTTTGAATCTCAAGCCGCGCTGATTGGCGCACGAACTGCAAGGGGACGATGCAGGTGTCGCTCACCGGCGAATTGCCGTCTGCGCCAGTACAAGTTGCTGTAATGTGTAGCTCGGCATCGACCTCCCTATCCAATTTCAGGCAGTTCTTAACGTCCGCAATCAACTCCGGCTGAAGGCTAACACTCAATGTCGTTGTTCCGGTTGGCTGCGCAGAACCGATTTCATCCTCTTCGCGAATGGGAATGGCAAGGCTTTCGTGCCGAGTTTGCAGGAACTGCTGGCCACTTTTCGAGACCTCGACACCGACCAAAGGCTTTTCTTCGGATAAGACGAACTCAATCGGCTGATCGCCGCAAAAAGCTTTGTACGTGACAGTTATCTCACCGCTTTCAATCGGGTAGCGAGAATGGATGTTTTTTTGATATTGATTATAGCGGGTGGCATTGATGAGTTTGAGATTGGCCACTGTGCGCCATCCCGGCGTGTTGTGGTCGAGATCGATCCTCACTTTCGATGAGGCCGCTAAAACACTTTTCAATGCCAGATCAACCTTTGGACGGCGCTCTTTTCTGGCCATGACGACTTTAGCGATATAAAACCCGGCGGCGAAGAGAGCGATTACGATGAGCGGAATAACCCAGCCCGAATTGCGGGAAAGCCAGCTTGGCAGCGCAATTTTTAAATCCAGTGCATTGCTTTTGAGACGCGCTTTAAGTGCGAGGGGTTCCGTTGCATAAGCTGTAATTTGCGTTCGCGCACGCAAACTATCCTTCGGCACGGCGTTGAGACGAGAAAACGAGGCGCGCACGCGCGCCACGTACGATTCGCTCACGTAGCCAAAGTTTTGCGCCAAAGTGTCACCACCAGCTTGCCCTCCGAAAATGAGCAAGGTCCAAAATTCCGGCTGTAGTTGTTCGAGACGTGAAGCAAGCAGGCATCTTTTCAAATCAAGCTCGGCATCGATATTGTCGCCGCCTGCCGTATGGAAAGAAAAATCCTGCAACGGGTCTTGCAGAAAATTGGCGGCATCGACGGGCGTCGGGTTGTATTTTGCCACCGTGTAATGAAGCCTGAAGCCGTAAATATGCGCAATGGTGTTGCGATGAATTTCCGTCAGGCGGCTTTTGATAGCAGCAAGCTGTCCAACCAGATTGTCACGCTTGGTCGTGGCGCCCGGCGAATCGGTGGTGTCGGGCCAGGTTTTGCGAATAAAGGCATCGAGCGTGTTATACGCTGAAGAAAGGTTGATGTTTTCAGCATAAAAATTGATCAGGTAGATTTTATCAACGGGTTTGAGCGCCTCCGTAAATTGCGTCTCCGCCAATTTGAGGATGCCGGCAGCCGCAGCTTCTTGATAAAGCGTTAGGGCGTCTCCTCGCCGGTTGTTTCTGAGAATCTCTGTATAACTGGGAATGAAGGTGTCAACGGCCGGCAAATTTTCCTGCGCCACCATGCTGCCGGCGGGAGGCAAAAAAACAAAATCGCGCGTGAAATCAAAATCACCGATCTTGCCGGCGCCGCGAGCATCCGGCACATAATAAACAATCGTTGCCAGATCATGTTGCGATGGCGCGAAAATTGGCCGTGTCTCAGCGCCGGACTCCGGCTGTTGCAGCCGGACAAACAACGAATCCAGGGCTTCGCGAAATTTTTCCTGGCCGGACTTGGAAGTGAGATCAATCTTGCCCTGGTTGCCGTTGGCGTCGAAACAGAGAATGACGTGATGGCGCTCTCCAGGGATGAGATTTTGGCTGCGGTTTTCCGCCGGAAGCAACAAAATTGCAATAGCGATAAACAACACAATAGAAGATAAGAAGCGGCTCATAGTCGACTCGAATCGTTTTTCTCAACGCAATTTCAGCGCGCCTTTTTTCTTGATGCGCCATTGCCCGGCCTTGTTCTCGATCTCGGCGGGTGTGACGATCAGCTCGTGCAGATGATGCGGCGCAGTAAAAAGGCCATCATCGCATTCGAAGCAAGCCTGGGCGCTGTTCTCTTGCGAAGTTTTTAACACGCCGAAATACGGATACAGCCACGTTTTTAAGTTGGTCTCGACCAGAATATAGTTGCCACTGGAGCTTTCGCGAATATCGCCGAATTTGATGTTTCCAACTTCGCGTTTTAGCTCGATGCTGACGCGCTTAATTTGATCCTGATAACGCTCCATGAAGTCGAAAATATTGAATAAACCCTGAACGGTATCGGCATAAGCTTGTTGGACGTCAAGCGTTTTCGGTTGAACGGACGGCGGCTCCGGCTTTGGAGTGAAATCTTCTGGTTGCCGCTCCAATGGCGCCTTTTCGTCGGCTTCGGTTCTGCTCTCATTCAATCTTTGGATGGGAGTTTCGGCAATTCCTGTCGAAGTCTTTTGCAATTGTGACGCAATAGCTTGCGGCAGCGCCGATAAATCAGCCCGAAGCTTTTTCAAAGTGCGAACCAGAATCCAAATACCAAGCAGCGTTAATAAAAATATGAAAAAAACTGCGGCTATTCCTGTCCGCAGCCAATCTATTGGGTAGTTCATAGTTGCCCGAAAAAGCTATTCAGTGATAGGTGGAGAAACGTAGCGCAGTCATCCTGACTGCAGACAAGATGTCTGCACTACTCACCTGTAACTGAGGTGATACCTGTGAGTTTGAAATATTCTCGCACAAAAGCGTCCGGACGGTGGCTTATGACAAACGACACCGTCCAAACCTCAGAAAGCGGCTTTCCAGTCGCCCTCGGCAATAATCTTGCTCAAATATTTTTCCGCCGCGATGGCAAAAGGCGACTCCAATTTGATGCCTTTGCCCGGCTGCTTGAGATCGTTTTTGGCATTTGCCACCCGCTCGCGCACTTCATCGCCAATGCCGCTGATCAGATCGGGATCGGGCAGATGCTTCAAGCTAAGCCCCGCGGCTTTAGAAGTTTTATTGAACGTGTCGACAAAAGTTTTTAACGATTGGCTGCGCCAGCCGGTCGGAACTTCTAACGCAGCAAATTGCTCTTCGGTCAATGGCGTGGCCGGCTCCATTTCGACCTTCTCCAGCTTCAAGCCATTATCGGCCGTCGTCGTGAAGTTGACCGCATTGTCTACCAGGGTCTCACGCTCCAGGAGCAAGCCGATGGCCACTTCCTGTTTGGGGCGAGAAGGTTTTTCAATGTGAATGGTCCTCCAGGCCTCAGGCATTTTTTCCGAGCAGATCGAATAGCCGGCGGCAAATATCGGCAAAAACACCTCATTATACATACTTGCTCCGCCCGGCAACCATATTAAAAGATTGCCGCCGTTGCCGGTAAAAAAGAGGCGCGGCGTGTTTCCCGGCAGAGGCTTGCTTTTTTGCTTATGCCAGGAGCCGGCTAAAATTCCCGCATAGAACACCATCATGCTTACCATCGCCACCGCCATTGTCGTCACCAATCGGCAGTGCTCGTTGCCGGAGGCACGCACTTCGGCAACGAATTTCTCGAACGCCCGATCCGGATCTTCGGCCAACGCGCGCAGCAGCCGGTTCCAATACATCGCGATGTGGTGCTCGTCATTACCACTGAGAATTTCTTTGCCGACGTCTTTCTGCACGCGCCGATGCAGCAGATCGACGATCGTTTTACCGATTTTCTGATTTCTGAATAACAAACGAGAAAGCGTCCAACCGGCCAGACGGCAAGAGTCGGAAATTTGCATTTTATCCTCGGCCCAAACGCCGATATCGGTGGTGCTGCCGCCAATATCGATGCCAAACAGGCTGTTGCCGCGAACGACCGCTTCCTCGGAGGTTCCAACGAGGAATTGACAGATAGCCATACTTTCAGTTTTCTTGGATGTCGTTCTCGCATGGTAATCATGCTGGAGCGTGGTCCAACGATCACTAAAGGTCGTAATGATATCACGGCTGAAGGCCTGCGGATAGGCCCAGCGATATTCCACAATCCTTTTATCTGAAGCCAGAGCTTCGGCTTCAATCATGGTGACGAGCTGTTCGAGAAAAACCGTGACTTTCTCCCGATCGCCAACCGCATCCGCCCATTTGAGCCCGGCGGAAATTCGATTTTTTTCTCCTTCGGCATATTTCTGTCCAATATCGGGCAGATAAATGGCGCCGTTAACAATGCCTTTATTGCCGTCCAAAACTTTCGCGGGCGAAATGATGGAGGAATCCAGGCTGGTGGCGATCATCGTTTTGGGAAAAAACCCGCCGCGCAAAACCAGATCTCGTGTGTCCTCATCAACAATTGTGAGCGGAATATTGCGCGCGGCGAAAATGACCGGTTCGCATTTGTCGCCGGTTTTGGCGTCCGGCGGCGCCCAAAAGGCCGTCGAATGCGACTGGCCAAAATCGACCGCCACAACATAATGCTTGGGTGCAGCTTTACTTTCCAGAGGCGCCGGCTGGCGAATCGGCAAAATTCCGGCCTGGCCGTGGAAATGAAAAATCAAAGCTTCGGGTATTTTTTTAATTTCCCACACATGCTCGAGTGTGATCGCGCTGCTGCTGGCAGTGTTTTTTTTGCGCCGGTGCGGTTCCGGACTTTCCGGATATAATTCAAATTCCAGGGATTCGCTCGATCCTTCACTGCCTTGCTGCGCAATAAAAAGGTAATGCTTTTTCCATTCGGCGTGGATAAAATTCGGCCATAATTCCATCACCGGCGGATCGGTAATCTGAATGATCGTGCCGTTTTCCGGTTGGCCTTTGATATCGTAAAAAGCTACCGGATTGGAATAAACACGTGAAAATTCTTCCGGCTTGCGGCTGGTGGTGTTGGGCAAACGCAGGGTGATTTGCACATTGCGGCCGGACGGGCGTATCTCGACCAGCCGCGCCAATTCCGCAGGATTGAAGTAATCCAAAATTTCCTTTTTCAATGGAATCAGAAAAGTCCGCTTGTCGTTGGCCGGTTGCAAAAACTCGGTGCGGTCGCCGTTCAACGTCTCCACTTGAATCAGCATCTCCGTAAACAACGCTTCGGGATTCAACCAGGGATAAGGAATCTCCGAGCTGAATTTCTCGCCCCGGAGGCCTTTGGGCAGAAGCGCGGCCAACTGCTTGCTGCCGCGAACCCCTTGATAAATGCGCCGCACATCATCCTTCAGAATCGCTTCCGAAACCAGCAGCGGCGATTTGGGAATCGGCTTCGTCACTTTTAGCATCACGTCGCTTCGCACCTGCGTCGCGTCCGGAATTTCAACTTCCGGCGCGAGCGGCAGCAAAGCCAAAGGCAGATCGGGGAATTCCGTATATGACACCGTCTCTGGTCTGGCGACGCCCGTTTCCTTTTTCCAGGTCTCGAGCAGCGTAACGATTCTTCCTTTGTTAGGCAAATCACCCGGCGATTCGGTAATTTTTTTAATGGCAGCGGTTAACCAGTTCGCCAACAACTTGCGGTCTTCAATCGAAGTGTAATAATTGAGCGGATCGATGAAGCGGCCGTTCCGGCGCCACGGCACATTCGGCAAGCGCAGCTCTTCCGCCGTGCAAAAAATAATCGTGCGCGGCGAAGCGGCGCCGACAACAAATTCGTCGACGTAAATCAAATCAAAACGGTCCCAGTTCGGTGAAGCATCCGGCTTGGCCAGCTTAAACGCCGCACTGACTTTGGAATCACCACGGCCATCCGGCCGCAAGTCCGCCAGATCGATCTGTTCCACATTCAATTTGAAGCCAGCATAACTGCGATAACAAAAGCATGCGAGCAAGCCGCGCCATTCCTGCAAAATGCTGTAGTGCAAAGGATGCTTGTCATTAAACAGCGCCTGCTCAAAGATGAGCATGCGCGCCCAGGGAGTGGGGATGGCGCCGATAATCTGGCTCTCCAAAAGTTTTTCCGGAATGCCAAGCTTATTGGCCAGCTCGTCCGCACCGTTCTCGGGCATGGAAACCCATTGTTGAACTTTCGGATTGCCAATATTGGGGTTGTCAGCTTTCGGCAGATAGAGTGTAATCGACATATTTGACCTCTTCAAGTCTTTTGATCAAACTTATAACTTTGATCGCAAAATTGCTGCGTGGCTTTGGTTAATAAATTCATCAACAGCGGCACCGGCTCTTGAAATTCATCCGGCTGGGTTTTCAACAGCAGATTCCAAAAGCCGTTGTAGTCCAGCCTTTTGCCGTGCGTGCCCAGGCCCAAAGCCAACACGCTCATATTGGTCCCGAGCGATGTTTTCAGCTTGCCCACATCAAAAATCTGCATGGCTGCCTGTTCGATCCCGGATTGGTGCATTTCCTGGAGCCAACGCAGATAAAATTCGAAAAACTGTGAAATGCTCTCGAGTTTTTTTCGGGTACCAACGTGGGTCAAGCTCATCTTCTCGGGGTCATGGCTGATGAATTTTTTATAATACCACGGCACTAAAAACGGCTTGCTGGCTAATTGCGAATCGGCCAACAAATCGCTCAGGAAATTCTCCCACGCGTACGCCGCCGTGGTAAAATAAATCATTTGTTTTTTGAGTCCCGTTTCCCGGACCGAAATTTCATTATCATAACGCGCCACCGGCAAATCCCGCCATTCAACTTTCTCTGCCGTATTGCGCGCCGCGTAATAATAGAGCTGGCGTTTGGCCTCCGATTTTGTGGTGGGGCGATCATTGTAAAAATCAATCGCGGCCAACGCCGCCAGCAACTCAATCAGATGGCTCGGATTGTTTTGGTCACGGCCTCCCACCGCGCCATCGCCGGCGGAGCGCCATTTTTCCTCGCCGATCAGATACAGGTCATGATAGCTAACCAAATTTTTTTCGTTCTGATAGTATTTGAGCGCCGTCTGCGTATTCAACAGAAAATAATCGCTCAACGCCACCAGCTCGCCGTTTGCAGCCGGCCGGTTGAAATCGAAATACGGCAAAATCACCGCCGCGCCCAGCGCAAAAAGCGGATTGTCCACAAAACCGGCGTGCTCGCGCAACATCCTGCCAATGATCGGCAAGCCTGAAGCCCCCGTGCCGCCAAAAATGGAGCCGAAAACAAAAACCTGGCCCGGTTGGCTGGCCCGAATTCCCTGCGATAGTTTTTCGACAAAGAATTTCCACGGGTCCTTCTCCAGCACCTCTTTGTTGATCGATTGGGCCATGACCACGGAGCCGATATTGGTGCGGGCGCGAAAACCCGCTTCCAGCCGAAATCTCAATTCCTCCTGCGTATAAAACAATTTGAGCAGCGTCCGCTCTTTGGCGGTCAGGCTTTGATCCTTTGGCGTCAGAAACTCCTGAAAATTGGCCTGATTGGGCGGACTCCAAACTTTGAGATCGGAAGCCAGATCATCGGCATAGCGAATCGAGGTCGGAAAAAATTTCTGTTTGTCCAGGTTGCCGGCGTCCTGAATCCCAATGGCGCCGTATATAGCCGCGTACATGTCGCGATAGGCGCGAATCGTGGCAATGGCCCGATTGGTGTTGCCGTTGGCGGCGTCCGGATCGATGATCAACACATTCAGCTCTTCTTTCGGCCCATAACCTGCCGCACAAAGGTGCACCAGCGCTTCCAGACACCGCGCGCCGGTGCCGCCGATGGCAATGGCATAGCAAGACATAATGACGTCCCTTTCATAATTTATTAACGTGGCAGGAGCAAATAGCGCGTTTTGGCGAACACGAGGCTGCCAAGCTTGGCTGCCAGAAAAAAGATCAACAAAAATTCCAGATTGGAAGCAATGGCATTCCCTAACCGAACTTTCCACATCACTGAAGAAAGCAACGCATTCAGAAGATTGCTGTCAAAAACCAGGTAGCTGAGCCAATAAAGCAGCGCCGTGTGTAGCACCACCGCCACCAGCGCGGTCCACCAAAAGGCTTTGGACATAGCATAAACGGGGTGAACGCCATCAATCTTGTAAACATAGCGTAAATAAAGGATGGCCAGCAACCCGAACGCGACGGCCATCAGCACCGTATACTGCAAGGAATCTTTTTGAAAAGCGTCCCATAAAACGCCATCCAGATTTTCCGGAAGCCCGTTCCACCAGCGATAAAGCATAATCAACTCTCCTTTCCAGACCAATAGTTTGTCGAATCCGCAGCTTATTGATTCATGGTTTCAATATAGAAACGCGCCAGATCGGTTTGCGACCCGGCTAAATAACTCGAAAAGATGTCACGCACGAGATTATCAAAGTTGTAGGTTCTCTTGAAATTCTCCCGGCGCGTATCATCGGAAGTGGAAACTTCCTGAATCCATTCCGGCAGCAGGAAGCCGTCCACGCGTGGCCGCATCCGGATCTCGAAGGCCTCTTTCGAACCCGGCTGCAAGCTCTGTTGAAAGCGCTCGAGCTTGATGGAGATAAAAACCTTTCTCATATCGACGTTCGTGCTGTCCATGATAAACTCCACCTCCGGAGGACCAAGGGATTGCCACTTTTTGATGACCTGGTGATACCGTTTGGCCGTGACGTTGACCTCAATAGGAACAAGATCGCCACGCAGAGGCTCCGAGCGCCAATGATTGTTTTCTTGCAGATCGATCCAAAAAGAAAATCGCGCCATCTGGCCGGAGGTGTTCTTTTTTAGCGAGAAAAATTTGGTTCCCTTTTCCAGGTTCTCCGTATAATATTCGAGAATATTTTTCTCGGTTGGCCGGCGGCGCCGGTCACAGGTAACGGCTTGCGCGCGCAAATCCGGAAACAGCAGCGCCTGCTCCGGCTTAAATTTGGAGCCTTCTAAAAGCTTGTAGAGTTTCTCAAATTCTGCCGCACTCGGCGCGAGAACCAGCAAATAAAACGGGCGAGGGCCGGAATACGGCTCATCCAGAGTTCGTCCAAAAATTTCCGAATAAGGATAATCATTATATTGGCTGCGATACATCATGATGCCCAGGACATTGCCGTTTTGCATCCATTGATTGATCACGCGGACGGCGCGCCCGAACGTCCCGCGCTCTTTCGACACGGATTGCACGGCGTCGGTGATAATGATGCCGAGGGCCCGTTGCGCCGAAGAAGATTTCACAAAAGTTTCAATCACCGCCGCCAGATCGGTTTGGGGCTGGTTATAAAAGCTGCGGCTGTGGATGTCCACCGGTGCCGTGATCGGCAGCTCGTCCAAAACCCGCGGACCAAATTTGTAAATTTGGGCGCCGCTCCAACCCGCCCGGCTTTGGTTGATGACGGCATTGACCACTTTATTGTATGGGTGGATCAAGCCGCCGGCGGGATCGGCAAAGCCCTTTTGCGAGGCGGAGGCATCGACATAAATAAAAACTTTCTCGCTAGCCGGCTGGTCGGTTGGCGCTCCAGCCTCCGGCGCCGCCGCAAGCCGATCCGCCTCAAAGGCTTTGAGAATCTCCTGGCGCTGGCCGGCGGGGTTCGTGCTGCAGCCGGAAAGAAGCAGGCCGAACAGGATAAAACCTAAAATCAAGCCAAATCGAATAAGGGGAATTCTCATTTTGTCGGGTTGATTTAACTCATCTTTTTTGCAGGCAAACATTAACAGTACCTTGGTTAATAATAATTGAATTAAAAGCCAGTTTGATGCTTCGTTTTGTTCGAATCCCTATTTGATTGAGTTTTACCAACCACTCACGTAATACTTTTAAGAAGCACTTCTCAAATCTTTAAAATTATAAATGCAGGAAGCGTTATTGCAATGACAATTAAAAAAAGATCAATCGCTAAAGTGATATTGGTATCGTCCCATTCAAATTTAACTAGTCCAAATAATGCAGCAAACATGGATACCATAAATACACATTGAAATCCAACAGTGTTCGTCACATAGCCCATCAAAGTGACACCCAAGCAATATATCAAAGTCAAGAATAACATACTCGTCAATCTCAAAAACGAAGTCATACCCCAATTGATTATCGCCAGAGTAAGCGCCATGGTTTCTAATATCCACATAAGGAGTAGAATTGTAATTAGAGTCAAGGCATCAAAAAAATCGGACCAATCTATTGCCGTTGATACGTGGCAAACAGATTGTGAGGGAAAAAGCCGTGATCCCACAAGATTCTGAAAAGCTAGAGCCACAGGTATAAAGAGCACTGCTGCTATTATATCTCCGCTGACTGATTTCAGGCTTATAATGGCTTCCGAAAGTTTTAATCTGGGACCAGAAGGTGTCATTGTTCCAACCATTAATGGCGTCAAACAGTTCAAGAATAGTGATAGAATTTTCGTTTCAGCTTAAACGATTTTTATGCACGACACTATTCAAAGAAACATCAAAAAGGCGGAAATTTATTTGTGACCAACATAATACTTTAGAAAATACCAAATTGGAGGTATCCAAGCGACAAATAGCAGCGACTTTGGTAGATTGATGTCTTGTCGTGATAGCCACAATTGGAGCACAAGTAAAACAGTATAAAGAAATGCGCCTAAAAACCAACGGTTTAAGAATTTTCGTTGGTCGAATTTGTATGGTTTTATGGTATCATCAAGCGAAGTCTTAAACATGAGTTCTTTGGTAAGGGGTTGCTCAAATACAAAACCCAACATAGCAGATGCAGACATTGAGAACTCTTTAGGTTTTTTTATCAGTAAAAGTCGTTCGTTTTTTATTTTGTCAAGAGTATTTTTCAAATCTTCTTCCTCCGGCCAAGGAACTTCGGTGGGACGACTCCCTTTCCAAACCTTATACACATCATAAACGCTGCGACTTGTACTATTGGCGATGGTTACTAAAGCGACAGCTTTCTTTTCAAGCGCATTAGAAGAATCGAGCGAATCCCAAAGACCCTTTAGATAATCGCGGAACTCACTCTTTATTGCTGAAATCTGAATCAATCGGTGAATCTTTATATTCGGTTGGTCAGAAGAGGAGTCAACCGCGGAGCTTTCCGCTAAAAGGCTAATAAGGCAACTAATAAGGCCTGGGTAATTACCGGTAGTTTTTAATATATTTTTGTAGTGCTCGTCTTCAAGAATAACCGCTCCTTCTTTCTTGTGTTCCTGCTTACTCCAGCAAGCTCGGGCAATTTTAATGGCGTCATTATTTGAGGGCAGGGAAGTAGACAGCTCTTTGAATTCTTTCAAAAAATTCCTCTCTTCTTGGCTCGTATCTTGGCTAACAACACGAGGGCCAAATTTTTCATAGCTTGTCAATACAAACTGGGCACCATCTTGCTGTAACTGTCTCAACTCGAAAAAGTCTTGGTCATTTCGCCGCCTTTTGCGCCAGAGATCATAGTCATCCAAAACGATAATCATTTTGTAATCGCTATTTTTCAAAAAGGAAAATAACAATTTCCAATCTGCGATAGTATCGCAGGCATCGGTAATTTGAGATAAATCCGGCAGCAAGTCTAGCTTCTTAGCTGCATCTTTGCAGCGCTCCCAGGTTTGGAACTCACCGCCAAAAGAATAGGCGGCCTCGACAAGATTGAGTTGATCAGGTCGTTGAAAAGTTCGACGATCCGGTTGATACGAAAAACCTGTGTACAAGACAAATATGTTTTCCTGTTCCCATTTTTTTGCAAGCGGCTTGGGAAAGGCGCGGGCCAGATAGGTTTTGCCCGAGCCCACCGGCCCATACAAATAGACCGGCTTGGGCCATTTTAAGTATTTCAAAATCTGTTGAAATTCGGTTCGCATCACTTTAGTGAATTAAATTTTTCTTAACATACATCTGGTGAGCAAGACTGTAAAAACGATACATAAAACTATTTTCTTTGAGCCACTGTTTATTACAGAGACCACTTAATATACTTATCAGAGATTTGTCAAATTCGATAGTAAATTTATCATCGAAACTGCTCGCGGCAATAGCAAGAGTTCGATCAAGCTCTCTAACTTCGGCCAATACCGAATCCTCCTTAGCCAGCCTTTCTTGATCCGCCAACGCCGTATCTAAACCCGCTTCTCTCAATTTTTCCCTTTTTTTAGCTTCGAGAGCATGATACGCTTGTTTGAGAGCTTCTTCTTCATACGCCTCAAGATGCCTTCCAGATGAGATCAGTGCATCATTTATCATACCCCAATTAGCATCGATTACATCCCAGGCACCTTTCTCATTCAGGTAGCAAAAACCATCGAAATTGAGTTGCTTAACCAAATCTTTGTGAACAGAATTATGTACGCTTCTATCTTGAATTGCAACAAGAAAATCTTTGAGCACGATAAGGGCTTCATGGTCTATAACCAGATTCGGAGATAATGCCCGCAATAATCCATAAAGATTAAGCTGGCAAATCTCGCCCGTAATTGACTGGGTATCAAACTGATCACGTATTTGCGCTTCTCTTGTCCGCACATCATCTACTTTAGCAAATTCTATCATCAATATCAAGCGGCGATTTTGAAAACGTTGTTGCACCTCTCTTAAAAACCTTCCATCATTCAAAGCTTCAGGTTTTAGGCCATGGACTACAACAAAATCCTTTGGATAAGTTGGGATGAAATCGTTTCGCGTTAACTCATCAACGTGAATTTCTTTGAATGCAGGTTGCAAACTTAATCTTTTTCTGATTGATTCTTGATCGAGAAATAGCTCCCCAATACGTTCATCACTCGTCGTCATTACGCATAAAAAATCGGCCGAATCAGGATCGTCGAGCTTTTGCAAAGCGTTTTTATACCACGTGTTTATTGGATCATTATGCGTGATCAACTCACTACTGGTGGGAACCGATGCATTTTCCAGTTTTACCGGAAGATTATTAGGAATAACGATGATAGGATGACTATTTCCGTCAAAAAGTTCAACAATAAAATCGAGGCTATTAAGACCACCAAGGACATTGGTATCTCCTTGTAATATTTTAAATGAATGATTTCGCTCGCCTAACGTCCAATTTTTTATATTGGCCACATGTGCATTGGGATTTTCAGCAGAGGTGCCGACGAATTTAATTGCATCGCTATGCGCCGGATCCTGCATGCGAATTTTTATCTGAACGCTGCTCCAAGCTGTTGCGGTCTCTTTTATTAGTGAAAGGCGCACAGTTACAGCTTTTGTAGGACTAAGAGGCAAAGATGAGGTTTTGACGGCGATTTTTACTGGTGATGTTGCGGATGTATCTTGCTGCCGAGAATCATACCACCAACGTTGGATGACCATTAAAAGAGCAAATTTTTCTACACTGAACTTATCATCCCATTTTTCATGCATGCCTTCACGCACCTTTTTAATATCATCATCTAAATGGTTAGCCTCTCCACTCGGCCCTTTTCGATCGATGTCTATTAGAAATAAATAAAGGTCGTTCATTAGGGCTCGGAATTTTTGTTTAACTCCCTTATTATTCAAAATTTGAAGGTTGTTGGGATCGAATCTTTTGCTCCAGTTTTGAGGCAATTCAACGGCACGTTTATCGAACTGCTGTTGCAACAGACTCTTCAAATGATCATAAAAGATATATGACAATCTAAAACTGACCATATCATCAGAATCAGATAATTCGTGATCGGTGTGGTAATATGCATTGCAACACTTATCCAAATAACTAGTGACTTGGATTCTACTTGGTATACTTCCATTCTTGTACTCCTCCCACCAGTTTGTGCTCTCTTCGATAAGCGCATATAGCTTGTGCGTTCGTTCACGCTTCAAAGCTTTCTCTGATTCAAGTAACATTTCCATGCTTCCCTAGGTTTTAGATATAAAGTCTGACCAGCGCTCTTTAAAACCTTTAGCCGCGCCATAGTATGTTAATTCCGTAAGCAATTCACTCTGTTCATTTGCATCAGCAGAAGACATTGCATCATCAAAAGCTTCAAATGCAACTCGTTTGAGTTGTTCCCTAGGCTGTCGAGCCAAGAAGGCGACTAAGTTCCACCATAGCTCGCGCTCTTCTTTAGTAGAGTCAACAAATGTCCTAATCTCCCGAGTCAACTCTTGATTATCGAATGTGGGTGACATGATGAGCTTAATAAACTCATCGAGTTTACGATGCTCTTGGGGAATAGCAACGCCACGGTAAGTTTGCCAGCGTATCAAATCTCTATCAATAGCATCGATACCAATCAAATAGGTAAACAACTTCACCAATCGATGCTTTCCACGAGAGTTGAGATCTTGCAGCCGTTCAAGCGTTTTTTTGTATTTGCCAAGAGCGGGCCACTGATCAGGACTTGCCGGACTGGCAAAAGCCAAAGCACGAGTTTTACGAATTTTCTTGATAGGTTTTACAACCTTATTATAACCAACAAGTAACATTCCGGCTATCAGGAGTGCTAGAATCAGCCATCCAATCCATGAACAAAGTTGCTGCCGCAAATTCTGCGATGTATCAACGAATCGAGGCAAGCTATCGACCCTACTTTTCTGAAGAGTGATACCAATATCAAGGAGATCAAAAAACAGGCCGCGATAAAGTTCGGATAGATCAGTTGTTCTATTAATCGGATGATAATGGTAAGATGGAAGCAGAGTCTTCCACAACTCGGCGTCTTTAGGATCATCGCCGACGGCAATCATATACAACTTTACAGCGGAATCTTGCAGCTCATGAGCGATTCGGGCTAAAGGGTAATTAGCCTCGCCGCCGGCAATCGGGCCACCTCTAAAATAGCGCTGCTTTTCCTCACCGAAGAATTCTGAGGCAGGAAGGCGCGGCTTGCCGTCGGTAAACAAAACCACGGCCCGGCGATTGCCAGCGTCAAAGCTATTTTTATTGTGAAGTTCTTTTAAGGCAAACTCCAAAGGCGGAGCAAAGTCAGTATTCAGTATAATGAAAGGCCTCGACCTGCAAAGAATCCCGCACCACCTTGCCAGGCCATTGGCCGAGCGCTATGGTTTTCCCAACTGTGTCGCCAAAATTCGCCACGCCCACTCGATGAGTCGCCCCTTTGGCCGTCAAAGCCGTGTCAAGATAGGCCAACAAAAAGCGCGCGGCGCGAATCCGCAGACTTTCGGGATCAGTCGCCTTCGTGCTGCGCGAGCAATCAATCAGCAGAATCACATCCACCCGCGTCGTGTCCGGCCTGGTTTGTTGGCCCTTTACAACCGCAACATTGCGGCCAAATGCAATCGCCAATACAAGAAGTATGAAGATTCGTTTCAGCGCCATTACGAATTCCCGCTAACCTGTTCCCTGCTTCACCTCAATACCAACGGCCAAACTTCATTTTAAGATTTCAGATTCAACAAGCCTCATCCCTCATCAAAGAATGCCAGGACAATGCGTAAAAGTTAGTTCGCTAAACATGATGCGCAAAAACCAAATTAGAGATGCGATCAATCAGTCAATCACTGTGATTCACAAAAAACTTATAACACCGGCAAAACGCCTGAAACTCTCGAATAGTGCTTTTGACTTTTGATAGGGCATCCCAATGCTAAAGTGCTACCTTCGCGCCAAATACTTAAAAATATATAAGTCGATTTTGAAATTCAATAGAGGGGTATAAGCACAACCAATTATTCCACAAAAACAGGAACCAGTGTGATGTTATATATATTACAATTCTATCACAATGTCAAGAGAATTTTGTAAAAATAGTAGGAAATTAGAAACCTTAGCGCACGGCTGTATATGGGTTTAAACCATCGCACTTCTTTGTCCCTTCAAATTGTTTTTGACGATAATCAGAGAAATTATCATGATTTCGATTTTAATAATTACAGCAGAAGACCACAACTTTTTAAAATTATATTTAGTGAAAGGCTATTCAGATTCGTCGCACAAACCATATTGACTTTTTCCCCGAAAATCCCGATATTGGAATTGTCTCAAAGTCGCATCAATTTTTACTTTTCACTTATTCAAAAAAGGAAATAGGAGATTGCAATGGCTTACGAGTATAAACTCACCCCGCGTCCATATTCGGATGAGGAAGCAAAAACGCTGCTCAAGAATGTCGTCAGTCCGGAAACGACGGATTGGCATTACAACACGCACCACAAAGGTTATGTCACCGTTCTCAATAATATCGAGAAAGAATTCGAGACGGCTGATCGCACGAAGGCGAACGGCAATTACAGCCAGATCGGCGAATTGAAACGCCGCTACACGTGGAACCACGCCGGCGCGTTGCTGCACGACGTGTACTGGGAAGTTTTGGGCGGCGACGGTGATGCCTCCAAAGGCACCGAGGTCAAAGCCGCGATTGAGAAAGAGTTCGGCTCGTTCGACAATTGGAAAGCCGATTTCAAAGCCTGCTGCGTCTCCGCCAAATTAAGTGGGTGGGGACTTTTGGTTTACGATGCGCTGTGGAGCAAACGCCTGCTCAACGTTCTCGTGGACGAGCACCATTACGGCGCGATCTGGGGCGGCATCCCGCTCATCGCTTGCGATGTGTTCGAGCACGCGTATTATCACAAAGACGGCCCGAAGCGTCCGGGTTATATCGACAATTTCATCGGCAACCTACACTGGGGCCGCGTCAATGAGCGTTATAACAAATTCGCGAAATAAAAAGCAAAAGACTTCACGCAGAGCCGCCAAGACGCAAAGAACACGCAAAGGCTACGCCCGTCGGGGTTTTCTTTGCGACATCTCTGCGGCTTTGCGTCTTGGCGTGCGTTTTTAGTGTGGTTAGAAAATATGAATTCTACTTCAGTATTCGATCTTAGTCCGCCGGAAAAGCTTCAACTCGTCGAAGATCTCTGGGATGACCTTGCGGCGACTCCTGAAGTCGTTCCGGTTCAAGATTGGCAAAAGCAAGAGTTAGCGCGCCGGAAAGCGAATCTTCTGAGCAACCCTGTCTCTGGGCTTGGTTGGGAAGAAGTCAAACGAAGGATTCGCAGCCGCTATGGCCGCTAAACTAATTGTCGCGCCGGAAGTAGAGCAAAAGCGGCGAGAACGACTACCGTAATTAATTTTGATCACAAACTATTCGGTCTTGGGAATTCGCGTCTTCTCAAGACCGATTATTTTATTTAGGACAAACCCAACGCGGACGAGCCGCAACCTTACAGGCGCAGCCAAAAAAGATTAACACGGAGAAAACAGAGCAAACAGAGAGGGTAGTGCCTGGAAAACTCCCTTTAGCTTTGTAATCTCTGTTTACTCTGTTTTCTCTGTGTTGAAAATTTTTGCTTTTTTGCAACGATTGAACTTTTAATAGACTAAAGAGAGTAGCGTGCCAAAATCCCCAACGAGACAACGCATCACCCTGATTCCCGGCGATGGCATCGGCCCGGAAGTGAGCCGCGCCGCGGTGAAAGTTATCGATGCGGCGGGAGCGAATTTAGAATGGGAAGAAGTCGAAGCCGGCCTCGGCGTCGTCGAAAAATATGGCAAGCCGCTGCCCGATCATGTTCTCGAAAAAATTCGGAAAAATAAAGTCGCGCTCAAAGGGCCGCTGACCACCATCGTCGGCAAAGGCTTTGCGAGCGTCAATGTCGAGTTGCGCAAAACGCTGGATTTGTACGCCAACCTGCGGCCCGTGCAAAATTTGCCCGGCATCAAATCGCGTTTCGGTGACATCGATCTCGTCGTCGTGCGCGAGAACACCGAAGATTTATATTCCGGCCTCGAACAAAAAATCGCACCCGGCGTCGCGCAAAGCTTGAAGATCATCACGCGCAAGGCCTCCTCGCGCATCGCCAAATTTGCGTTCGATTACGCCGTCAAGCATCGCCGCAAAAAAGTGACGGCGGTGCACAAGGCCAATATCATGAAGATCAGCGACGGTTTGTTTTTGACAACGACTAAAAATGTTTCGAAACGCTATCCGAAAATCAAATACCAGGAAGTCATCGTTGACAATCTCTGCATGCAGCTCGTGATGAAGCCGCAGCAATACGACGTGCTCGTGCTCACGAATCTTTACGGCGACATTGTTTCAGATTTGTGCGCCGGTTTGGTCGGCGGCCTTGGCCTCGTGCCCGGCGCGAACATCGGCAACAAATACGCCGTCTTCGAAGCGGTTCACGGCAGCGCGCCCGACATCGCCGGAAAAGGCATTGCCAATCCGCTGGCGCTCATCTTGTCCGGTATATTGATGCTGGAGCACCTCGGCCAAATGAAAACCGCCGATCGCATCCGCCAGGCCGTTCATCGCGTCACCGCAAAAGGAAAAGTGCTCACGCCCGATCTCGGCGGCAAAGCCTCGACGATGGAGATGGCAGAGGCGATCATTGCGGCGATGAAATCGTAGCGCAGACTTCCCCCGCC
>Ga0247727_10004295_pt1 | contig 30326 bp, 34 predicted proteins | sample WisWelCaveWW1625_FD_202498 | JGI IMG/M metagenome (GOLD analysis project Ga0247727, IMG submission 202498) | Biofilm microbial communities from Wishing Well Cave, Virginia, United States - WW16-25 | ecosystem: Environmental > Aquatic > Deep subsurface > Groundwater > Cave microbial mat | place...
GCCTATCGCAAGAGGGGCAGGAAGCCACATTTCACATCGATCATATCATACCCAAATCGGTTGGCGGCGAAACCATAGCCGAGAATTTAGCGCTGGCTTGTGTTTCTTGTTCGCTTCGCAAATCTGCTCGTCAAAACTCTATTGATCCGCCAAACTGGCAAAGAAGTTTCTCTGTATAATCCCCGAAGCGATAACTGGCATGATAATTTCAAGTGGGAAGGTGAATATGTCAATGGGATAACCCCAACGGGACGGGCAACGGTCACAGCCTTAAACATGAATCGACCTTTAGCGATGGCAATACGCCGCGAAGAGTCCGCATTGGGGCGACATCCTGCCTTTTGACTTTAATATTTCTGCAGAACGAAATACTAATGGAATCCCACTATCTCAAATAGGCGAAAGAATTGCAAGCGATCGCGCAGATCGGCCTCACCTATTCGTCCGACAGACATTTTGATGTCGAGCGCTACACCCGCATTCGCGAGATCGCCGCGGAAATCATGTCCGCCGGCGGCGGAAGTGAGAAAGGAACGCTGCTCGAAATCTTTCAGCGCGAAGAAGGCTACGCCACTCCCAAAGTGGACATTCGCGGCGTGGTCTTCCGTGATGAAAAAATTCTACTCGTTAAAGAAGTCGCGGACGGTGGCTGGACCCTACCCGGTGGCTGGGCCGATGTCAACGAATCGCCGAGGGAATCCGTGGTGCGCGAGATCCGTGAGGAATCCGGCTTTGAAACCAAAGCGGTGAAGCTGCTGGCCGTTTATGACCGCAGCAAACAGGGACACGTCCCGGCATTTCCTTTCCACGTTTACAAAATGTTTATCCTGTGCGAGCTGATCGGTGGGTACGCGGCCACCAGCGTCGAGACCAGTGCCGTCGATTTCTTTGCCGAGGCTGCTCTGCCAGAGTTGTCGTTTTCACGGGTGACGCCGAAACAAATCCGCCGATTCTTCGAGCACCGCCATCATCCTAACTGGCCGACGGATTTTGATTGAGCTGTTAATCCAACATTTGAGCCAGCATGCTGAACTCATTTGCTGATCCCTATGAGAATCGCTTGGAAGTCACTACTTACGACTACGCGATTGTAGCGGCTGCCCGCGCTCAATCTGGCTGATAGCCGCCCATTCATTTCACCAACTTCTCGGTTACTGAGAATCGTTGTCCTAACCTCAAACCCGTAACCGCACGCAATCCAAGATTTTTCTTGACTTTGTAGCCAATTCGTCTATATTTGGCAACAGCATTTCAATTGAACCAACCATAAAGAGCAGAGCCATTCAAAATATAGCCGTACCTAATCAACGTTAGATTTTCTAACCATTTCAGGAGGGAACCAGTTTATGCTTAAACCATTCTCGTAGTACGGCGGTCTCGCTCAAACAGCGTTAGCTTTTAGAAACTAATTGGAGCAATCCGAAGGTGCAGATAGTTTGCACTTAGTATTCAAGTAGTTAACTAAGGAGGAAAAAATTATGGAGAATCTATTACCTTTGATTATTCAGTTGGCAAGCGGTGCTGTGGGTGGAAATGTGGCTGGTTCTTTGATGAAGAATTCATCCTTGGGCACTCTCGGTAATTCTATTGCCGGTATTATAGGCGGCGGCGTTGGCGGTCAGTTGCTTGGCATGCTGGGAGTCGCCACAGGCACGGGGGGAATGGATATTGGCAGCATCATTGGAAGTATTGCTGGTGGTGGTGTGGGCGGTGGCCTATTGATGGCAATTATTGGCGTCATAAAGAAAGCAATGGCCAAATAGGAGCATCCATTTAGGCCAGCTAAGACCTGGTTGCAGCGGGCGGCGCTCAGCGCCGCCGCTGAACCGGAGCAGTTGGTCTGCTCAGCCAGTTTGCGCCGGGAGTTGGCTCGGCGCTGGGTGCGCAAGCCGCCGGCGGCAATGTTTTCAACATGCGCTCGAGCGCTGCCCTGAGCTACCTCGGCTTTAAGGTAACGACAGCAATCAGCGCAGGGGGGCGTTGGGAATCGGCGACATCAATGCCGTCGTTGGGCTTTTGGGTACGTTTAGCGTTAACAACCTGTTCGGACTTCAACTCAACGAGGGCATGGTCTCCAACATTATTAATCTGGCTATTGTCGCCTGGGGATTGTTCGCCGGGTTATCAAAGAAGTAAGCGTAGTAAAGATCAGCTCAGTGCAACGAATCGACCGGAATACGCTCCGGTCGATTCTCCATTTTAAGGAAGGAAAGATAGACCATTTTAGTCGGGTTGCTGGCGCGTTTGGCCAAATGGATCGCGCCGAGAAAAGATCCTTTTCGGTGACTTCAGTGATTTCGGTGTTTTAACAATGGCTAACTTTACCTCAACACTGAAATCACCGAAGACACCGAAATCTTAGGATGATTATTCATCATGCCAGAATTACTTTATGAAGAAATAACAGAAAAAATCCGACAGGCAGCGTTTGAGGTGCATTGTTTTTTTAAGAACGGTTTTCTCGAAAAAGTTTATGAAAACGCCCTGATTTATAAAATGCAGCAAATGAGGTTAGACTGCCAGCAACAGGTGCCTTTGAAAGTATTATTTGAAAATAATGTAGTAGTTGGAGAATACTTTGCAGATATTGTCGTTGAAAACAAGATCATCACTGAGCTTAAAGTCGTTGAGAATCTGGACAAAATCCATTTTGCACAAGTTAAGCATTATTTAAAAGCCACAGGATTCCGACTCGGACTGCTCATCAATTTTGGCAAACCACAATTGGAAATTAAAAGAATTATTTTATGAAAAGATTTTCGGTGACTTCAGTGATTTCGGTGTTTTAACAATGGCTAACAAACTTTGTCCCAAAATCATTCTCGAAGGCACACGCCTGACATTCAAAACCGAGATTGCCTTCACGCTCAACGAGCATCCGCGCATCGTCGGACCGCGCAAGTATCGCTACCATTCGCCGCTGGTGTCCGGTGAGTGGTGTGCATTCACTAATTTCCCGTGGGGACGAGGGCTCATCAATTTCGCGCCAGAGGAAGAAGCGCTCGCAATGGAAACTTACCAAACATGGATAAAACTTTTCGAACAACTGCGCTACTATTCTTGGATCGTAGATCGTTTTCACATTTCCACGCAGGCCTACCAATTGCAAACCCGAGATAAAAATTACGATTTTCGCTGGCTGGAAGAGCGGCTGGCGGCCGTCGGCTTTCGTCTCATCTTTTGCACCCGGACGCCGGGGTCATTCGCCACAGCGCGGGCGGAACGACTCAAAGTTTCCGGCAAACCGGACCAGTATGATAACCTGCAAATCTTCATCAAAGAACAGGCGCTGATGCAAAAGCTGATTGCCCGTTCCATCCTGCCAACTCTCGAATTGGATGTTTCGAATAACGATGTCAAAAAAGCTGCCGACAAAATCGCCGATTGGTTGGAAGAGAACGGCGGGCTGTGGGCTTATTATTAGGTTTGAACCACCCCTAAATCCCCTCCTTGTGAAGGATGGGACTATTTGTTCCCCCTCATTGCAAAGGAGGGGGCTAGGGGGAGGTTCTGCATGAACAACTAATTTTCGTAGCAAACAACCATAGAAAATCATGATCATTCATGCCTACGCCGCTATGGCGGCGCGAGAAAAATTAGAAAATTTCCAATACGTACCAAAAGACCCTGGCCCGTGGGACGTTGAGGTCAAAATAAGTCACTGCGGCATCTGCCACAGCGACATCCACCTCATCGACAACGACTGGGGCATGAGTATTTATCCGTTGGTGCCGGGGCACGAGATCATTGGCACGGTCACAGAAATTGGCTCGCAGGTCAATCATCTTCAACCAGGCCGGCGTGTTGGCATCGGTTGGCAGCGCAGCGCCTGCCTCACTTGCGAATGGTGCATCGGCGGCCACGAAAATCTTTGCCCACAGGAAGAGGCTACCTGCGTCGGCCATCACGGTGGATTCGCAGAGCGCATCCGCATCGACAGCCGTTTCGCTTTCCCAATTCCGGAAAAGATGAAATCTGACGAAGCCGCTCCCCTTCTCTGTGGCGGCATCACCGTGTACTCGCCGCTAAGGCTTTACCATGTTCAGCCAAACATGAAAGTTGGCGTCATCGGCATTGGCGGACTCGGGCATCTTGCGCTGCAATTCGCTCGCGCACTTGGTTGTGAGGTAACCGCTTTTTCAACTTCTGCGGATAAAGAAGCCCACGCCCATTCTTTTGGCGCTCATCATTTCATTCATACAAAAAACCGCTCGGCTCTGAAAAATTCCGCCAACACTTTAGACTTTGTTCTCAACACCACTTTCACCGAATTAGATTGGGCGGGATTCGTGAACACCTTGCGTCCCAACGGGAAAATTTGTACTGTAGGCGCAACCGCTAATTCGATTGAGATACCAGCCCATTTGCTCTTGGGGACACAACGCGCCATTTGCGGCAGCGTAATCGGCAGCCGCTGGATGATAGGCGAAATGTTGGAATTTGCCGCTCGGCACGACATTAAAGCGCAGATCGAAACGGCGTCGATGGCCGAAGTGAATCATGCAGTTGATCGGGTTCGAAAGGGACAGGCGCGCTATCGCTTGGTTTTAACGAATTAAGAGGCCAACATGTACAATATGAGCACAACCCTCACTCGCTTCATCATGGAACAGCAGGCGCAGCATCCCGGTGCCACCGGAGAGTTTTCCATTCTGTTAACGCAAATCGCCACCGCTGGCAAAATCGTAGCCAATGAAATTCGGCGCGCTGGACTTGTGAATATCTTAGGCTTGACCGGCGAAACCAATGTGCAGGGCGAGGCGGTGCGAAAGTTAGACGAGTTTGCCAACAAAACTTTTTTGGATGTGATGGAGTACAGCAAATTGGTCTGTGAGATCATTTCCGAAGAAATCGAAGGCGTAACTCGGCTCAGCCATAGCTGCAAAGGCCGTAAGTACTCGCTGCTGGTGGATCCGCTGGATGGCTCTTCGAACATCGACATCAATGGCACGGTCGGCACCATCTTCTCCATTCAGCGCCGCCGCGACGAAATGCTCGACGAAACCCCGTTAGAAGATTTGCTGCAAAAAGGCTCGCAGCAAGTGGCCGCCGGCTACGTGATGTACGGTCCGAGCACGATGCTCGTCTTTACCAGCGGTGAAGGCGTGCACGGTTTCACCCTCGAACCGGGAGTCGGCGAGTTTATTTTGTCTCATGAAAACATCCGGATGCCAAAACGCGGAAAGACTTTCGCAATCAACGTTGGCGGCCGCGCCCACTGGATCGAATCCACTCGTCAATTAATTGATTACTTGTGTGACACCGACGACGCCAGCGGTCGCCCCTATTCGCTGCGCTATGTGGGATCACTCGTGGCGGACTTCCACCGTATCCTTCTTGAGGGGGGAATTTACATGTATCCCGCCGACGAAAAAAAACCGGAGGGCAAGCTTCGGCTGTTGTATGAGTGCGCGCCGCTGGCGAAAGTGGCCGAACAAGCGGGCGGCCGCGCCAGCAACGGAACCGAATCCATTTCGGATATTCAACCGCTGGAACTGCACCAACGGTCGCCGTTGTTCATTGGCAGCGCCGAGGATGTGGCGCTGGCTGAAAAGTTTGTACCTGACAAAAGTACCGGCAAAAACTAACCTTCTTGAAGAAGGTTAGTTTTTTCACTCCTTGAAATTCGATTCCAGCTTCTTTCTCGATTGATTTCTCTCCAAAACTTTCTTGATCCGCTCAAACGCCCAATCCAATTCTTCCTGCGTGATCACCAGCGGCGGCGCGAAACGAATGAGGTTGTCATGGGTTTCTTTGCAAAGCAGTCCTTCCTCTTTCAACACTTCGCAGTAGGGCCGGGCTTCACGATTCAATTCCACGCCGATGAAAAGTCCTTTGCCGCGCACGTCGAGGATGTGCGGACTTTTGACGGTCTTCAATTTGTCGAGAAAATATTTTCCCAATTTCGCGGAGCGCTCCACCAAACCTTCTTCGACGATCACATCCAACGCGGTCAACGCCACGGCGCAGGCCAATGGATTGCCACCAAAGGTGCTGCCGTGATCGCCGGGGTTGAACACACCCAACACTTCTTTACGCGCCAATACTGCGGACACTGGCATGAATCCACCGGAGAGCGCTTTGCCGATAATGATGGCGTCGGGATGAACATCTTCGTAGTGAAATGCAAAAAATTTCCCGACGCGGCCGAGTCCAGTTTGGATTTCATCGACTATCAACAGAACGTTGTTGCGTTTGCAAATCTGTTCTACTTTTTTGAGATAGCCGTCCGGTGGAATGCGAATGCCGGCTTCGCCTTGAATCGGCTCCACCATCATGGCGCAGGTGTTGGGCGTCACCGCTTTTTCAAAAGCGTCGGCGTCGCCAAAGGGGATGATTTTGAAACCGGGAGTGAATGGTCCGAAGCCGTCGCGGTACTGAAGCTCCGTAGAAAATCCAACAATGGTTGTGGTTCGGCCGTGGAAATTATTTTCGCACACCACAATTTCAGCTTTGTCCGCTGGGATGCCCTTCACTTTGTAGCCCCATTTGCGCGCCGCTTTAACCGCGGTCTCCACCGCTTCGGCGCCGGAGTTCATGGGCAGCACCATTTCCATGCTCGAAAGTTTCGATAGCTTCTCGCAGAACAGTGGCAGCTTGTCGTTGCGGAAAGCCCGCGAGGTGAGTGTGACTTTCTCCGCCTGTTCCCTAAACGTCGCTAAAATTTTTGGATGGCAATGTCCCTGGTTCACCGCCGAGTACGCGCTGAGGCAATCCATATAGCGTTTACCATCGACGTCGTGCACCCACACCCCCTGCGCGCGGGCGACGACGATATCCAGCGGATGATAATTGTGCGCGCCGTATTTGTCTTCCAGCGCTATGAAATCTTTGGTATTACGTAACAAAGTTGATCTCCATTTTTTGAACCACGAATTTCACTAATTGACACTAATTTTGGCTGGAACTCTGTCCGGGTTTCGTTCCTTCCCCTCTTAGGGGAAGGTTAGGATGGGGTCCGCTGATTGATCTCGCGAACCAAGATCAAGAGCTAATTACGAATATCGAACAAGGAATTCTGAATTTCGAAGTCGATATTAGACCTCACCCTAACCCTCTCCTAAACAGGCTGCTGAAAAACTCATTTTTTAGCTGCAAACATCATGGTTCGACTTCGCTCACCATGAAAATTTAAGCCTAAATGCTTCACCCCGAGCGGAGTCGAGGGGTGAACTTGGAGTTTTTCAGCAGCCTGCTAAAAGGAGAGGGAATCGGAGTTTTGAACCCTGACACAAGCTACATTCAATAAACACGTTTATTTTCCAACTTGTGCCATTCTGCAAACAGCGCAGCATTTTCTTTGCGCATAAACTCAGCTACAATCTCAACCGGACTGCCGCCCAATCTTTTCATTTCTTCATTAGGAATTGTAAGCTCGCTGAAGCCGCCATCTTGCGCGTCAACTATGCGTGCGCCAAAAACAATTTTCGATATATTCGCCCAGTGAATGGCGCTGAAGCACATCGGGCACGGCTCGCAGGTCGAGTAAATCACGCATCCCGTCAGATCGATGACGCCCAATTTTTTGCAGGCTTCGCGGATAGCGTGGACTTCGGCGTGGGCGGTGATGTCGGTGGTCAGCCAAACCACGTTGTGTACACAGCTAATCACCTCGCCATTTTTGACAATGCTGGCCCCAAAAGGAGATTGTCCCTTCTTCATTCCCTCGCGGGCCTTTTCAATGGCGAGGCGCATGAATTTTTCTTCAACCATTAATCGTTCTCCGCAAAACCATTTCGATGCAAGAGACTATACGCTTGGTGACTCGATTTCAACTTTCGGCTTAGTTGATGTTATTATGAATGCGTGCTTAATTGGCAACCCAAAAAAGTTAGAATCCTGAACCTCTTCGATTCCATGCTTTACCTTCATTGCTGAGCTAATCGCAACGAGAGCAGGATTATCCGGGTTTACAATCACTATTCGAGAAAGGTTAACCAAATCCTTGGGTTGCAAATGCTTCTTAAGCCGAGCAACCAAGAAATTATAGGCTTCTTTCTGATTTACATCAATCCATGGCGCTGCCACGACTAAGTCCCACTTGTCCTGCGCATCCTCTCGCAGAAACAGCGCAAAAAGACTAAAGTCACCCTTTTCGTGAGAGATCTCCTTCTCTACCGCTAAGAATTTTTCTACTTGTTCTTTCATGATAACACCTTCAAAAGTTTTTCCGCAGATTCGATCAATAATTCGGCATCAGTTTTAATCGCACTACCAATTGGATTATACCTCGCTTCAGGATCCCATTTTGCTACTATTGACCATTCCGCAAGATATTTGGTTTTCATTCGTGCTTCTACACCGCTTAACCTAAGCAATACATCAAGGTCATGCGTTTTGAAACTCTGGTAATTCTGAAACTCTGATCGAGTCTGTGGAAACCCACTCCATTTCAGGGTTTTGCAAATCCGAGCCTTTAAGGCCAATTCAACAACATAGCCGCCGAGGTAAATGGCACCGTCATATCTGTCTGCGTCAAACAGAACCTTGGCGTCCTTAAGTCGCGCCTTCGCAATTTGCGTTAGTTCTGCTTTATCAATCATTCCATTTGTCCAAGATTCTCAGCATCATTGGATATCCGGAGCCTGCGATTTGGAACTTTCATCCTCGTTGTTTGGCCGCGGTCCACCCGCAGGTTGCATGGCGCGCTCCAAATAGCTGAACAAAATCACCAACCCCATGCCGCTCATGATCAGCACATCGGCGACATTGAAGATGCCGGTGCGCAAGCTGCCAATTCCCATGTTCATAAAATCAATCACATGGCCGTCGTTGAGGATGCGGTCGATAAGGTTGCCGCTGCCGCCGCCCAAAATCAGCGACAGCGCAATCACCTGCCGGCGGCTGAATTGGCGATTGACGAGAATGTAAAAAAGCAAACCCACCAGTAACCCCCCGCTTACAAACGTAAACAAATAGGTGCGGGCTGTTTCCGATAATCCCGAACCTAAACTCAAAAACGCGCCGCTGTTTTCAGCGTACTGAAGTCGGAACGTGTTCCCCAAATAACTCATGGGCGGGGCAAATTTGAGATTTGATCTAGCGATGTCTTTGCTCACTTGATCACAGCCCACGGAGGTTGCAATCACTAATAAAACCAGATAGAACCTTTGCAATTTTCCCATAATCGTTAAATTCACAATTGGAGTATTGGGTAATGAAGTGGTGAATCTTCATTGATCCATCAATCCATTGCATGACTCCGGCAGACCAACCACCCCCTGACCCCTCCTTGCTAAGGAGGGGGAAGCGGCGGTCCATTACTCCATTAATTCACCAACGGTAATCCAGCACTCCATGACTCCACCACTCCATCACTCCACGCCGTGAAGTCAGAACGGCATAACACTTTTTGACTCAGGCACCTTCTCAATCATCTCCAACAAATTTTCGCTCGTCATTTTCATGGGCCGACCATCGCCGCCGCGAATCTGCAGAATGATTTCGCCCATGATGCTCACCGCCAGCTCCTCCGGCGTCAGCGCACCGATGTTCAATCCCACCGGCGCATTAATACGACGAATCCGCTCCAATGGCACACCTGCTTTGAGCAGATCGCGGAAGATCATCAGGTTCTTGCGCTTGCTGCCGAGCAGGCCGACGTATCGTGCGGGCGTGTTGACCGCCGCCAACGTCGCGATGTCGTCGTAACGATGGCCGCGGGTGGCGACGAGAATGAAGGTATTGAAATTAATCGGCAGCGCCGCTATGGCTTTATCGAAATCTGCCACAAGCGCTTGTTCCGCCAACGGGAAGCGTTCTTTGTTTGAGAATTCCGGACGGTCGTCCACTACATAAATTCGAAACCCGAGGGTCACCGCGAGATTGTACACGGCGCGTCCAACATGGCCGCCGCCCATAATCACCAGTGCCGGCGGCGTGGTGAATCCTTCCACATACACTTCCACCCCGTCTTCGCCAATGATGCACTCGTTCCTTCCGAACGCAGCCACGGCTCGTCCTGCTTTCACGACTTGTTCCTGCAATGAGACATCGCCAATTGAGCCAGACACTGAGCCTTTTTCATGAATCAAAAGGCGCGCGCCGATTCTTTCTTTATCAGTCGGATGAAAAACGATTGTCGCAACCGCGAGCGGCGGGGCGCTAGAGTAGGCTTGGGCGATTTCGTTCGCTACTGGCAAAAACTGGCTTCCCGGCCACAGCGGCTCTACATAAAAATACATCGTGCCGCCGCACACCAGTCCGTCTTTGGCAGCGATGTCTTCGTTCAAATAATAGTCGCGGAACTGCGGGCCGCTCTTTTCCTGCAGCATCTGTTTGGCATAAAACCAGATGTCGCCTTCCACGCAGCCGCCGCCGAGCGTACCGAGTCCGCTGCCATCCTGCCGGATGAGCAGTTTGGCGCCGGCTTTCTGCGGCGTCATGCCTTTGGTGCGGACGACCGTCGCCAAAACACATGGCTCGTTTTTCTTCATCAAGCGGACGGCTTCTTTGATGACTTCTTTCATGGTTCTATCACAAACGTGCTTTTTAGTTAACGCATAGCGCAGAGAGCAGAGCGAAGCAAAGCGTGAAAAATATAGCACTTCAGAAGAGAAAATGCAATTGAAAAGTCCGGGCGGGACATAGGAAGGTGTCATGCCCGAATGCTTTTATCGGGCATCCATCGTCACTGCAAGTGGGTTCCCCCCGCGGGGATGATGACAAGGGTAGTGCAGGCATCCTGCCTGCTTAGTTTGCAGACTGGAAGTCCGCGCTACGTCAAATCTATGTCCAATTTTTTGCTTTCATACCGCGCGCGAATCTCGCGTTCGCGCTGACTGAGGTCAGCGATGACCTCCATCACCTTGCGAGAAATAAGCAGGTGGGTTTTCTTGCTGGCTTCCAGCTTCAGTTCATAGCTGAAATCCAACGGCTCACCCATCACCATGTGCACCATCGGTTTTTTATCGTTCGAGTTACTGAGATTCTGACGAAGCATGTGCCAAATCGATTTAAATCCCTGCAAAAAAACCGGCACGACGTTGGGGTTACTGCGATAAATTAATTCGCCGCAACCGGGTTTCGCCGGCAACAATTGATACGGATCGGGGCCCTGATTACGCGTGCCTTCCGGGTGGAACCCGATCATATTTCGCGGATCGCGCAGCAGTTCCGCCATCAAGTCGGTGGCGTACTGATTCCAGTGGCGGCGACGAACGTCGCGGACGATAGGGGGATACATGACGCCCATGGTAAAGGGAATATTGACCAACAAGCCCAGCGGGTTATCATAAAAAAACTCCGACCGCACTGGAAAGTAAATATTGTGGTGCGGTCCATAGAGACGAAACAATCGCGCTGCAATCACAAACTGGTCATAAAACGTGCGGTGGTTGACGACCAGAAGAACGCCCTTGCTGGGATCAATTTTCTTAAAATTCTCGAAGCCGTGATCCAAAACAATTTTTGATGTTCCCAACTCCACCCACCATTTGTAAAACGTGGCTTGAAAACGCGCCATAGGACGTCTAAGAGATGGAGAGTGGTTGATGTGATTGGCCACCTTAAAATTCAGGCGCTCAACCGGCTTTAGCGCGCGCCACTGTTCGGGAGTCGGAGAGATAGCCATTTCATTCATCAATGTTACTTTCCGCTATTTTGTGACCTCACATTTAAGATGAGTTTAACTGACATCAATATACGATTTTGCTGAACTTTTTCAACCAAAAGAATGAAATTGACTTCAAAGTCTGAATTTAATACATTGGCGTATGATTTGTCAGAACGAGGCTCCACTCAAAAGCCATCCTGTCGCCACAGGTCGTCACCCTTCCTCGCGATTGTTTCGAAAAACCACTGTGGCTGTACCTCGTGAATTCAGTTTTCAGGAATGCCTGAAATTTCTCGCCCGCTCCGACAAAGAGCGAACGCACGCCGTGCATCCCGAATGCGTTCGTAAACTGATCAAAATCGATGACGAGCCAATTTTGTTTGAACTCCGCAACATGCGGCACGGCTTTCTTGAAATTACTTTCTTAAATCGGCTGGTTCCGGCTTCGATCCGCTCACCTGTTATTGAGTTTGTCAACGAATGGCTGGACCTCGACACCAATCTTTCGCCCTTCTATCGATTTGCCCGCAAAAATTCACTGCTAAAGCAGCTCACTACGAACCATTACGGTTTGCGTTTGATCAAAATTCCGGACTTATTCGAAGCGCTGTGTTGGGCCATTCTGGGGCAACAAATCAACGTGGCATTTGCTTACACTTTAAAACAACGCGTGGTGGAAAATTTCGGCGAATCGTTTGTTTTCGAGAGCGCAACCTACTGGCGATTTCCAACTCCAGAAACCATCGCCGAATTACAGCCCGCCGATTTGTTGAATTTGCAATTTAATCGTCAGAAAGTTGAGTACATCATCGGCCTCGCGCGATTGATGCGAGACGGCAATGTTTCGAAACAACGCCTGCTGGAAATGAGCACGCTCGAAAACGCCCGTGAAGCATTGCTCAACATTCGCGGCGTCGGGCCGTGGACCGCCAGTTACGTGCTGATGCGCTGTCTCGGATTTCGCTCGGCGTTTCCCATCGAAGATATTGGTTTGCACAACGCATTGCAGCGTCAACTCAATTTGCCCCGCAAACCATCCTTGGAAGAAATTCGCAATATGTCGGCCGGCTGGGGAGGCTGGCAAGCTTACGTCGCTATTTATTTATACAGGTCACTACTATGAACGAACTGCAAATCGCGTATTACAAATCACCTATCGGGTATCTAAAAATTGCCGCTTCGGAAAGTGGTGTGGTAGCTATCGATTTTTTAGATGAAGAAATCAGCGCCACTCGAAATCCATCGACAGAATTTGCGGACTGTTTCCAGCAACTCGATGAGTATTTTGCGCAGCGCCGACGAGAATTTTCACTCAAGCTGAATCCAAAGGGCACAGATTTCCAAAAACGCGTTTGGAATGAACTTATGAAGATTCCATATGGCAAAACTACTTCATATTTGAACATTGCTGAAACCCTTGGCGATAGAAAAGCATTGCGGGCGGTGGGCGCGGCCAATGGTCGCAATCCGATTCCGATCATCATTCCGTGCCATCGGGTCATTGGCCGCAACGGCGATCTCATCGGTTTTGGCGGCGGCATCTGGCGCAAGGAGTGGCTGCTGCGGCACGAGGGTGTGGTGCTGGTGTAAATTAAGGAGACGAGATGGAGACTAAAGCCCAAAACAAAATCTCAAACAACTCACCCCAGATGGAGTTTTTCGAATTTCCCCCAGAAGAACACGATCTGAAGGTTCGAAGGCTAACTGAAAAATGGATTAACAAAATAGCCACGCCTGATAATTCAAAGGCCGATTACGGAACTTTCAAAGATAGCCTCCGAGCCCCCATTCATCGTTGGTTCAAATATCCAGCGGGTTATTCGTACAGGCTTATTGAAGAGAAAATTAAACAGTACAAATTAACTCATCAAAAATGGATACTCGATCCGTTCGTAGGCTGCGGTACAACTTCAGTTGAGGCCAAAAGATTCGGGATCAATTCGATCGGGATTGAGGCCCATCCTTTCGTTTATTGGGTTGCCCAAACGAAAACAAATTGGGCACTTGATCTGAATGAACTTGCCGCTCACTACTATCAAGTCATCACCTCTGCAGGAACGATGATTCAAAAGGTGGATACAAAAGAGCTACCTGATTTAGTTCATAAGTGTTATTCTCCAAAAAATCTAATCTCCTTATTTGCAATCCGCAATGCAATAAGAGAAAAATCGAACGGCAATCAATCCAGTCGAGATTTCCTAAATTTGGCTTTGACCGATACACTTAGAAATTCATCAAAAGCGGCGACCGGCTGGCCATACATTGCACCAAACAAAATTCATGAAAAAGCAGTTGAGAAAGAAGCTTTTTCAGAATTTGACGCGCAATTTCGACGCATGTTTAATGATACTCGGTTTATGCAGCAGCATTATCTAAAGCAGGAAACCTCATGCATTCTTATTTTGGGAGATTCACGTGAGGCGCATTCTCAAATTCAAAATGAGAGTATCGATCTCGCCGTGACTTCTCCTCCATATCTCAACAATTACGATTATGCGGACCGCACGCGTCTTGAGACCTATTTCTTTGGTTGGTACAAAAGCTGGGGCGAAATATCAAAACAGGTACGAGACCAGCTTATAACCAGCGCCACAACACAGATTCAACGAGGGAGATTTCTCGAAAACAATGGACTGAGCACAATGATAAAGGAACTTGATTCAATTCTTTATAATGAGTTGATGGAAAAGGTGTCCGCGCTTTCTGAGCTTCGTAAACACAAGGGCGGCAAGAAAAGTTACGACTGTTTGGTCGCAGGATATTTCAACGACATGGCGCGTGTAGTACAGCAGGTTTATCATGCGCTGAAACCTGGTTCAGATTTTGTGCTGGTCTTAGGCGATTCTGCACCGTATGGAGTTTACATTCCCACTCATGATTATTTAGCACGAATTGCATTGGCGCTTGGCTTTTCCTCGGGAAAGACCGAAGAGCTACGAACTCGCGGCGACAAGTGGCGCGACAACCCGCAGCGCCATAAGGTAAAACTGAAAGAGGTAATTTTAACGCTTACCAAATAGGATAAATGCATGACAGTTAAAAACCCTGCCAGCGCTTTAGGAGAGGCGATTGGAAAACTAATTGAAGATGAATTGGAGCGCACGTTATCGCCTCTTTGCAGTGAACGTGGCTTTATTTACGACCGTGGCGGACAGCGGCCATCGAAAAGAAAAGGCGTTAAAGTTACTATGGTCAATAAGTCTGGTAACGTTTATCAGTTGGATGGAGTGATTGAAAACTCTGTGGGAGAGCCTATCGTGATTTTGGAATCGAAATACTTGCGTTACAAAAAGCATAACCGCGACAAAGGCAGTTGGACTTGCGCAGCGCATTATAGTATTCGAAAAAGCCACCCGACGATTCGGAAAAGTATCGCAGTGCTTTCCGGAAATTGGTCAACGCCCTCGAAAAAATTTATGGAAAGTTTTGGCATAGAGCTTTATGAAATTCCTTTTGATTTCATGTGTAAGGTGCTTAAAGAGCAAGCAGTTGAATTTGATTGGCATGAAAAAGATCAGGTTACTCCTCAAGATTCGTGGCGGAATTTTCAGAAATTGACGGATGCAAAGAAAAAGCTCATGGGTGAAAAATTGGTAACCCATATTCACGACCCGCTGACTCGAAGTGTCACAATGACTTTGGAAATGGAAGAGGATTGGGTCAAAAGTTTGGCGGAGGTCGAGCTACTTTTGAAAACCGAGCGCAACGAATATTTCACTTATACATTTGCATCGGCACGTGAAGCGATACAGTTTCTTTTGAGCTTGCAAGTAGATGCGCCGGACATGCGTGGGAAATTATGATATTGAGGCCGAGGGCAAAGAGCAGAGCGCATGGCGCTTAGCTGCCCTTACGCTTGTATCTATTAACCCGATACTCCACTACTCCGCATTCTAATGGCAACCCAACATTCAACTATATGAATCGAGAATCTCAAAAAACAATTTATCCCCAATCCGCAGTCATGCCGTTTCGTATTCGTGACGGGAAAATCGAGGTCATGCTTATCACTGCCCGCGGCGGCAATCGCTGGATTGTCCCCAAAGGCCTGATTGAAGACGGCATGTCGGCAGTGGAGGCGGCGGCGCAGGAGGCGTTTGAAGAAGCCGGCATTCGCGGGCAAGTCTCCGCTAATTCGGTTGGAGAATATCAGTACGAAAAATGGGGCGGCACCTGTGTCGTGCAAGTTTTTCTAATGCAGGTTGAAGAAACGCTGGAAAATTGGCCCGAGGCATCAATCAGAAAGCGTCGTTTGGTCAGCCTCGAAACGGCTCGTGAGATGGTCAGTGAACCGGCCCTCAAAACTATACTGGCAAATTTGCAGAAACTCGTTGAACAAAACTATCCAGCCCGCAGATGAAAGCATACGTCCTTCGCAAAACCGGCAGGCCAGAGGTGCTGCGCCTTTCCGAAGTGCCGGATCCTATTGCCGGCGCAGGCGAAGTTCTGGCGCGACTCCAGTGCATCGGCGTCAACTACGCGGAGATTTTATCGCGCAAAGGATTGTATGGCTGGGCGCCGAAACGTCCTTACATTTTAGGAATGGAAGGCGCGGGCATCATCGAACAAGTTGGCAACGGTGTTGACGCATCTCGACTGGGCGAACGGGTGATTGTCGGCACGCAGTTTGGCTGTTACGCCGAAAAAATCGCTGTGCCGCAGCAACGGGCACTGCCGGCCATCGAGCATTTTAGCATCGAAGAAAATGCGGCGTTTGCGGTGAATTACATGACGGCGTGGGTGGCGTTATTCGAGCTGGCTCGGCTTAAAAAAAACGAAACGCTGTTGATCACAGCCGCCGCGGGTGGGGTCGGCACGGCGGCCTGTCAATTGGCAGCAAAAATGGGCTGCCGCGTCTTCGGGCTGGCGGGCAGTGACGAAAAGATTGAGTTGGTAAAAAAATTGGGAGCAGCCGACGCCTTCAATTATCGCAATGGCCAAGCTTTCGAAAAGCTCCGGCAGGAGACTAATGGCATTGATGTGGTTCTGGAAATGGTAGGCGGCCACATCTTCAAAGAAAGCTTCAAGCTAATCAATCCATTTGGGCGCTTGGTGGTGGCCGGCTTCGCCAGCTTAAATCTGAACTGGTGGAATCCGTTCTCGATTTGGCAAACCTGGCGCGATCGGCCGCGCGCTAATATAATGAAATTGGCGGAAAAATCCGTTGGCGTCATGGCAAGCCATTTGGGTTATCTGCTCGACCAACCGCAGCGCTTGCCTACGATTTTCGGTCAACTCAAACAATTTGTGACTGACTATAAGATCACACCGATAATTGGAAGGGTCTTCCCATTTGAACAAGCTGCGGAAGCACACCAATTTATCGAGTCGAGAAAAAGTGTGGGAAAAATCTTGATGCGTCATCAATTATAGGCCAGTTTAACGGCAAAGCGAGGAAAATATTGGTTCTCATGACATGGATGACACGGTTGTTCGTAATCGTTATCTTGGGGTTGCGCAATCAACAGCACATTTTCATCCACGAAAAAAATCGGAAACGATGGTTCAGAAGACGCGCGCCGCCATGATTGACACCTTCAGGAATTTTCAGATCAAGTCCACGTTTTTGTTAATAAACCGGGCTTACAATTACAACGGAGGAAACAATGAACAACAGGCTAACGTGCATTCAATACCTGATTTCGCTCACGGTATTTCTGATGATGGCGCCTATATCAAATGCGCAAATTACCATCACCGCTCAAGATTTGTTGAATCAAATCGGCTCGACGCAGACCGTAGTCGAAGACGAGCGATTCAGCATTCCCGTTAACTTGGGGTCGCCGGGAGACAACCAAGTCTGGGACTTCCGCGCAACCACCAATCAGGATTCACTTTTTGCGGTTACCGAGATGCTGCATCCGCAACAAACGACCGTCGCCGATCAATTCCCCGATGCCAACCTTGTCCACCGCATAACCAGCCCGGATGAACCCGGCTTTGAAATTTTCAATTTTTTTAATGCCACTTCTTCCTTCTTCATAAACTTAGGTGACAGTTCAAACCTGACTTTCCCGGTTGACACCTCGTTAGTGACGTTTCAGCAAGACACCTTGGCGCCATTGCCCATTACTTTTGGCAGCGAATGGATAACCGCTGAGCGAGACACCACCGGATTTTTTCCGCAATTCGCCAATATTTCAATTGACACTACCTTCAATACTGTTGATGGTTTTGGCACCGTCCGTTTGCCCATAGGAGATTTTGAATGTTTGCGTTTGCGGCAGGATGTCAAAGTCATCAACCAAACGATAGTCAACGGAATGGTCTTCTCAACGAATGTTGAAACCTACATTCAATACAACTGGGTCAACGGAGACATTTTTGAATTGGCCCGAGCCCAAAGCCAAAACGGCGAGACCAACCCTAATTTCACCGACGCGCAGGGCTTTGGACGCCTCGATGCTCTGACGCCGGTTTCGGTTGAAGATCAGCCTGGCATGATAACCGGCTTTGAGCTTTTCCAAAATTATCCCAATCCGTTTAATCCGGAAACGCTCATCAAATATCGGCTCGATAAGAATAGTCAGGTGATGTTAGAAATTTTCAATCTACGCGGGCAGCGGGTGCGGACCTTGGTTGATGGCTTGCAACCAACCGGTAGCCATGAAGTAAGTTGGGACGGCCGCGATTTTTCCGGGGCAAGGTTAAGCAGCGGAATGTACGTTTACCGGCTTCGCGCTGGCGCGCTGACACAAACGCGTAAAATGCTGCTTCTACTATAAGTCGCCATTTCGGGTAACGCAGCGGTAATTTATTATCGTTGCGTTTTACCTTATTCATATCAAAATTCATAATAAAGGGAGAGATCAGATGAAACAATTTTCTCGTTGGAGTCTGTTGTTTAGCATGCTGTTACTCGTTAACGCGATTGCAGTGGCGCAAAACAAAGCCAGTCTGAAACGCTACAATCAAGAGAGCGGCACCATCGAGTACACAATCACCGGCAACATGATGAACGGCAACGAAATCCTCTGCTACGCCAAGTTCGGCTGGTTCGAAGCGAAGTACACCAACACTGAAGTTAAGGTGGCCGGCTTCAGCCAGAAAACCAACACCGTTGCCTACCTCGAAGGTTCAACGATCTACACCGTTGATCTCAACACCAACACTGGCACGAAAATGGAAAACAGCTTCATGAAGAATCTTGAGGGTAAAGACCTACAGGATGCTGGCAAGCAGATGTTGATCGACATGGGTGGGAAAAAAATTGGCAACGAAACATTTCTGGGCAAGAATTGCGAAGTTTGGGAAATCAAGAGCATGGGCAGCAAGACGTGGTTCTGGAATTGGATGCCGCTAAAAATCGACGTGAATATGATGGGCCAGCAGATCACCTATACGGCGACAAAAATCAGCGATACGGTTGACCCCAAGAAATTGCAACGCCCCACCAATATCAATTACACCGAGGGAGTCGACCCCATGAAGATGCTGCAGCAGATGCAAAAGAACATGCCGAAAAATTAGCCGAAAGGGAAACCGCCCTATGAAAGCTGCGATACTCGCTACTTTATTTTGTCTGTTCGCTTCAGATCCGGCCGCCGTCTTTGCACAAGAAAAATCCGACGCCATTTACATCATCTTCGACGCCTCCGGTTCGATGTGGCAAAAGCTGGCGGATGGCGCGTTTAAAATCGATGTCGCCAAACAGGTGCTGCAGGATTTCGTCGCTGGCGATTTCGCAGGCTACGAGCTGGCGTTCCGCGCGTACGGCCATCGCAGCAAAGGCGACTGCCGAGACTCGGAGCTGATCATACCCTTCGGAGCGCCGGAAAAAGCGGTCACCCAGTTGAAGGGTTTCATGGGCAGTGTCAATCCCATGGGAAAAACTCCGATTAGTTACAGTCTGCGCGAGGCGCTCAAAGATTTCGGCGATCGTCGCGGTGAAATCATTCTCATCAGCGATGGCGAGGAAACCTGCGACGACGATCCCTGCGCGCTGGTGCAGGCCTGGAATGAACAGCAGGTGAAAATCAATGTTCACGTTGTAGGACTTGGTCTTGATGAAAAATCGAAGGCAGCCATGCAGTGCATTTCCGAGGCCGCCGGCACGGAGTATCGCGACGCCGGCTCGGCGAGTGAGCTCGCCGATGGTTTAAAGAAAATTCAGCAACAGACCACGTGGGCCGGGTTCACCCTCGAAGGCGTTGACGAAAATGGACAACGCATCCGCGTGCAAGGTATTTTGTCGCGCGCCGGAAAAGAGCTGTTTAAAGTTACCGACAACGGCTACAATCGTGTTGAAGCCGGTGAATACACGCTCACGGCCGGTGTAATGACTAAAAACGGACATCTCTATAAACCCATGACGCAATCCTTGCGGGTGGCGGAAAAAGGCGAAACCCGCGTCAAAGTGCAAGTGGTTACTCCGCCATCGGTCAAAGCTAAATTCATCGAAGAGGGCGAACAGCAGCGCGGCGCGTTGATTACCGCTCTTCAAAATGGCGAGGAGGTTTTCAAATTCCGCTGGATGGACGAAGTGTACGTCGACGAAGGCGCTTACGAATTTCGCGCCAAACCCAATGCCGAAAACGAATTGTCAGTGACGGAAACATTTGCCGCCGGTGATCAGAAAGAAATCATGTTTCAAATGACGCACACGGTGAAAGTGACTTTCAAAATGCTGGCGTCTGGTTCGGGAATATGGTTTCGCGAAAACTATGAGTTGTGGCAAAACGGCGAAATGAAATACAAGGTGCATGTGGCCAACGGCGCTTTGGTGTTGCCGGGGACTTATGAACTCCGATTGCCCAACGAGCTGACGCCCTACGCCAAACCGGGTATCGTCATCACCGAAAAAAACGAGCAGCACTTCGATGTCACGGTGCCGGTCGGGCACGTAACGGTGATTTACCAAAAAGCTGATGGCACTCGCGACAAAGACGATCGCTGTTTCATCGGGCGCGGCCCAACGGTCAGGGGCGTGTTCAAAAATGGCGGACAGAAAATTCCGCTGACGCCCGGCACCTACAATGTCATCGGCTGGGCGCAAAAGGGAAATTATGAACGTGTGGTGTTTGAAGTAAAAGAGGGCGAAGATAAAGAAGTTATTTTGCAAGCGAAGTAAATCTCACGGCAAGTAGGCCACATTTTATGCGGCTTACACCTGCCGCCGCGTATAACGCGGGCTACTGATGAAAATTGAATTCGGAGGGAGAGGAAATGAATGCTTTAAAGCGAACAACCCTGATCATCGTCGGCGTGTTATTCATTGCGCCGACGGCTTCAGCCCAGCACTTACAAGCCAGCATCAATCTCTTGTTGGGTCAGCCGCAGAACGAATTTCAGGACAATGTGGAAGATTTCGGATTCGGACTCGGCGGCAACTTTGGCTACCATTTCGGAGCTTCGCCCATCATGCTGGGCGCTGAATTTCAATACATGATTTATGGCAGCCAAACCCGCCGAGTGCCGTTCAGCGAGACGATACCGGATGTCACTGTTGAAGTCGAGACTTCCAACAATATTTTGCTGTTTCATGCGCTGGCGCGGCTGCAAAGTTCAACCGGTACGTTTCGTCCCTATCTCGATGGCCTTTTGGGTTTGAACTATTTTTTCACTGAGACATCTGTACGCGATGAAGACGGCTTGGACGAGCCGATCGCTTCCTCAACCAACCAGGATGATGCCGCGTTCAGTTACGGCGCGGGCGGCGGCGTCATGCTTAGAGTGTATCAATCGCAAAAACCAGCTGGCGGCGTCAAATTGAGTGAAGTGCTCATCGATTTTCGAATTCGTTATTTGTTTGGCGGCGAGGCCACCTATTTGAAAGAAGGCTCGATCACCGTCAACGACGGCCAGGTAGCCATCGATGCGCTGCGCTCGCGCACCGATCTACTCACGTATCAACTGGGCGTGTCATTCAATTTTTGAATGATTCCGTAGCAGGCACTTTTGCGATCACCCTGGGATTGTGAAAAGGCTCCGGCCCCCTCACCTCCAACCTGAAAAAATCCTGCATTATACTAAAATGATGAGCGCGGATTACAAAATTTGGTCCACCACACTTTTGTCTTTAATTGCGACTACGTTATTGCTATTCTATTTCAGCGATGACTGGCGATCTTGGCATCCGGCCACTTGTATGCCCGACGATTGCTTCTGCGAAGAGATTCGTCCGGGGGCGATTGCCCAACCCGCCAACGCCTGGTCGTCGTTAAGTTTTGTGCTGGTTGGAATGAGTGTACTTTTTTCGGCTACTCGGCGCCGGCGCGCCAATTTCAAAATCAAGCCATCTAATCAGACCATCGAAAACCAGGGGGCGATCACGCTCTATACCACTGCGCTTTTCGTCATCGGGATCGGCAGCGCGTTTTATCACGCATCGCTGACGTTCGTGGGACAGTTTTTTGATTTGATGGGAATGTACCTGCTCATCACCTTTGTGATTTTGTACGACCTCTCACGTTTGCAGAAATTGCCGCGGCCGGGTTTCACTGGCTGGTTTATTATTTTCAATATCGTGTTGGCGTATTTTCTTGTCGTATTCCCGGAGCTTCGACGCTACATTTTTGGAGGGCTGGTGGCCGCGGCATTAGCTTTGGAATTTGTGGCGCGAAACAAGAAAAAAACAGCCGGTCGAATCCTCTACTTGAATTCCGCAATCGCGGTTTTCGGTGTCGCCTCTTTACTCTGGATTCTCGACATCACCAAAGTCGTGTGCGAACCATCGAGTTGGCTACAGGGACATGCGGCATGGCATATGTTGGGCGCTGTAGCTGCCGGGCTGCTTTATCGTTATTATTTTTCTTCGAGATTGGATTGAGGACGGGTCAGAGGGTTTGCCTGAATGCGGAGCTACTCCCCTATCATCTGAACAACGACGCTGCGTCGCCGGGGACGATTGTCGAAATCCATCACCACGATTTGCTGCCACGTTCCTAAAAGCAGGCGGCCATCTTTGAATGGAGCTGTAAACGAAGCGCCCAGCAGAGCCGCGCGGACATGGGCATAACCGTTGCCGTCGCCCCAGGTGGCGTCGTGGTGATAACGCACGCCGGTGGGCGCGATTTTCTCGAACGCTTCCGGCAAGTCCTTCAAAAGTCCGGGCTCATATTCGATGGTGGTCACGCCGGCGGTGGAGCCGGAGATGAAAACCGTCAACTGGCCCTCGCGCAGTCCAGATTTCTCTAACGCGTTTTGCACGCTGCCAGTGATGTTGATGATGTCGGTGTGGCCTTTGGTGGAAATTTCTATAGCCTCAGTTTTGACTTTCATAATGGTCGGTTATCAATTGTCAATTGTGAATTGAAAATTGTAAATTGTGAACAGTCTGCATACTGCCAACTGCTCCACCTGCCTACTGTTAACTGCAAACTGCCAATCGGATCAAAACCCGCTATTCAAATAATCGAAATTCGTCATCAGCCAGAAAGCTTTGAAGCGGTCACGAATTTCCTCGGGCGTCAAATTTTTCAAGCGCCCCACACTGAAGCTTTCCACGCAGAACGAGGCCAGGGCGCTGCCGAAAATGAGCGCGCGTTTGTAGGCCTCCCCTGTAACGTCACCGATTTTTGCAAGGTAACCCATGAACCCGCCGGCAAAAGTGTCGCCTGCGCCGGTGGGATCAAAGATAGTTTCCAAAGGAAAGGCGGGCGCCCAGAAAACGGTGTCCCCTATGAACATCAATGCGCCATGTTCGCCTTTTTTGATGACCAAAACCTCCGGACCCATCTTGCGGATGACGCGTGAAGCCTTCACCAGGTTCGGTTCCTGCGCCAATTGTCGCGCTTCGGAATCGTTGAGCAGCAGCACGTGGATTTTTTTGAGGGTCTTGCGGAGATCGGAGAGGCTGCCTTCGATCCAGTAGTTCATCGTGTCCAGCGCTACCAATTTCGGCGAATGGATTTGTTTCAGCACGTCCATCTGCAAATCCGGCGCAATGTTTCCGAGAAAGACAAACTCGCTATCGCGATAGGCGTCGGGGATGGTCGGCTTGAAATTCTCGAAGACGTTGAGATCGGTAAACAGCGTAGTGCGAGAATTCAAATCAAAATCGTAGCGGCCGCCCCAGCGAAAGGTTTTGCCGGGTTTGGTTTCCAGACCCTGAAAATCGACGCGGCGTTTTTTCAAAAACTCAAGCTGGTGGTGGGGAAAATCGTCGCCGACCACACCAACGACTCGCACTGGCGCAAAGTAGGACGCCGCGGCGCCAAAGTAAATCGTCGATCCGCCGAGGGCGTCTTTGACGGAGCCAAACGGCGTTTCGACGTGATCGAGAGCAATGGAACCAACAACGAGGATGCTCATTTTGGATTTTCCTGTTTCATACATAGCCCGGTTAGCAATTCGCAGTGTCAGCAGTAGGCGGTGTGCAGTCGGCAGTTGACAAAAAAGCTCGCCGTTTTTTGCCGACTGCCAACTGTCGACTGCTTACCGCCTACTGTTTTTTTACATCCGCTCGGGCGCCGAAATCCCCAGCATCGCCAGACCGTTGGCCAGCACGATGCGCGTCCCTTCCACCAGCAGCAGCCGCGCCCTGGTCAACTCGGCGTTCTCGGACACAACTTTGTGATGATGATAAAAGCGATGAAACGTTGCAGCCAATTCCTGCAAATACGTCGGCAAACGATGCGGCTCGAGATAGCGCGCGGCCTTCGAGATCACCTCCGGGTATTCGAGAAGTTTTTTGAGCAGCGTGATCTCCTCGGCTTCTTTTAGAAGATTCAAATCGGCCTGTCCGGAAAACGGCTGCCCCTGCTCGCCGGCGAATTTGAGAATATTGCAAATCCGGGCGTGAGCATATTGCACGTAATAAACCGGATTTTCTTCCGAGGTATTTTTGGCCAAATCGAGATCGAAATCCAGCGGACTTTGAGTGCGGCGCTCGGCGAAAAAGAACCGCGCGACATCCACACCGACTTCGTCGATCAGTTCGGCCATCTCAATAATCTTCCCGGCCCGCTTCGACATTTTCACCACTTCGCCGCCCTCGATGAGATTTACCTGCTGGATGATGTTGACTTCGAAGCTGCCGCGCGGATAGCCCAACGCCGCCAGCGCCGCTTTCATGCGTTCGATGTAGCCGTGATGATCCGGACCCCAAAGATCATAAAGCGCCTCAAAACCACGCTGATATTTAGTGAGATGATACGCGATGTCAACCAAAAAATAAGTTGGCTCGCCTTCGCTGGTCACCAGCACGCGATCCTTCTCATCGCCGAGCGCCGACGATCTGAACCAGCGAGCGCCTTCCTTTTCGTAAATATGACCCTTCTCATCAAGGAGCTTCAAAACTTCGAGATGTGAATTAGCGGCTCGTAACGCGCTTTCCCGGTACCAGCTATCATAGCGCACGCCAAATCGCGCCAGGGTCTGCTGCTGCGATGCGACGATTTTTTCCAGCGCGAGTTGTGTGAGCTTCGTCCAGCGCGTTTCCGGATCCACCACTGCGAGCTTATCTCCCTCGGCATTCAAAATCGCTTTAGCGAGATCGCAAATGTACTCGCCGTGATAGCCTTCTTCTGGAAAGGGCTCGCTTTTACCCAGCAGTTCCATGTAACGTGAACTCATCGACATGCCCAACAAACGAACCTGCCGGCCAGCGTCGTTGACGTAAAACTCCCGCTCAATCTTGAATCCGACGGCCTCGAACAAATTGGCCAGCACATCGCCAACCGTGGCTGCGCGCGCACTGACGATGTTCAATGGTCCGGTGGGATTGGCGCTCACGAATTCAATCTGCACTTTTTTCTGCTTGCCCCATTCGGCGCGGCCAAAATCTTTGCCTTGACGCAGCAACTCGCGAAGCTGGTTACAAAAGTAGGCGTCGCTGAAGCGGAAATTGATGAAACCTGCGCCCGCCACTTCGGCGCCGGCAACCATCGCGGTGTCCAATTCCAAATTTTGCAAAATCTCATTGGCAATGTCGCGCGGTTTGAGCTTCAGTTTTTTGGCCAGCAGCATAGCGACGTTGGTAGCGAGGTCACCGTGTTCCGCCACTTTCGGACGCTCCAATGCGATTTCAATTTCGCCATCGGCAGCTAATCCCTCGGCTTGCAGCGCTTGCATCAATTGTTTTCTGATATAGACTTCGCCGTTCATGCTAATTCGTCTTTTCCGCGAAGCGGATCGCCTGCCTGCGCAGGCAGGGTATCCGACACTTCCTCAATTTTAGCGTCGCCCCAAAGTCGTTCCAGAGCATAGAATTCTCGCTTCTCCGGCTGGAAGACGTGTACGACGACGTTGACGTAATCAAGCAAAATCCACTCTTGCGCCGATTCTCCTTCAATATGAAGCGGCCTGATTTTTTCATTTCGGAGGCTCTCTGCGATGTGATCGGAAATGGCTTTGACCTGTGTGTTGGTTGATCCGGTGCAAATCACAAAACAGTCAGTCATAGTGGTCAACCGTCGCAAATCCATGATCACGACATTTTCCGCTTTCTTTTCTAACGAGAGATTTGCGATTTTACGTGCTAATCGTTTTGAGGTCAACTCTGCTTTCGGATCTCCTTTTTTGGCGGAAGTGGGCTGAGCGTGTTTTCAAAAATGCGGCTCCACTAAACTTGCTGTTTCCTAAACCAAGCGATGGTCTCGCGCAATCCTTCTTCGAGACTTACCTTCGGCTCCCAACCGAGAATGGCTTTGGCTTTCTCGATATTGGGCTGGCGTACTTTTGGATCGTCAACCGGCAACGGCCTGTAAACCACCTGACTTTTGCTGCCGGTGCCTTTGACGATCGCCTCGGCGAGCTGCTTGATAGTCATCTCGTTGGGGTTGCCGATGTTTATCGGTTCGTGGTAATCGGAAACCAGCACTCGGTAAATGCCTTCGATCAAATCATCCACGAAACAGAAGCTGCGGGTCTGTGCGCCATCGCCGAACACAGTGATGGGCTGATTTTTCAACGCCTGCGGAATGAACGCCGGAATGGCGCGGCCGTCGTTGGGCCGCATGCGCGGACCGTAAGTATTAAAAATGCGGACGATTTTCGTATCGAGTCCATGAAAGCGATGATAGGCCATGGTGATAGCTTCTCCGAAACGCTTGGCTTCGTCGTACACTCCTCGCGGGCCAACGGGGTTGACATGCCCCCAGTAATCTTCCGGCTGGGGATGTACTTGTGGATCGCCATACACCTCAGAAGTTGAAGCCAGAAGAAACGTGGCTTGCTTCTCAAGCGCCAAACCCAACGCTTTGTGTGTTCCGAGCGCGCCGACTTTCAAGGTTTGAATCGGCATTTCGAGATAATCTTTTGGACTCGCCGGCGAAGCAAAATGCAGCACGTAGTCAATCTTGCCGGCGCAGTAAATATATTCCGTGACATTATGCTTGATGAATATGAAATTCTCGCCCTGCAGGTGTTCGATATTTGCAACGGTTCCGGTCGAAAGATTGTCCATGGCGATGACTTCGTGACCTTTGCGAAGCAGATATTCACAAATGTGCGATCCTAAAAACCCGGCGCCCCCGGTGACCAGTGTTCTCGGCATAAATTTGTAAACCTCACTTTTCTAAGATCTGAATTCTATCAACTAAATTTTTAGAAATTTTCCATTTCAAACTGCGGCTGGAGTCTGAAGCCTCTTGATAAATGATCAATCCAGCCAAATTGGAATTTGACTCAATGTATTCCATCCCACGCTCTGGCCCCAGCACGAACACCGCCGTTGATGTGGCATCAGCGAGCTCCGAAGTTTCCGCGATGATGGTAACACTAACTGCAGGCGACGCCGGATAACCCGTCTGCGGATTCATGATGTGATGATAACGCTGGCCGTCTTTTTCAAACGAGCGTTCGTAGTCGCCCGAGGTTGATACGGCGCCTTCATCCAATTTTATTGCGGCAAAAAAATCGTCGAGACGGCGAGGGTGCCGTACCCAGATAGTGCGTTGTCCGCGCGTCAACTGGCCGGCAACGGCGCGCAAATCGCCGCCGGCTTCCACCAAAAAATCTTGATAGTGACTATCCAATAAAACTTGCACGGCGCGATCCACCGCATAACCTTTGGCGATGCCGCCCAGATCCAGGCCCATGCCGATGTTCGTCAAAAATACCTGATTCCCATCCAACGAAATTTTTCGGTAATCCACTAACTTTCTATTTTCCTCAATTTCATTTTCTGCCGGAACACGCGGCGTCGGCGATTTCACATCCCATACTTTCGATAATGGCCAAACCGTGATATCAAACGCGCCCGCGGTACGGTCGCTTATTTCCTGCGAAACACGGATCAACTGCGCCACCACCGGATTAACGGCGAGAGCGCGCTTGCCGGCCGCAAGATTTATTTTTCCAATCTCGCTGGGGTCGTCATACGATGTGGTCAACGCCTCCACTTTGCGCATCGTGTCGAGCGCGGCCCGTACATGCGCCCGCCAATCCGGCGGCTCGTTCTCTGCATAAATAGTAACGGACACATACGTGTCCATCATCACCTGCTTTTCCGAAAAAAGCTGGACGTCGCTGTGGCGACAACCGAGTGCAAAAAGCGTTATCCCGGGCAACAGAAAACCGCGGCCCACCTCAACTCTCGCGTGTGGTGATATATTTGACCAAGGAAACCAGCGAACTTTTGTAGTCGGATTCCGGATAGCGTTCTAACGCTTTCAAAGCCTTTGCGCTGTAGTCGTTGGCAACCTGCATGGCATAGTTGACGCCGCCGTGGGTTTTCACGAAATCAATGATCTGCGGGAGATCTTTTTTATCCTTGCGGCGGATCAAACGGATGACGCGCCGGGCTTCGCGCCGCTCGGACTTCTTCAAAGCGAAGAGCATCGGCAAGGTCACTTTGTTTTCACGAATGTCGTTGCCCAAAGGTTTGCCAGTATTTTTTTCCACGCCCAAAATATCCAGCAGGTCGTCGCGGATCTGAAAGGCCACGCCGAGGTTTTCCCCGAATTCTTTCATCGCTGCAATGTCCTCTTCATTGTCTGTGGCAGAGACGGCACCCAGTTGGCAGGCAGCGGACAGCAGCGAAGCGGTTTTGTCCGCGATCAACTGAAAGTAAACATCTTCATCCATCCAGAAATCTTTGCTGCGCTCGACGCCCAGCAGCTCGCCCTGCGCCATCCGTTCCGCGGTTTCGGAGATAATCTCGTACGCCCGCAAGCTTTTTAGGCTCAACATGGCCAGCAGCGCTTTGGAAAAAAGATAGTCTCCCATCAACACCGAAACCTTGTTTTTCCAAATAGAGTTAATGGATGGCATGCCCCGTCGTTGATTCGAGCCATCCACCACATCATCGTGTACAAGAGTGGCGGTGTGAAACAGCTCCATTATGGCTGCGGCTTTCAGATTGCGGCTGTCCAGCGTTTGGCCATTGTGAAGTTTGCTGGTGAGGATCACCAAAATCGGCCGCAGCCGTTTGCCTTTATTGGCAATGATGTATCTTACTACTTTATCGATGATAAAAACATTCGATTTCAAAAGCTTCCTGAATTCCACCTCATAAGCTGCCAAATCTTCCTTAATCGGCGCATAGATTTCGTTTAGCGACACTCGCTGTCCTCTGCGTATTTTGATAGCCCAGTTTGACAATAAAATTGGCTGAATGTAAGAATAATAAGCGATTTTGTCAAACAAAAACTCCGCCCTGCTTAGGCCGCAAAATATTGAATTTTAACCAAATGAATGGGCACAAGAAAGCGAGAGTAACAATGAAGACTTAATGGGAGGACCCGTTGCCAAAGTGAGTTGAGTAGTTAATACCAAAGGGACTTATTGTTCTTTCAAGCGTGGCGGGGTGAGGGTGAAGGTCGTTCCCTCGTTTGATTTTGCTTTGATACCCTCCAAGGCCTGCTATTCCAATTCGTGAAATCTGCAAGTAATGAATGTGAATTCTCTTCTAATTGAGTTGCTTGGGTAATGTAAAGTAAACCGTGATACCCTGGTTCAACCTGGGGTCCAACCAGATTTCGCCGCCATGACCTTCGATAATCCGTTTGACGATGGTCAGGCCTAAACCCGATCCGCTCACATTTTTCTTCTCTTCTAATCGGCAAAAAGGCTGGAATACTTTATCGCGATCTTTTAACCTCATGCCTACGCCATTGTCTTTGACATAAAATTTATGAAATAATTCGCCGTCAATATAACCGAGCTCGATGCGGTTCTCTTTGTTAGCGTGCGAATATTTGAAGGCGTTGGAAATCAAATTAGTGAAGACTTGTATCATAGCTTTTGGGTCGCAATAAATCTCTGGCAGGCCGGGCTGAACCTCCAAAGTGGCGACAGGCGTACTGTTAGTCAAGTCGAAGGATTCCAGTGCCGCGCGTGACGATCTCCTGCGCCGGAACTAATTTAAATTCAGCATCATTCACAGAAACCTTTGCCAGCTTAGAGATATCTGCCAACAAATCGTTCAAGCGATTCAGATTGGACTCGATACGCTCCCAATAACCGGCCTCGTCTTCATTAAGCGAGGCCTTTAGGTTTTCAGAAAGAAGTTTGACATACCCCTGAAGGGAAACGAGAGGATTACGAAGTTCATGGACGATGGTGTGAAGATAGAGGTTGAGTTCGTCGATTTTGCCGCTGTTATTTTTATCCATCGGTCATGTCGCTGTTAGTCGATTTGAGTGAGAGCATCAACTTTGAGAGTAGAGGCCAGACAACAAAAACTCTTTGGTGTTTGAATCGAGGGAAGAGGATGATACTCAATCATTGAACAGGTAGGAAACCTCTTCGAGAATTCGGGGGATGTATTCTTTTATGCTGCCCTGTATCATGATGCCGGCCGCGTAAGGATGGCCGCCGCCGCCAAATTTCTGGGCAATGCCATTGATGACGTAAGTGCCGCGCGATCGCAAACTCACCTTGAATTTGC
>Ga0247727_10004296_pt1 | contig 30325 bp, 27 predicted proteins | sample WisWelCaveWW1625_FD_202498 | JGI IMG/M metagenome (GOLD analysis project Ga0247727, IMG submission 202498) | Biofilm microbial communities from Wishing Well Cave, Virginia, United States - WW16-25 | ecosystem: Environmental > Aquatic > Deep subsurface > Groundwater > Cave microbial mat | place...
GTCAAAGCCACGCAGTTGAATAAGACCCTCTACCAAGTGAAGACGGATCTCTTCCGAGATTACTTGCGGGCGGAGTTATGCAACCCTCGAATTCCTGCTTTTCAGCCCCCTTGAGCGAAAGTCCTGTCTATGTATGCATGGGATGTCCATACAGCAACTGCGGGGCCTGCAACAAATGATGCCGCAAAAACGCTATTGTCATGGGTTCTGGGAGTGTGGCCATGTACATAAAAGCATGTACAAATGATAATGCAAAATGTGGCTGTTAGAGATGCTAAATTTTTCATCATGGAGAACTCTCCTTATTCAACTAGACAAAGAATCCCTGCACCTGCACATACTCCACCCGCTGCGTAAATAGCGTTCTCACATATATTCGAATTAGGATAAGCAGAGCAAGCTGCCGCCGAGGCAGCTAGTGCAGCAAGGCATACCCAGCCTGCTGTCCAGCAACCTCCGCCATTATTATACCAATCTTGATGGAATATTGGATCGTCAATTGCAGCAATTAGCCTATCATTCATTGCTGGTTGACTACTCGCACTACTGAGATGTTTACGTATCAAGGCACTGACTCCACCCTCTTTGAGGATGTGATTTGCAGAGTCCTTAGTGCCTGATGTATTTAATAACTCTTCAAGCTTAGTCAAGTGTTTTTCTGTCATAGCATCTTTAAATTCTTTTAGATAGTGCTGTTTTACTTCCTTTAGATGTTCGTAACGATCTGGCGCTGTATTCAGAATTCTATCGATTTGCGCAGAATGTCCAGAAATATCCCAGTCGTTTATCATTTCGAGCGTAACCTCTTTTGCATGCCCTACTCTTTGTTTGAGTTCATCAGTACTTATTTGGTCTAAATTGTAATATGCTCGTAGCACCTTTCTGCATGCTTTCAATGTATTTGTAGTTAAGTCTGCTTTAGCTTGTGGATCTATCTTAAAATCACCTACCAATACGCTATTTGAAAGTTGTGTGCATCCAGCAAAAATATTGATTGCGATGGCTCCTGCTCCTATGCCCAAACACTTCAAAAGCTTGCGCCTCGATAGAGCCGATTCATTCCACCCTAACTTCATTAGAGCTTCCTAAAAGGTTATTTGAGTTTGTTTGCCGAGAACAAGCTCTCAAGCTCAGATGAGGTTTACAAGAGTATTTGGTAGCTTAGACTTCTCTGCCTACGGTAGCTCAGCTATCTTTCCCACCAAAGACCTGTAGCTTTGCGTCCTCACCTTTCGATGAGTTTGCCTTTGTCACGACAGAACGTAAAAAATATAACACCTAGGGGGGGGTATTTGTCAAGTAGACAATTGTCTGCCAATGAGACCTAGTAGTTGAAGTTGCTTAAAGCGCTAAAAACTTGCTAAGCTCGCCTTCATGGAAGCAAAGAAACTTATGCAGGTGAGCGAGCATCTCTGGATCGTGCCGCCGCAATGGAAGTACGTCGAGCCGACCGTTGGCTTTGTTCTTACGAACGATGGAGTCGTTGTCATCGATACGGGGAATTCGCCGGAACACGGCAGGCGCGCTCTCGATGCGCTGCGCACGATCACCGATCAGCCCATTAAATATGTGATTAACACGCACCGACACTGGGATCACACATTCGGCAACCAAATATTTGAGGCGCCGATCATCGCTCACGATTATTGCAAGGCCAAAGTACTCGACAATATGAAAGATGATTGGGCAGACGATCAAGTATATAACTGGGTTACGGGCTTCATCATGCAATATGTAAAGTCGCTCAGCGCCGAACGCTTTAAGGGAATTCGCGTCGTGCTACCTCAGATTTCTTTTACCGGCACGCTACAACTTGAAGTAGGGCAAGTAAAACTTGATCTCTATTATTCGGGCGGTGGGCACACACGCGATTCGATCGTGGTTCATCTGCCTCAAGACAGTGTGCTATTTTTGAGCGATTGCATTTACCCCAATCCCGAAGGCAAGGTCTTCAAGCTAGCCGCGCTCTTTCCTAAACTGAGCAAACTGAAAGCAGAAACATATGTGACAGGCCACGAATTACCCTATGACAAAGAAAAATGGCAGCTGCGTGCCGCTTACTTTAGTAATCTCATCGAAGCTGTGCAGCAGCAGCATCGCAAAAAGAATTCGATTGAAAAAATTATGAGCTACCCTATAGATGAACGTTTTAAGAAAGTCAGCGGTTTTAATGAGAAGTCGCATCGTGATTTGATTGGTCGTCTTTTAGGTGAGCTGAAAAAACAAAAACGAAAAAATTAGGGGAGGAAGAGTTATGCGTCGCGTTTCGCTCTTCGGTCTTGCACTCATGCTGTTGTTGATTGGCAGCGGACTTGGCGTTGTAGGGTTACAAGCGCCTGTTCTGACTCACGGTGTCGCAAGCGGAGATGTCACTCCGACGACAGCGCTCATCTGGGCGCGGGCGAACGGAGCGACGACGCTCAAGGTCGAATACAGCACGAGCGATGATTTTTCGGGTTCATTGCGCAGCCAGCCTTTGAGTGTCACTGAACAGAGCGATTTCACCGGGCAAATTGCGCTCAAAGAATTGAAGCCCGCAACGCGCTACTTTTATCGCGTGATCCCCGGAGCAAACGGCCCATCTGTAGGAGGCACTTTTGTTACATCGCCTGCTCCCGATGCAGCCGCCAATGTGCGCTTTGTCTGGAGCGCCGATCTGGGCGGCCAGAGTTTGTGCCGCCAGCCCGAGTATTTTATCTTTAATACGCTTAAAGAAGCCGAGTCCGATTTCTTCGTCTATCAGGGCGATACGATCTATGCCGACGAGCGCTGCCCTTCCCCTCCCAATCTTCCCGGCAGCGATTTCCCAGCCAAAACACTCGCTGAATTTAGGCTCAAGCATCAGTACAATCGGGCCGATTTGCCTTATCAAAAAGCGCTTGCTGCTACAAGTTTGCTGGTCAACTGGGACGATCACGAAGTGACCAATGATTTCTCTGGAACGACGGAGCCGCTCACGCCGATTGGCCTGCAAGCGTTTCGCGAATACTTTCCGATCACGCGCTATGCCGAGCCGAATCGTATGTACGGTTCCTTCCGCTGGGGCAAGCATCTAGAAATTTTTGTGCTCGATGCGCGCTTGTATCGCAGTGCGAACACCGCGCCCGATGGCCCCACCAAAACCATGCTGGGCGCTGAACAGCTCGCTTGGCTGAAAGCCGGGCTCAAGAACTCGACGGCCACCTGGAAGATGATTAGTTCCCCCGATCAAATCTCGGCCCCCAGCAATTGCCCAGATGCGTGTGATAACTGGACCAATAGCGGCGGCCCGACGGGTTTTGAACGAGAATTCATAGACATCAGCAATCACATTCTGCAAAATCAAATCAAGAATGTGATTTGGCTGACGGCCGATGGGCATTATGCGCAAGTCGTCAGTTATGACCCGAACTCAGACCAAAACTCAGATTATTACGAGTTCACAGCCGGTCCCTTGAGTGCACTCCTTTTCTTTGTCTCGGCGCTTGACCCGACGCTCAATCCAACGCTGCTCTATGGCGATGCGACGTATCCCAATTTCGGCCTCATCTCGATTAACGGGGCAAGCGGGAAAATGGAGTTGGAATTCATCGATCGCGGCGGCGAGTCGCGTTACAAAAAATCATTTGAGCCGAAATAAGCCTCAAGCGAAATTAGTGATCTGGGGCAGGGGCGAACGGCCGTTCGTCCCTATGGTACAGAATAAATCCATCCCAACATCAGCAGCACCAATTTGTATTATTTGTTTCCCTCCGATTTAGGCGAGATGTTTTCGAAATACTTGAAATAATCGGACTCGGTCGAGAGGATTATGGAGTCTCCTTCTTTGAAGGAGCGCCGGTACGATTCGAGTGTTCTCCAAAAGCGATAGAATTCGGGGTCTTGGCTGGCGGCATTCGCATAGACTTCGAGCGCTTGGGCATCGCCCTCGCCTTTGAGTTGTTCGGCTTTTTGTCGCGCCTCCGCAAATGTAATTTGTTGATCTTTGTCGGCTTGAGAGCGAATGTTGCGAGCTTGTTGATCTCCTTCGGCACGGAAGAGCGCAGCTTCGCGTTGGCGCTCGGTCTGCATGCGCTGGAAGACGGCTTGCTCGTTGGCTTGCGGCAGATCGGCTCGGCGGATGCGTACATCAATAATTTTCATGCCAAATTCGCTGACCTGCTTGCTGGTCTCTTGCGTGACTTCGTGCAAAAACACTTGTCGTTTGCTCGAGACAATCTCTTCAAACGTATGCTTCGCCAGGACATTGCGTAAGTTATTGTACACCAGTTCATCCAGACGACTTTGGGCGTCGCCGATAATGCCTTTTAATTTCTTAATGAAGAGCTTTGGGTCTTCAATGCGCCAGAGTGCATAGTTGTCAATTTCCAAACTCTTCCGATCTCCGGTAATTAATGAACGAGGCTTGATGTCATATATCAATATGCGCTTATCCAAGTAAACGATGTTTTGTGTAAAGGGCATGCGTGCATAGAGCCCAGGCTTGGTAATTTCTTGGACTGTGTTGCCAAACTCTTGAACGACGGCGACTTGCGTTTCATCGACCGTAAAGTATACGAGGTTAAAGCCAATAACACCTAAAACGAGTAGCAGGGCCAAAATAATCAATAGTCTCATTTTTTCTCCCTGGCGGCCTTGAGCAAACTCTCTAAGTCTAGATATTGCACCGTATTCCCACCGGAGCCCTTTGTCATGATAATCTTCTGAAGCTTGGGCAGAATTTCTTCCATCGTTTCCAGATACAAGCGTGTTTTCGTGACGTCGGCCCTCTCTTTCTTATAGCGTTCCAGAATATCCAAGAAACGTGCCACATCGCCCTCCGCAATCTTGATGCGCGTTTGCTTATAGGCTTCCGCTTGATTGAGTATTTCTTGTGCCAAACCCTGGGCCTTGGGAACAATATCGTTGCGATACCGTTCGGCTTCGTTGACCAAGCGTTCTCTGTCTTGGCGGGCACTGTTGACGTCATCAAAAGCGGCCTTCACTTCATTCGGTGGCGTCACATCTTGTAAGGCGACATTGATAATCTTAATGCCGAGATCATAGGAGTCGAGTACTTTTTGCATATCCGCTTCTACTTTGAGAGCGATGATATCTCGTTGTGTGGTCAAGACCTCGTCAATTTTTTGATCAGCGACGGCTTGCCTCAAAATCGACTCCGCCGCTTGGCGCACCATGGCCTCGGCATTGGCAGCGCTGACATTGAAGGCAAATTTGACTGGATTGCTGACTTGATACTGAATGGCTGCTTCGGCCTTCACGATGTTATTATCACCGGTCAACATCAAGGATTCTTCGGGATGGTCTTGGTATCGGGGATTGGGCGGCGGAGAAATTGTGCGAAAGCCAATCTCCACTCGCCTTACTTGAGACTGGTTGACGATGGTCACGCTTTCAAACGGCCAAGGCAAATGATAATGCAACCCAGGTTCTTTAGGCAGTCCGACAAATTCTCCGAATTGTTTGATCAAACCGACTTCTTGCGGGCTCACTTGAAAAATTCCGCTCGCCCCGTACCAGCCAAGTAGCGCGAGTAAAACGAGCCAACCAATCACTGTAGCTCCGCCCGGCGTGCGAGGCATACGCAAGCGCTCCCACCAAAATGTCGGCAGCTCTTCAGATTCACGTTCAAATCGACGACGCGGGTCTTGCATCGAATTCCTCCCAGATAGTTAAATTTGATTTGATTGTAGCGGCTTGATACTGTGTCGGCCACTCTGGCGGCGTTGCAGCTGCGCGACGCGCTTCTTATAATGCCATGCTTGATCCGTGCCTGAGAAATTTTCTTCTACTGAGAGGATATCAGTCTACCTTTGAATACGTCACTTGCAAAGAGCAGTGCCCACGGCGTTGTCTGGGATTTGAGCGATTTGTATGCATCGGTGGAGGACCCGAAAATCGAGCGTGATTTGAAAAAAACAAAAGATCGCGCGATTAATTTTGAGCATACCTATCGTGGAAAAATCAAGAAAAAGACAATTCAGCCGGCTACACTGCAAAAAGCTCTGAAAGAACTCGAGGTCATGGCGGTTGCGATGGCGCGGGTCTCTTATTTTGCGGGGCTCTTGCATGCCGGGAAGAGCGATCAACCGAAGCACGGGGCATTGCTGCAGTTTGTCACAGAAAAAATTTCGGAAATTAGACAGCACTTGCTCTTTTTTGATTTGGAATGGATGGCTCAGTCGCAAGCGAGAGCTCAGAAGCTGATAAATTCTGAAAAACTGAAAGATTACAAGCACTATCTCGAACTCGTGCGAAAATTTAAGCCCCATCGTCTCAGCGAATCCGAAGAAAAAATTATGGACGAGAAGGCGAACACGGGCGCGCGCGCCTTCACTCGCTTGTTCAATGAAGTGACTTCTTCGCTGACGTTCGAAATGCGAATGAAAGAGAAAACGGAGAAACTGACTCTGGAAGCCACTCTTTCGTACTTGTATCGGCCTGATCGCGAATTGCGCCGCGCCGCTTCGGATGCGTTAACAGACGGCCTGAAGAGACACTCCAAAGTGCTGACCTATATTTTCAACACGCTGACCCAAGAACATAAAGTTAACGATCGTTTGCGCTCGTTTGAGCATCCGATGGCCTCACGAAACTTGTCGAATGAAGTAGACCAACAAACGGTCGATGCGCTGATCAAAGCCTGTGAAGCGTACTTTCCGATGGTGCAGGAGTATTACCAGCTCAAGGCGAAACTATTAAACTTGGACATGCTTTACGATTACGATCGTTACGCTCCGATCTTGCCGGAAGTCTTGCCCAAGTGCGATTGGAAGACGTGTCAAGAGATTGTCTACAAAGCCTATGCGGCTTTCTCACCCAAAGCCGCCGACGTGGTCGAAAAAGCCTATAGCGAAAACTGGATTGATGCCGAGATTCGCGAGGGCAAATCCGGTGGCGCCTTTTGTGCGCAAGCCGTGCCGGACTTGCATCCCTACATTTTGACCAACTACAACGATCGCTTGCGCGACGTGACGACGATGGCGCACGAGCTGGGCCACGCGCTGCATCAATACCTCTCGCGCAAAGTGGGTTATTTGCAGTGGGATACGCCCCTTACTATTGCCGAGACAGCAAGCGTCTTTGGCGAGATGCTCGTCTTTCGCCAAATCGTCGAGAAAGAGAAAGACCCTAAAGTAAAATTGAGCTTGCTCTGCGGCAAGATCGAAGACTCGTTTGCGACGGTTTTTCGCCAAATCATTCTGACGCGCTTTGAGCAAAAACTGCATCACGCACGCCGAGCCGAGGGCGAATTGACGGCCGAGCGCATTGGCCAACTCTGGATCGAAGCCAATCAGCCGATGCACGGCGCGTCCGTCAAGTTGACCGAGAATTATGCCTGGTGGTGGCTCTACATTTCGCATTTCATCCATACGCCCTTTTACTGTTACGCCTATGCCTTTGGCGAGCTTTTGGTGCTCTCGCTCTATCAACAGTATCAACGGGAGGGAAAGAAATTTGTCCCCAAATATCTGAAATTACTCTCCTCGGGTGGCTCAGACTCTCCTCAACAATTGCTCAAGCCCTTGGGCATTGACACCAGTAACCCTGATTTCTGGAAAGAGGGATTGGAATTACTCAAGAGTTTTGTCGAGGAAGCCAAGCGCCTCGTCAAACTTCTGTAAGAGGGTTTCTTGTGTCGACCGAACGCCCAGAGTCTTATACACGCGTTTATCTCGCGATGCTCGCGACGATACTGATTTGGGCGTTCAATTATGTCTTCGCTAAAGTAGCCCTTGAATACATTGACCCGATGGCCTTCAATGCGCTGCGCTATCTGGTGGCCGCCAGCATTGTCGTGAGCTGGTGGCGCTGGCAGGGTGAGTCCGAAAAATTATCCAAATGCGATTTTTGGCTGATGCTCGGTATAGGCTTATGGGGCTACGGCCTATACCAAATCTTTTTTATCGTCGGGCTCAAATTTACGACGGCGGGCAACTCGGCGCTCTTTGGCGCGACGGCTCCTTTGTGGACGGCCTTGCTCGGTTTATTTCTAGGACGGGAGCGGCTGAGCGCACTCAGTTGGGTTGGCATCGTCTTAGCCTTGGTAGGGGTGAGCACGGTCATTCTGGGGGGCCAAGCGCATGTCTCTCTCAACCCTTCCCAGATTCTGGGAGATTTGCTGATCATCGTCTCAACGATGATTTGGGCGAGTTTTACGGTCATGTCTAAAGCGCCGCTGGCGCGGCATTCGTATACTCAGTTTGTGGCGCTGGGAATTTCGGCAGGAGCCATTTTATTGTTAATTGCGGGTGCTCCGGCGCTGGTTTCACTCGATTGGGCAGGTGTACCGTGGTGGGTGTATCTCGTCATTTTTTTCTCCGGGGCCTTATCCAATGCCGCGGCCTATTTGATGTGGGCCAACGCAGTCGCCAAAGTCGGCCCGGCACGGACTTCGATTTTTCTCAATTTGAACCCGGTATTGACCTTGATTTTAGGTGTGGTGACGCTAAACGAACCGATTGTACTCTTGCAGATTATCGGGGCCATGGCAGTCTTGCTCGGAGTCTGGTGGACGACGCGAAGTTAAGTAGTTTTTGCAGAGTTGCGAAAAAGCCATCGGTGCAGGCTCACCTGTTTTTTGATGGCCCCATCGCCACTGCGTGCCACTTCCCCCATTCTGACGAACAGGGGAAGAGGGCCCTCATCCCCGTCCCTTCTCCCGTCTGAGATGACAGGAGAAGGGGGCATTTTTCGTTTCCTCCCCTGCGTTAAGCGGGGGAGGCTAGGTGGGGGCGTCATCCCTAAAATCTGCTATAATCAATCTTCTAAAATCACGCTGGCTCGCTAAGGAGGTATCGTGCCCTATCATCCTGGGCGCTCTTAGAATGAATATGAACACATATCGCCGACTTGGTCTTGGAATCTTCGTCTTCGTTTGGTTGGACTAAGCCTTTGGGCCCCGCTCGCTCTGGCAGCGACTTACACGGTCAACACGCTTGATGACAACACCACCGACGATAGCTCGTGCACCTTGCGCGAGGCGATCTTGGCGGCCAATAACGCTGCAGCGAATGATGACTGCGGTGCCGCGAGCTCTGCCAATGACACGATTGGTTTCAGTGTCAGTGGGACGATTACCCTCTCCTCGCAGCTGCCCAATGTCGTGTCCGGTCAAGGCACGCTGGCGATTGATGGCGAGGGCACGGTCACGATCAGCGGCAATAGCTCAGTGAGGGTGCTTTCTGTGGATGCGGGAGGCAACCTTACCCTGCAAAGCATCACCATCGCCAACGGTAGTGTGAGTGGCAACGGCGGCGGTATCTTCAACAATGGGACAGTGACGATCAAGAATTCGATTATCGCCAGCAGCGATTCCAACAATTGCTTTATCCAAGGGGGTAGTGCTTTCAACTCTCAGGGAGTCAACTTTAGCACGGATAGTACTTGCACCGGCTTTACCCAAAAGACACTAGCTGAGCTGAATCTGGGCCCGTTGGCTAACAACGGCGGCCCGACCCAAACCCATGCTCTGCTCGCGGGCAGCCATGCGATTGATGCTGTCTCAGATTGCACTTTCAGTGGCGGCGGAAACGTCACGCAAGACCAACGCGGCACGATCCACCCGCAAGATGGTTCATGTGATATCGGCGCTTTCGAGGCCATGCTGCATTCTCTCAACGTGAATAAGACTGGCTCCGCTCGGTCAGTGACGATCTCTCCACTGTAGATTGCTCTTCGCTATGCACTCTACCCGCGGTCACGCTCGTGACGCTGCCGCAGACCATTGCGCATCGCGGCAAATTGACGGTGAAGGCGCTCGTACAAAAAGCAGCCGGGACAGCGAAAGAAACGCTCTTTGCGCCCTTCTTTAATGTGACGCTGAGTTGTGGCGTATTGGCAGCCAGCGAGCCGATTGGGCTCTTGCCGATTGAGTTTGCCAAGCTGCGTGCCTCATTGAAAAAACGAGAGACCATGCAAGTGCAAGTGTACACGCTGACTGGGCAGAAACTAGAAACGCTCACTGATACACAAGCGAGCCAGCGGGAGCTGAGTGAGCGCTTGGCGAATGGGGTATATCTTGCGATACTCCGGGTGCACGGAGCGGACGGTCGTGTTCAACGCACCCAGATTCAGAAAATTTGGATTCAACACTAGAAGCAATCTGGCTTGAGGCATGGATTGTCCATGCCTCGGCCTTGCCATCGAATAAGCTCATATCACTTAAATTTGCAAAACGCTCTCGCTCTCATTATGATGGACACAATTCATTTTTAGGAGGAGCAAAAACTATGTTGAGTGGTCGCCTTTGTCGTAGCTAAGTTCGCCCAAATCAAACGTTTCCCATCCGATTCAATTTCTCATTTTTTCACCATCTCAACAAATCGACTGAAATCTACCTGCGCGTGTACTGACTGTATGCGGGTTAGCTGATTTTTCTAAACCTGCATACAGCAAAAGCCGATCGTCATTGGACAAAGTTCGTTTATAGCGTCAGTGGCTTTTCAGCACTTACAGGAGGATTTTCTTTATGAGTCACAATGCGAAATTGGGATTTGCAAAACAGATTCAACTCAATCGTCGTACCGCCCTCAAGTGGCTGGGCGCAGCGGGCGTCGCCGGTCTCGTTTCGGCGAAAAGGCTCAATTCGGTCAATAGTTTTGCCCAATCAGCGACACGTGAAATCTGGATTAACAATCAGACCGATAATACTGTGAGCGTACTCGACGCCACTACGTTTAAGCCCACTGCAGCCATCGCACTGACGGGACAGGGGCCGCACAATATCGCCTTCACTCCGGATGGGACGCTTGCGTTTACGTCGAATGTCAAATCCAACGATGTCTCTGTAATTGACGCAGTTGCGAAGAAAGAAGTCGATCGCCTGAAAGCCGGGGCGCGGGCCCACGGCTTGGCCATTTTACCCGAACGAAAAGAACTCTGGGTAACCAACACTGACGGCGACAGCATTTTCATTTATAGCCTAGAATCGTTTAAGCAACTTGGCGAGATCCGCACGAAAACCAAGCCCGTGAACGCGTACTTTACGCCGGATCGCACGCTGGCGCTGATCACCCATGCCGATGCTCTCGTGCTCATCATCGGATTGGTCAAGCGCGAGGTGGTGGGGCAAATTACGACGGGAGAAAACTCGATGGGATTGGCCTATAGCCCCGATGGCGCTCATGCCTATTTAGCAAACGCAGCGACCAAGTCTGTTGCGATCATCGACACGATTGGGCGCAAAGTTGCCGCCGAAATTCCAGTGGGAGTCGAGCCGCATGACTTGATCGCAAGCCCCGATACGAAGTTCTTATACACGACTGTACGAGGCGAGGACAAGGTCGCAATTATCGACCGCTTGGCACAGAAAGTCTTAGCTTATGTCCCGGTCGGCAAGCGACCTGATATGCTCGCTCTAGGCCCCGACGGCAAGAAGTTGTGGGTGACGCATCGCAATGACAACGAAGTCGGTGTCATTGATGTAGAAACAAGAAAATTGGTGCAGATGATTACAACGGGCAAGGAGCCCCACGGCATCGCTGTAAGACCGGTCTAACCAAAGACGACTGTGAGAAACGAGAAGAGCCGACTTTGATTGATAACAATAAGTCGGCTCTTTTTGTTTATCTCGCTTTATGCGATGCTCGTCAATGTATCTTTTTCGCTCCGGGCCAACTCTCTTTCCAAAAATCTAGCTACGGCCGCCATGCCATTCAAGCCGTACTTCTCCTCAACGCCCGGCGAATAATTGGTGGTTCCGTTGATATCATAGGTAATCTTGTTGCCAAAGCGATCTTCGATAAATTCGATGCCCGCCAAATCGATCTGGTTTTGGTGCATGAAGTCAATGTATTGCTCAATGATGGGATCATCGAAGCTTTCTCTCAACTCAAAGAGACTCTGGCGGTCGGCGCCGTTGTTTGTTTGATCGTTCGCAGGGCAAAACGCATCGCCGGGCTCGCAGAGCTCGGCTGGGCAGAGTTGGAAGCCACGGCTCGTGTCCGACTTGATTGCGTAAAGAAATTTTCCATCGACAATTTCGACACGGGTAATAAACGGTTCTTTGGGCTCCACGTATTCTTGCAAAAGCGTGATGTGATCGCGTGGCACCTCGAAATCGGCGGAATCTACATAAGCATCGAAGACATCCAATGAACGAAAAAGCTGCACGCCAAGCCCTTTGCCGCCCCGATTGTGTTTGGTGATGAAGGGCATGGGCATCTGGCGGGCCGCGCGCTTCAGTTCTTCGCCATACCCCGAAACGGCGATGGTATGCGGCGTGCGTATGCCCGCTTTGCGTAGCGCCGCGTACTGGCGCACTTTGCTGATTTCAAGCGCAAAGGCACGACTGCCGTTGATGACCCGGCGGTCATAGCTTTCGAGCCATCCAATTAATTCACGCATATAATCAACGCTCTCGATGTGCCCTCGGGTGTGCGAAGACGGACTCATTCGGTTCAGAAAAATCCCCTCGGGCGGGGCTTGATCTAGATCGAAATTCCCGGTGTGGATAAACCATTCTTCGTATGGCAAACCGGCACGATCGAGCTCGCGAATCAAGGGGGGTAACCAGTCCGGGTTTTCAAATAAGACATAGACTTTCATCGCTGATTTCCTTTCTCCAACAAGATGCGCCATTCGGCCTCTCCCTTTTTCTCTATCTGTAGGATTTTGTGCCCCGCATTCTCCGCCCAGCGCGGGATCGTCTCCAACGAGAGCGGATAATCAATTAATACTTCCAATTGATCGCCGGGCTGAATCGCTTCGATCCTCTTCTTCGTCAGCGTCTGCGGGTACGGACATATCTCGCCCCGCACGTCGAGGGTGAACAAAATCTTTGTTGCGACTGGCATTTGACTTTCACGCTCCTATCTTTTCTTTAGCCTCGCTAGTTATCGGTAAGGCAGAATTTTTAGCCGGCTTGCGCATCCGGCGCTTCAGTTTTTCAAAACCATCCATAAACAAAAAGAAACTCGCTATCCAGGCTCCGATAATAATAAAAGCCGTCGTCGTGACACTGCTGAGCGCCAAGACCGAGAGTCCCGTGAAACTGTGGCCGATATTGCAGCCGCCTGCAACTTGCGCTCCGAAGCCCATAAGTAGCCCACCCGCCAGCGCCTGCAACGTTCTGCCTGCTTGGGGCAATCTCAGTTTCGCTTCTCCATAGAGCCGAGCTGCCAAAAACGAACCGACAAAAAGACCAATCAATAAGTAGCTACCCCAGTCTAATAATCTGAAATCGCCCGTCGTGACGAACTCAAAGAGCGAACGAATTGGACCGGTGATCGAGAGCCCATAGGCGCGCCCGCTCGCGCTCGAACTCAGCCAGGCAGATAGACTAATTACCCCCAGCGCAAACCCTGTTGCCTTCCACGACCAGCCATGCTGAAATGGCGAAGGACCGGAACGCCACAACCAAATAATCACTGGAATCACCAAGAACGCTATCCACATCCAGACGTTTAAGCCCGTGACAGTAGCCAGCCGAGGAGCCTCTCCATTGATCTGGACAAGCTGGGCCCGCAGTAGGTCTTGCAATGGTTTGAGCGCACCAACGTCGGTCGCGACCGTCGCCAACCCAAATCCCAAGAGCGCGATGAGCGAGCCGATCATGCCTTCCCCCACCCGATAGCACGTCCCGCTGCCGCAGCCGCCCGCGAGCACCATGCCCGTCCCAAAGACCAAGCCGCCAAAAACGTTGGCCACCCAAAAGAAGGGCGGCACATCGGGCACAAAGAGATGGAGCGAGATAAAGAATTGGACGCCGACGATCTGTATCACTAGGGCCATCGCCCAAGCGCGCAAGAGCGTCGTGTCTCGCAGGAGCAATACGTCACGAAAAGCCGTATTGATGCAGAAGCGCCCACGCTGAAGCACATAGCCTAAGGCCGCTCCGATCAATAATCCCGGTAATAGAATGGTCATAACATCTTTCTCACCAGCAAGTGCTGGAATGACGCTGACTCTGCTCAGAAACAGCAGTGGTCTCGATGGAAAATTTCGCATCGTTGCTCCATCCTGCCCAAGAAGCGTCATAGACTTTGACATCAGAATATCCGAGCAATCTCAATTGAAAATAAGCCAATGACGCACGGACACCGGTCTCGCTGTAGGTCACGATCGTCTTGTGTGGGTCAGTCCACGATAGAGCAACCGGAGATCGTTGGCCTTCTTGAAGCGCCCATCAGCCTCTACGGCTCGTTCTGCGGGAACGAGCCGCGCGCCCGGAATGTGCCCTCCGCGCGAATGCCCAGCGTTTCCTCCAGCAAACTCTTGCGCTGTCCGTGAGTCTACAATCTGAACGACCGGATCTTGCAAACGCTCGAGCAGCCAGTCGCCGCTCACGATCTTTTTCGCATCGGCGTTCAGTTCGAACTGGCTTGGAGAAAATTCCGGGATCTCATTGGGCAGCGTCTGTCCTGCAGCTACCCAAACACCTAGACCGCCGTCGAGAATCTTGACGCGCGAAAATTGATAGTATTCGAGAATCCAAAAAAGCCTTGCAGCCCAGCGATTCTGCTCGTCGCCATAAAGAACGATCGTCATATCGGGACTCACACCGACAGGCTCAAGCAAAGCTTGAATCTGTACCGGAGGCGCGACCAGCCGAGGGACTCCTTGACTCCAGGTATTCACGTCCGCGTCCCAAAGATTGACGGCATTTGGAATGTGTTCATGCCGATACTTGAGCGGGCCGCGTGCGTCAATAACACGAACGTTACGAGTATCATTCCAATGGTCGGTAAGCCATCGAACATCGACGAGCAACTCGGAGTTCGGGTACGGGGCACTCAGCGCTCGATAGCCAGATAGACCTGAACTGAGGACACCGAGTGTTAGGCTTATCTCGAAGGCTCTTCGCAGAAAGTCACGTCGCGTGAATTGGCTCATAACGAATCTCTAGCGATCACCGCAACAGGGCAAGCTGCATTCGTCTCCTCCCCGGTTTACGATCGGCAATGAATTCAATGAGACCCCAAGCACATTGGGAACTGCTGTTTTGAGCGCGATGGCCCCCGCTGGCCGCGGCCCCACGCTGATCGTTTTAATGGCTTTTTGCTGCGCTACGTCCACAACGATTACGCTGTTTTGATTCTGAATGGGAATGTAGAACTTCTTTCCGTCAATGGAAAAATCTCCCGTGATCGGGTTCCCTCCCTTGGCCAGTTCGATTGTGTTGACGATTTTAAGTGCGTTCAGTTCGACGACGCTGATCGTCGCGCTGTCGCGGTTGATAATGAAATTAAACTTGCCATCGAGTGTGAACTCGTCGCTGATGGGGCCTTTGCCTAGGCCGTCCTTTGGAGTGAGGCGGGCGACTTCTACGGGTTTGAGCGGATCACTCACGTCGAAGATGCTCTCGGTGCCGCTTGGGGGCTCGACATTCTCGACGAAGACCCATTTGCCGTCGCGTGAAGCGGTTCCCATAAAAGGTTCGACTTTCTGGTCCGATCTGGCGACCAATCTAGGAACAGGCACAGTCGCAACCACTTTGAAACTATTGAGGTCTAAGATCGAAAAATTGTCGCTGTGGCGATCCGGGCTGTACGCGTATTTCCCGTCGGGTGAGACCGTAAGGTCACATGGGCTGGCGTTATTGTAGGTCTTAAAATTCGTGAGAATCTCTCCGAAGTTAGGCTTTGCAGGATCTGCAGCGATCTTGAAGTACGTGTCAGTGAAACGATTGGCCGAGAGAGCAAACTGTCCGTCGGGCGTCGTCTCGGTGTAATTCTGAGTTGAATCCGTCGCGATCTTCTTGATGACTTTGCCCTGAGCTAGGTCTATTACCTGTACTTCCTTAGATTGATCGGCCAGCAGCCCTGTCCAGATCAAACTCGTCGTCTTGAAGTGCTTGTTCGCACCAAAACTAAAATTGCTGCCAATGGCAATTGTCTTGACGAGCGTGTCAGTCGCAGTATCGATAAGCGTGACGCTGTTGTCGCCCGTGTTGGAGATCGCAACCAACTCTCTGACCTCGCTCTGGGTGAAGCCCGGAGAGGACCGCGAGAGTGCCCAGACGACACCCGTCGTAGCGCCGACAATGTTAAGAAATGTACGACGCGAGATTGCCTTTTCTTTGCTTCGGTTCATTGGCTTTACCTCCTTGACGCAACGTCTTGCGGGCCATCCTCAAGCGATGACGTTGAGGCATTCCCTTCTCTTTACATCTAGAGAGTTCGACTCAATAATGCTTATTCAGCGTACCTGAGCTGCGGGAACTGTATGCAGGTATGCCTGGATCAGACGACCCACATACAGCCCGTACACTTACACAGATCGTGGGAAGTTCGTTGGGAAAGAATAAAAGGAAGATGAGAAACGAAAGGACTCTGACGATTGAACTTAATTACGACAAAGGCGATCACTGAGCATCATACCGCTCCTCCTTTTGATGACTCTTTTATAGCAGATAGTGTCTCGCTCTTCAAGGCTTTCTCAATCGGCGACGTGGTAGGTCGCGGGCCAGTCTGAGATGAAATCCTTGGTAGACGCGGGCACCGTGAGCGTACCCTTTTCGGTGCGCTTGCGCTCGATGTGCCCTATGATCTCTGGGTTGTGCCCCATTTTTCTCAGTTCGGTCTCTATCTTTTTTATGACGGCGGGGCTGCCGACGATGGCCAAGGCCCCATTCGTTCCTGAAGTTCCGTTGGGGATGATAAATTGCTTCGATGCTTCGCGCACCAAATCTTCAAAGAGCAACGGGATTTTTTCGAGCTTCACGTCTACTTTGGCATTCTCTGCCAGCTCCAAGAAAATATCCAAGCCCGGCCCGGAAAGATCGCCCGTTGCTTTGATATGGTGTTCTGAGTTGAAAGCGTCATTAAGTTTAGGAGAGTGTTCATAAATGAGTTTGCCAATATCGATATTGGGTTTAGAAAGAATTTCGATAATTTGAGTCTTGGCTTGATGCACTGTATCCGGGTACAAGCCGAGTTTCGTTAGATAACTATCGCCCATAACCAGCCCCTCAATCCAGAGATTAATTGGAGCTAGGTCGCCGAAAGGACGATGCACGAGAATCAGATCGCCTCGGTCAATCTGATCATAAAACGTGGGTGTTTGTCGATCGGTTTCGCCATACACGGTTGCTCCCAGCAAAAGAGTATGGCCTGAAACAGGCTGATGTTCAATCAATTCAAAGCCAAAACGCTGCGAATGATTTCGTAAATTTTGCAAAAGTTGCTTTCGCAAAGCTTGATTCGGCGCAGCGTACACCGGATGAATTTGTATGTTGTGCACGGCTCCGAGCGAAAAGAGATCGTTGAGCGCGTTATTGATCGCGGCAGCGGTTTGTTGGGGGGCGCCAAGATCGATCGTCGGATCGATGAGCTGAATCGTGTCGTTGTTGGCGACGAGAAACCCTCTGGCTTTCCCTTGTTTTTCAGTCTTGAAAAAATCAAAGAGCGCGAACTCATCTTCGGGCGTGTAAGCCTCGATCGTATGGCCCTTGCCGATCAATAACTGCAATTGGCGTCGATGAAATTTCTCATAGAGCGTGAGCCATTTTTGCGCGAGCGCTTCGGGCTTGCGCGTACGATACACCGACGTCACGGTGATCGCTCGTTCAGGCCTAAAATTTCCCAGCGCCTCGAGCGAAAATTTTTCAAATGGCGCATGCACTCGTTTGATCTGAGGCGTTCCGTACAAGAGTGAAATATCGGCGTCTTCGCGCGGGGCCAGGCTGATGCCCCATTGCTGGAGTGTGGGCTTAATCTGATGCAGAGCCGGGTAGACAACACGACGCAAGTCAATCTTGACGGCACAGCCACAGGCGAGTTTGTGCGGATCCAAATTTAGTCCAGATAAATAGCGTTGGATTTCATCCCATGTTTGCATGCGCAACACTCCTTTTGTGAAGTCGGCTCGAAGGGCGCTCTGAGTTATCAGAGTGCATTGAGCGTTGTTGGCGGTCGTAGGGCTCGTTTAAGAGAGTAACTTTATGCTCTTTTTCAATGTGCGCTCGAATGGAGATTGGAGCCAAACTGGACGTCCTAATTTGGTTTACTTTTTGCGCTGAGAAATTGCGTTCAGAAGAGTGTGAAATTTGAAGAGAGGTCGTTCCGACAAAGGCAACCACTGATGTTTTTATAGACTACGACAAAGGCGATCACCGCGCATAAAACTTTCTCCTTTAGAAACCGTGCGTTATTCTAACACAGCTCTCGTAGACTGTCAAGACAAAAGCCCCATTAACAGAATTAGAGAACCAAGACCAGGGTCCGACGCATTGAGGACATATGGCCTGGGGTCGGCTCTCATCGTTTTCTACAATACAGACTAGAGGGATTTCTAAATGCACGATTGTTTTCTAACTATTCTATGCACGCCAAAGCGTGCACCCAATGTGCGAATTCATTTCTTTAAAATGCACGACCATAAGATCAGGGGGTTGCTATGGGTTTACTTTCTCAAAGTAAGATTTTCTCAAAACAAAAAATCTGTGATGCACGGAAATTTTGCCTAGCGCTTTTGCCCAGTTTTTTCTTTTTCTTAATGATGTTGTTCGGTCTGACAAATACAGTGTTGGCTGATCCGGATCTTTCTCTTACTAAGAGCCATAGCGGGAATTTTACACTTGATGTAATTGGCACGTACACGCTGACCGTCACCAATCACCAATCCGCCAGCAGTACTATCGATACGATTACCCTGACCGACACACTCCCCACAGGCCTCACTTATGTGAGCGCCACGGGCGTCGGCTGGACGTGCGGTGCGACCAATCAAGTGGTTACGTGCTCCAACCCTGGCCCCCTTGCGCCGAGCGCATCGAGCAGCATCACACTCACCGTGAATCCCACCATAGCCGGGAATTTGACCAATATCGCGAACGTTGCTACGACCAATGACACTGACCCCAGCAATGATACAGCGAGTGACCCCACTCTCGTTAATGCGACGCCTCAGCCCGATTTGTCTATCACCAAGACGCACAGCGGCAGCTTTACCCTAGGAACAAACGGGATTTACACCCTGAGCATCACCAACGTTGGCGCAGCCGGCACGACCGGGACAATCACAGTGACCGATACGCTGCCCATAGGAATGACTTTTGTGTCGGCAACGGGGGCAGGCTGGACATGCAGCGCGATCAACCAAATCGTGACCTGCACCAATGCGGGAGCCTTGGCACCGAGTGCGAGCAGCGCGATCTCGCTAACAGTCGGAGTCAACCTCGCCGGGACTTTGACTAACCGGGCGACGGTTTCAGTCACTGGGGATAACAATGCATCAAACAACACAGCGAGCGACCCGACTCTCGTTAATGCGACGCCTCAGCCTGATTTGTCTATTACTAAGACGCACAGCGGCAGCTTTACCCTAGGAACCAACGGGGCTTACACACTCACTGTCACCAATGTTGGCGCGGCCAGTACGACCGGAACGATCACAGTGACCGATACGCTACCCATAGGAATGACCTTTGTATCGGCGACGGGTGTAGGTTGGACCTGTAACCCCAATAATCAAATAATCAGTTGCACCAATTCAGGAATTTTAGCTCCCAGCGCCAGTAGCTCGCTCACGCTGACGGTCAATTTGAGTGTGGCGGACGGGCTTACCAATATCGCAACCGTTTCTACGCCCGGCGATCAAAATACAGCCAACAATATCGCGAGAGACCCGACGACGATCACGGCAGACAATCAGCCCGATCTTTCCATCGCAAAAACGCATAGCGGCAGTTTTACGGTCGGCACGAACGGAAGCTATCTTATTTCCGTAACCAACGTCGGCACAGCCAACGCGACGGGGACGATTACAGTAACGGACACCCTTCCCGCAGGGCTCAGTTACGTCTCAGGAGTAGGTTCAGGGTGGACGTGCACTGCAGCGAATCAAGTGATTACATGTACGGTAGCTGGTCCGATCACGCCCGCGAGCAATCGAACCATTACGATAAGTGTCTTGCCGACGCTTGGTGGAACGCTGACCAACATCGCGAATGTATCGGGAGCGGGCGACAACAATGCTGCCAATAATACAGCTTCCGATCCGACTCTCGTCAATCCAGCCACTCAACCCGATTTATCGCTGAGCAAGAGCCATAGCGGAAATTTCACGAACGGTTCGACGGGCGCTTATACGTTGACTGTTACCAACCTCGGAAACGCAGGCACAACGGGTGCAATCACCGTGACCGACACACTGCCTTCGGGTATAACGTATGTTTCAGCATCGGGAACGGGCTGGACTTGCACGAATTCCAATCAGACTGTGACCTGCAACAACCCTGGCCCCTTGGCACCCAGCGCGACGAGTGAAATCAATTTAAGTGTGAGCGTGAACGCTTCTGGTCATTTGACCAACGTTGCCACGGTCTCGACTGCCGGAGATGCAAACTCAACCAATGACACCGCTACAGACCCGACGACCGTCAACGCCTCGTTGCAACCCGATTTGTCGATTACCAAAACTCACGTGGGGAATTTTACAGTGGGCATTCCGGCGAGCTACACTATTACCATAACCAATATTGGCTCAGCCAGCACAACCGGCCCGACGACTGTAACCGACACAGTGCCCTTGGGGCTTTCATTTGTCGCAGGCACGAGTACAGGCTGGACATGCAGCGCTCTCAATCAGACTGTGACTTGCATAAATCCTAATCTACTTGCCTCAACATCCAGCAGCACCATCGCCATTAATGTCAACGCGCAAACTGCCGGCAATTGGACTAATGTCGCGACGGTCGACACCAATGGAGACAACAATTTTGCCAATAACACCGCCAGTGATCCCACCGTCGTGAATGCCTCGCCTCAACCTGACCTAGAGATTACAAAAACACACACGGGCAATTTTATCGTTGGCACGAATGCCAGCTACATCCTGACCATCACGAACATTGGCGCTGCGGCTACGAGTAGTGCACTCACTGTCATAGATACCTTGCCTGTAGGCTTAAACTTCATCTCGGGCATAGGCACGGGTTGGACATGCGGTGCCTCAGGCCAAGTGGTAACGTGCACAAATTCGGACTCACTGGCTAGGTCGGCGACGACAACGATCACAATCTCTGTGGACGTGGATCTGTCGGGTGGGCTGACCAATATCGCAACGGTCTCCACGGCGGGCGACACAAACCATGCAAACAACTTTACGACGGACCCTACCATTGTGATGCCCGCCGGCGCGGTCCTCTTGAATGCGAAGATGCGAGTGGATCTCTTGACGCCCTTTCTTACTTATACGGTGATCATCACCAACACGGGAATGCATCCACAACAAGACAACGCAGGCCACGAGTTCGTTTCGCCCATCCCGCTGGGGACGCTTTTTGTCCCCGCGCAAAGTCACGCAACGACGGGCTTGCTGACCTATGACTCCGCCAACAAAAAAGTTCATTGGGACGGAGCGATTGCCTCCAGCGAGAGTGTCACGATCACTTTTACCGTCGATGCCACTACGCTTCTGGCTGGAAACAACGAGACTCAAGTCAATACAGCCGATACGGCATCCTTGTTTATCACAAGTTGGTTGCTGAGCCTGATATTCGGTGCGATCGCCTTCTTCCGGCGACGTCGCAAACTCTTCATATTTGTCTTGCTCTTGCTCGCGATGGGTTTAGCCAGCACGGGATGTACCGTCTTTACTCTTCGTCATGCAATCATTTGCAATCAAGGCCAAATTTACTATGACTCCGATAGCAACGGCACAAACGATTCGGTGATCTTGACTGACGATCCGCGCATGCCAGTCGACGGCGCGCCGACGTGCCTTTAACAGTGTTCGGCCCTTCAAGTAGTTATGCTCATCGGATAGAAGCCACCCCTCGTGGGAATAATCGGGCTTGGTTGAGCATGCGGAACGGAAAGTGATCTATCGCCGGTGAGCGTATTTGCCGAGCCAATGGTTTTAGAGTGAACGGTGCCGGGCTATCGTCCGGATCAGGTTCAATGGTGAGCACGACTTTCGTACCCGAGAGATCCGTCGGGAAGCTTAAGCCACTTGGAGCATGGGTGAGAAAATCCTCTCCGGGAAATGGGGGCCCCGGATTGGGTCCACTGAAGGGAGCTACTTCATCAGCTTGAGAAGGATCACGGAACTTTCCAGTAGTCACTGGCACGCCGTCAATGACGACCCAGCCCTCGTATTTCCAGCCTTCGGGTAATTCTGGCAGCTTCAGCCCTTGAAGGGGATGGCCTGAAACTAAGTTGAGGAACCAGACTCCGCTCGTTTCATTACTGCTGTCTTCATCCGTCGGTGTGGCTAGAACGAACCTTCCTGAAGCCAGCGTCATGCGATTGTTCAGGGCTTGGGGTGCATTCACTGTCAGTCTCGCCATGCGATTCAAGACTTTGCCGGCGACAAAATGCGTCTGCGCCGGGAGGGCATCCATGTCTCCGGCGGGTTCGATGGTGATCACGATCGCTGTGGCACTCCGTAGATCGGCACTGCTCATAAAATCATTGTTGGGAATTGGCTCACCTGCGGGAGTCACCAATTGACCTTCCGGACCAATATTGAATTTGCCCAGCGCCATTGGCTGGCCATCCGTGATCGCCCAGTTCTCGTAGTGAAATCCGTTTTGCAACGGCTCAAAGCCCTTTAATTCGAGATGCAGCACTTGTCCTCGTTCCGTCATACTCGCTGTATTCATCGTAGAAGGCAACGTTTCATCCCAATCTAAAGCGACACACCCTGTCAATAGGCCAAGACTTACCAGCATGACAATAACGAACAGCGACTTCTTCGCAGGTCTCATCATTCCTCCTTCAATACGTAAAGAAATTAGTTCTTAGGTCGCTCAAGTTTTGCCGTTCCGAAGAGCACACTGAAAGCTTTGCACCAGACAATGACGTTGGTGTACTGACTCAAATCCGTCGCTGTCGGCACGACATAGTTTTGGGAACCTATATTGCCCTTTAATTTTCCCAAATCGACGTAATCCGTTTTGGGGTCACTATCGGGCTTAACGAGCCAGACATATAGATCAGGGCCATTGCTCACCTTAAAATCTTCCTCAAAGCGCACAATGATTTCTGTGGGGTTCGTGCGCACGAGCTTCGCTGTCCCCTCGGCATGATGAATAATTTCATCCGCACCGATAAATTTCCCTTGACTCAAGACAGAGAGTACTACAGCGCTCCCTGCAGTTGTAGTTGCTGCTGTAGGCAGCTTTTCACTCACGCTAACATTCAAGAACAAGGGTGAGATGGTCCACCAGGCAAACCAACCTCCACCAATAAGAATAGCCAAACCTAACACTCCGACAATGCCTTTAGCGATTGGACTCAAGTTACGGATGAAAGTCATATTGTCTCCTTCAATCACTCTTTTCAGAAGTTTAGTAATTTTTTGCGATCAAAATGGGACCATTTGGTTTTGAACCCACCTTGCCAGTTGTTTCGAGTGTGACCCATACAGCGCTCTGATTTTCCGGCTTGTGCGTGATGAGCCAGCCTTGTCCTTTGAGGCCGACTTGTACCACGCCCGCATCTCGAAAGCGCTCACCTTCTTTGAACCATAAATGATAAGTGGATCCCTCTGGAGCAATCGGTGTATCTGCGACCCAAATCACCGCCATATCTTTGTCTGGCAAAGAGCAAATGCGTCCCCACGAGCGCGCATACTCAACGGGTCGCTCCGGTGCTCCTGGTAGGTGCACGTCTTCTTGACAAGTGAGAGCGACCTCCACCGCGGTCGTCACATTTCGTAACTCCTGATTTTGTCTGTAAAAAGACCATCCGATGAATATCAGAAATAAAGCCACTGCTGTCCCTACTACAGGAGCGGCGATAGGCAGCCGGAGCCGAGCCCCAAAATTTTTCTTGTATCTTGCTGGAGAAATAATGCCTCTGACCTGTGCCAAAATTTTAGATTTCAGCCGTTCTTCCGCGCGTGGCGACGCCACCGCCGGCACACTATAGGGCAAGAGAGAAGCGACTTCGATTAACTCATCTACGCGCAGACGACACGGCGCGCAGTCTTTGATATGCCGCTCCATCCGTGCTAGCTCGTCTGCTTCCAAAGCTTGAAGGGCGTAAGCGCCCCACAGTTCTTCGGCCTCCCGGCAAGTCATACTTTGAAGACTCCTTTTTGGGTAAGTTCACCGCGTAATTTCTGCAACCCTAGGCGAATTCTAGTCTTAACCGTTCCCAGCGGAATCTGTAATTTTTCAGCAATGTCCGATTGCGTCAGCCCTTTAAAATAGGCTTGTTCTATGACGGCCTGTTGTTCGAGCGATAATTTACTTAATGCGGCTCGCACGGCTGCCCCTCGCGCTTCTTGCGCCATGATTTGTTCTGTGAGGGGACGCATATCGGCCAGGTCTTCCATCGGACGCTCTGCGTTTTCGCTAATCGGCTGAGTTTGACGTCGTCGTCGGCGCAACTCATCTATAATCCGATGGTGCGCTACGCGCATCAGCCATGTCGAGAATACTCCGCGCTTTGGCTCATAGAGTTGGGCTTTGCGCCACACAAGAATAAAGACCTCCTGCACCATTTCTTCAGCGATCGATTGACCCAGCATACGAGCAGCCAATGAATAAACCATGGCCGAGTAACGATCATAGAGCGTTTCAAAGGCCTTAACGTCTCCTCGGGCCACTCGCTCGATCAAGCGATTCTCGTCATGGAGAACACCCGCGCTTTTCAAACTATGTCCGCCTTCTGTGCACAGAGTTTGCTCACGTCCAATGCGTTATACCCAAACGGTACGAAACGCACGAGCTCTTGGATTTCCAAGTGAAGTAAATTGAGCGGATTTAACAGTGTAGGTTTACTTTTTTCGTTCGTTCTTTTGTTTCGTTTTTGCGTGATCTCTTGTTTTCTTAATGTATTCAACCGCGTTCGGTGTCTTGCATATCTTTACTGTTCCTAGTGCTTCTAAAGTTTTCATCGCTTCAGAAAAGAGCATAAATTTTCACCTGGATGAGAACAAGTTGTGCTATTTGCCGATCCTGCCGATCTTACTATTGCTAAAGTTGGCATACCAAACCGAGTTATCCGGTGCGATCGTAATAAACCGAACTTGAGCGTTCGACGCTGGAGTCTTGAAAGTGAGCGATTGTTGCGTTTTGGGATCGAAGCGCACCATCAAGTCTGTGGTGAATTCGCTATACCAAATATAGTCTTCTTTGTCGACGGCAATTGCGTAAGGCGCCGAGCGCGGCGAAACAGTATTAAATTCTATGAAGCTATTGTTCTTAGGATCAAAGACAGCTATTTTGTGGCCGCGATTGTAGGTCATCCAGATACTGCCTTTGGAGTCGATGCTGACTCGGCGAATACCGGAATTGAGTGTGGGTGGAGAAAATTCTTGGATTTGCCCCGTCGCCGGGTCGAGTCGCCCCAATTTGCTGGCCGCGAGTTCGGCAAACCAGACAATTCCATTTTTGTCTAGTTCGATGCCATAGGGCCCCGAATTCGCCGTAGGCACAGCATATTCGATGATTTTGCCTGTAGTTGGATCGAGTTTGCCAATCTTGTTAGCGCGCTGCTCTGTAAAATAGATATTGCCGTCCTTGTCCGGCCAAGGAGTGTGCGGACCTGCGTTAGGCGTCGGGACATCGAACTCTTTTTGCTCGCCGGTGTTGGGGTTTAGTTGCGTGATTTTGTTTCCGCTTTGGAGCGTAAAATAAACTAGGCCGGACTGAGGATCGACGCACACGCCATGGGGTTGCGAACGAGCCGTCTTCGCATCGTATTCGGTAAATTTTTCCGTCTTTGGATCGAAGACTCCCAATTTGCTAGCGCCCAGCTCGGCGAAATAGACCCTACCGTCAGGAGCCGCTGCACTGGAATGAGGCACCGCGTTTGCCGTGGGAATAGAGTATTCTGTAATTTTCAACTCATTTTGTGCGGTGAGAGTCACTACGAAGCCTGAGGTAAGCAACACAAATAAACTCATAAGCGCCATTTTCTTGATATGATTGATAGACATAGCATAACCTCCTTGGATATGCACCATTATGCAAAAAGAAACTGTAAAAATTCCATAGAAGCAAGATGAAATTTCTGCAGCACGAAACAGGGGGCAGAACATACAGCCATAAGCGATAATGTCTTGAGCGCTTACATCCCATTTTTGGAAGTATGGCCCAAATATCAAAATCAGGGCATCGGGAAAGAGTTGTTGCAGAGAATGCTTCAAAAACTGCAAAGCTCATATACGGTTGACCTCGTTTGTGATGAAACGAAGATTTCATACTATGAAAAATTTAGTATGAAAAAAGCGACAGCAATGTCGATCCGACGGCGGGAAGGCCAAGCAGGTTGTGAGCGTGCTCTTTCTTAACTAGACTTATATGCACTATGGAGACTCTGCGACTCGGCCTCGCTCAGATCAACACGATCGTGGGCGATTTGGATGGAAATCAAAAGAAAATCATCAAACTCATTGCCCAAGCAAAAAAGTCAGATATTGATTTGTTGGCTTTTCCTGAACTGACCATGACCGGATATCCCCCTGAAGACCTCTTGCTTAGGCCCAGTTTTATTGACGCAAACAAGCGGGCGCTGCACGAGATTATCCCTCATACGAAAGGGCTGACGGCTATCGTCGGCTATGTCGAGCGAGACCACGATGTCCGAAATGCCGCAGCGGTCATTTGCAATGGCGAAATCGCGGGAATAGTGCATAAAAGCTATTTGCCCAATTATGGAGTTTTTGACGAGAATCGCTACTATCAGCCCGCGTCCGAATACAAAGTATTTTCCAAAGAAAATTTCTCGTTTGGTGTGAGTATTTGCGAAGATATATGGTCCGCCGATGGCCCGGTGAAAGCACAAGCATTATGGGGCGATGCTCAACTTTTGGTCAACATCTCAGCGTCTCCCTTTACTCTTGGCAAAAGCTGTGCGCGTGAACGCATTTTTGCGACTAGGGCGGTCGATTATGTCTCCGTCGTTGCTGTCTGCAACTTGGTCGGTGGGCAGGATGAACTTGTTTTTGACGGCCAGAGTCTCATCTTTGACGAACAAGGCAAACTTGTTGCCAGGGCCAAACAATTTGAAGAAGAGTTGCTCGTAGCCGACATTGATCTCAATCGAATCTTCAGGAACAGATTGCGTGATCCGCGACGCCGTAAAGAAAAGTCGCGACTGCAAGGTGACTCGCAGCAAGGCAGAGTTCAACAAATAGAGTTGCCCGTATTTCTCACAAAACGCGCTTCTGCAAAAGCCAAGACGCCCGCCTCTACGCAAATCGCAAAACGTAGTGACCCTACGGAAGAAATCTATCGAGCGCTCGTGCTGGGCACACGCGATTACGCCCAAAAGAATAATTTCGAAAAAGTCTTGATTGGAATTTCGGGTGGCATTGACTCCGCGCTGGTCGCCTGCATTGCCGTCGATGCCCTCGGCTCAAAAAACGTGAAGGGCGTCTTCATGCCGACGCACTACACCTGCAAAGAAAGCCATACTGATTCAGTGCATTTAGCAAAGAATTTGGGTTTTGAGTTGATTAGTATTTCAGTCGAAGAGATTTATGAAAAATCACTCAAGGCCCTTGAGCCTGTTTTTCAGAAGACAAAGAGTGGAGTCGCAGAAGAGAATCTGCAAGCCCGTATTCGCGCCAATCTCTGGATGGCGCTCTCCAATAAATTCGGTTGGCTCGTGCTCACTACCGGCAACAAGAGCGAGCTGAGCGTCGGTTACTCAACGTTATATGGAGACATGGCGGGCGGTTTCAATGTCTTAAAAGACGTGTACAAAACTGAAATTTATGACCTTGCGCAGTATCGCAATACTCTCAAATCAGAAATTCCCGCCCATAGCATAGAACGCGCTCCGACCGCTGAGCTGCGATTTGGCCAAACAGACGAGGCCGATCTTCCGGCACCCTATTGCGAGCTGGACCGCATCCTCAAAATGTATGTAGAGGACGATTGCAGCTTTGAAGATATCATCAGCGCTGGATATCAAGAAGAGGTCGTTCGCAGAATCATTGCACAAGTAGATCGCAACGAATACAAGCGTCGCCAAAGCCCTGTCGGTGTCAAAATTACCTCACGTGCGTTTGGGCGTGATCGACGTATGCCGATCACCAATCGATTCCAGTCTTCCTGAGAGATTGCTTCGCTATTTGACAAACGGTTGACGCAAATCATAAGATGACTCAAAACGCTGCACAAACTAAAATCTAGGGAGGAGTTATGCGAGCCTTCCGTTTCAGTGCGATGTGTATCTTGTTGGTCGGCCTTTTTTGGATCGTCTCGTCTGTAGCCATCTCTCAGGCTCAGTCCAAAGTCGTCAAATTAGGAGCAACCGTTGCGCTCACTGGTCGGTCGGCCTCGACCGGCAAGCTCTATGCCGATGGTCGTGCATTAGGGCTTGAAGTGCTAAACAAAGCCGAAAATCAGATCAAAGTTGGCAATGAAACCTATCAAATACAATTTGTTCAATACGATGACCAGAGCGATGCCAATCTTGCCGTACGCTTGTACGAAAAATTAGTCACCGAAGACAAAGTAGATTTTTTGGTGGGACCCTACACCAGTGGCATTGTGATTCCGACGAGTGCGATCGCTGAAAAATACAATATCCCGATGGTGCAGGGAGGCGGCGCGTCGACTAACATTTTCACTCGCGGATTCAAAAATGTTTTCGGTACACTGCCGCCCGGCTCGGATTATCACAAAGAAGGCGTGAAGATGTTTGCTGCTACTAATAAATATAAGACCATGGCTCTGATTTATGCCGATGATGCGTTTAGCGTCGATGTAGCCAATGGCACGCGCAAACATGCCGAAGCCGCAGGCCTGAAAATCGTTCTCGATGAAAAATACAAGGACGGACAAACCGAATTCGCTGCCCTGGTGACCAAAATCAAGGACGCCAAGCCAGATTTCATCATGAGTGCCAATCACTTTGCCGAAGCCGTTGCCTTCATTCAGCAAGCGAAAAGTTCTGGATTGGAGGTCGATATGGTCTTCACAGTGGGTGTCTCCGATCCCAATTTCACGAAGACTTTAGGAGCGGCGGCGGAACGCATTTTTGGCATGGAACCGTGGGTCCCGACCGCGAAAACCTGCGGTGTCATTTTTGGTTGCTCCAGCGATTATTCGAATCTCTTCCAAGATAAATATAAGTATGAACCGGAATATCACAATGCGAACGGCACGATCGAGCTGCTCACGTATAAAATGGCCATCGAAAAGGCTGGCTCTCTGGACCGTGATAAAGTCCGCGAGGCCCTCAAAGCGTTGTCTTATGAGTCTTTCTACGGCACAGTGAAGTTCAGCGCCAATGGACAATCGACAAGAGTTTGGTAGTCATCCAAATTCAGAATGGGAAAGCTGTCTCCGTTTTCCCTGAAAGCGGCGCGGTCGCAACGCCTCTCTTTAAGAAGAACTGATTTTTCAAAGCGGGCGAGGTCTTTGCAACACTTCGCCCGCGATTTCTTTTTTCTATCACATGTTAGAGACCATTGTGAACGGAGTCTTGCTGGGCGGAGTCTATGCGTTGATGGCCCAGGGCATGGCGCTTGTTTGGGGCGTGATGAATATCGTCAATATCGCCCACGGCGCGCTCATCGTATTGGGGAGTTACTTGACACTGTGGGCATTTCAGTACTGGCATCTCGATCCCTTGCTGGCCTTGCCGCTCTCGATGGCAATGCTCTTTGTCTTCGGTTATCTCATTCAGAAAATTTTCATCAATCGTATTATTCATGCAGAAATTTTTTTTACGCTCCTGGTCACATTCGGGCTTGAAATTATCTTGATGAATGCGATGGCCTGGGGGTGGAGCGTCGATCCGCGTAGAGTGAATCCCGGCTATTCGTTTGTGGGCTTAACGCTAGGGCCGATCACACTCTCTCTGGTGCGCGTGATTGGCTTTGGATTGGCCATGGCGATCACGACTGCTTTGTTCGTATTTTTGCAAAAGACGCAAATCGGCCGGGCGATCCGCGCGACCGCCCAAGACGTAGAGGCAGCCCGATTGAGCGGCATTCCGGTGGCTCATGTGTATGGGCTGACATACGGCATTGGGGCTGCACTGGCAGCAGCAGCAGGCTCGTTGATGGCGATGCTTTTTTCATTTACTCCCTATTCCGGCGGTATATTCACGTTAAAATCGTTCATTATTTGTGTGCTCGGAGGACTGGAGTATGCCGGAGGGCCGCTCATCGGCGGATTAGTCTTGGGTCTGGTAGAGGAGCTCAGCTCACGCTGGCTGGGAAGCACATATCGTGAAGCGATTGGCTTTGCGTTGCTCGTGCTCATCTTATTAGTTCGACCTTCAGGGCTCTTGGGGCAACGCGAATGATGAAATTTTCAGACAGACACAGAACTGTTGTCAGCGTTTGTTTGGTTATTTTGATACTCGTGTTGGCGCTCTCAGTGCCCGCGTGGGTCGATAATCTTTGGATGAGAACCTGGACGGATTTTTTCAAGATTGCCGCGCTGGCCTGTGCCTGGAATCTCATTGGCGGGTTTACGGGATACCCT
>Ga0247727_10004297_pt1 | contig 30324 bp, 28 predicted proteins | sample WisWelCaveWW1625_FD_202498 | JGI IMG/M metagenome (GOLD analysis project Ga0247727, IMG submission 202498) | Biofilm microbial communities from Wishing Well Cave, Virginia, United States - WW16-25 | ecosystem: Environmental > Aquatic > Deep subsurface > Groundwater > Cave microbial mat | place...
TCAAAGACAAAGCTGGCGCCACCGAGCTGTTGGTGGAAATGGATTCATCGGGCGGCGAGTTTGAGGAGATGTTCAAAGATATGTGGCCGAAGGCGCAGCAAAAACTCAAAGAGCTGGCGGAGAAATAAAAAGAATTTGTCGCCACAACCAAAAAAAGATTAACACAGAGAAAACTGAGCAAACGGAGAGGGCGATGCATGGAAAACGCTCTTTAGTTTTGCAATCTCTGTTTACTCTGTTTTCTCTGTGTTGAAAATTTTTGCAACGATTGAACTTTTAACAGACCAAGGAGAACACCTATGCAAAAGATCACCCCATTCTTGTGGTTCGATGGCAAAGCGGAGGAAGCCATAAACTTTTACACCTCCATTTTTAAAAACTCAAAAGTTGTCAGCATGTCCCGTTGGGGAGATGGAAGCCCTTTTCCGAAGGGACAGGTCATGTCCGGCACATTTGAACTCGATGGACAACAATTTTATGCCTTTGATGCCGGCCCGCAATTCAAATTCACCGAGGCCATCTCGCTCTTCGTCAACTGCGAGACGCAGGAAGAAGTCGATCATTTTTGGGAAAAGCTTTCCGCAGGCGGAGCAAAAAGCAGATGCGGCTGGCTCAAAGACAAATTCGGCGTGTCGTGGCAGGTCGTTCCTATTGTCCTGGACGAGATGCTGCAAGACAAAGATGCTGAGAAAGCAAAAAGAGTCATGGAGGCAATGCTTCAAATGGATAAGATTGACATCAAGACTTTGAAGCAGGCGTATGAGCAAAAGTAACCCGCATAGGCCTCAACAAGTGCGATCTCGTGAGTACACGTGTGTTTGACGCGCCAAAGATCCGGCAGGAAATATAGCCGTCTAAACGACGGGAGAGAACTAAAAGTCATGAAAAAATAGTTTCGAAAGTAATCCCTCAGTCACGGGTGGCATTCAGGAGGAATCTATTTGAACGCAAAGTCATTCGTTCATTTGAAAAAGATTCTTCCAAAATGACAGCTTCTTTAGTGGAAAAGCCACCCATTACTGAGGCATTACTTTTTTTTAGGCACTTTGTGCTTGACGTGTCGGGTAAAAATAATTACCTTTACTGCGAATCTTTTGCGTCGTTTGCGCGTTAATTTTTCCCGTTAATTGATGACCAGCTTTTTTGCTATGGTAACCACCCTGATTTTTAATTGATCAAATAAAAAAATCAGGACATTCCGTAGAGCATGAATTATGACTGAGAAAGAATATCAAAAACCTGATCTGTCGTCGCTGCGCATCAATCGCGAAATGCGTGAGCCGGAGGAAACGAGTTCGCGAACGAATCAGCGTCGAGTTTTGTTTGTTGCGGCGGGAGTCGTGCTCATTGCAATTTCAGTGTTTGCGTGGCGCGGCGGTTTTACTTCCGTCACCGAAGTGGAAGCGACAACGGTCGTCAGTCTTCTGCCTTCGCAAGCCGACGTTGTGTTGACAGCCAGCGGTTACGTCGTTGCGCAACGTCAAGCTGCTGTTGCTTCGAAAGGAACCGGGCGATTGGAATACCTCGGCGTCGAAGAGGGCGATCAGGTCAAGCAAGGTCAAGTGATCGCTCGCCTCGAACATAACGACATGGATGCGATGTTGGAGCAGGCGCGCGCCAACCTCAACGTGAGCCGGGCGGCCTTGGAAACGGCGAAAGCCGAATTGCGCGATGCGCAATTGGCCTATGAACGACAAAAAAAACTGGCAGCAGATGAGCTCGTTGCGCAGGCAGAGGTCGACGCTGCACAGGCGCGGTATGATCGGGCAGTGGCCGGCATTAATTCGGCGGAGGCAACTATAAAAGCATCGGTTGCGGGTGTTCGCGCTGCGGAAGTGCAAGTGGAAAATACAAACATCCGCGCGCCGTTTGATGCAACGGTGCTCACCAAGAACGCCGACGTTGGCGAGATCGTCGCGCCGTTTGGTTCTTCCAGCAATGCGCGCGCTGCCGTGGTTTCGATTGCCGACATGAGCTCGCTCGAAGTCGAGGCTGACGTTTCGGAGTCGAACATCGAGCGTATCCGCACCGGACAGCCGTGCGAAGTGGTGCTCGATGCCTATCCGCAGGTGCGCTATAAAGCCGTGGTTGGCAAAATCGTGCCGACCGCTGATCGCGCCAAAGCCACAGTGCTCACAAAAGTAAAATTCATCGAACGCGATGAGCGCGTGTTACCGGAGATGAGCGCCAAGGTTACTTTTCTCACCAAAGCGCCGGAGGGCAATGCATCGTCGCAGCCGATTATTGCAGTCGCCGCAGAAGCGCTTCTAAACCGCGACGGTAGAAATGTCACTTTCGTGATCAACGGGGATCAACTCGTTGAAAGAGATGTTGAGGTGGGCGGCAACGTTGGTACGAATGTTGAGATTCGCTCCGGCTTGTCAGCCGGTGAGCGAGTTGCGCTCAAACCGTTGGAAAAGTTTTCGAGCGGGATGAAGGTGAAAATAAAAACAAAGTAACCTTACATCTTATTATGCTCATACTCTTACTCCTACTCGTACACTTGCTCACTGTTAAAAAATTCTAAAAACGAGTAAGAGTAAGAGCCTCAACGGCTCATTCATTTAACCAATTACAGGAAAAGGACGAATGGCGATCATCGAAATAAAAGACGTGTCAAAATCCTATCATCGGGACAGCTTGCGCATACCGGTGTTGGAAAACATCACGCTCAGTGTTCCGGATGGGGAATTCTTGGGGCTGATGGGACCATCCGGTTCCGGCAAGACGACGTTGCTCAATCTCATTGCCGGCATCGACAAGCCGGACGCAGGCACAATAACCGTTGCTGGCGATGAAGTCACACGGCTTTCGGAATCGCAGCTTGCGGATTGGCGCTCGCGGCATGTTGGATTCATTTTTCAGTTCTACAATCTCATGCCGGTGTTGACGGCATTCGAGAATGTCGAGCTGCCCCTCCTCCTTCTTAAAATGTCAAAGAAGCAACGCCAGGAACAAGTCAAGACGGCATTGAGCTTGGTCGGCTTGGCGGAGCGCATGAATCATTATCCGCGACAACTCTCCGGCGGCCAGGAACAACGTGTGGCCATTGCCCGCGCCATTGCCTCCGACCCGACGATTCTCGTGGCCGATGAACCGACCGGGGATCTTGATAAACAAAGCGCCACGGAAATTCTGGAACTGCTTGATCGTTTGAACAAGGAATTCAAAAAGACGATTGTGATGGTGACGCACGACCAGCGCGCAGTAGAGAAGGCGCATGTCGTGATGCATTTGGAAAAGGGGGAGTTGCAGTAAAAGCTCAGTGATCAGTTTTGATAAGCAATCACTGATTACCGGTTCTTAACGAGGCGACTATGACTTTTCAAAGCATTACCCTGAACATGCCCGAACAGGTTTATCGACGGGCAAAACGCGCTGCCGAAGCTTTACAGCGTCCGATAGAGGAAGTTATTCTTGATACGCTCAACGCAGCGCTTTTTCCCGTTGATGACGTGCCGCCTGAAATGGAAGGCGAGTTGGCAGCTATGACCGGTTTGCCGGATGAGGCACTATGGAATGCCGCTCGAAATGTGATACCACCGAGACGGCAAAGTCGTCTTCGCGCTCTATCCAAGACACAACAGAAACGCTTATTGAAAACTTCGGAAAAGTCGGAGCTTGACGAATTGCGGAAGGAATACGGCATGATGACGTTGCGAAAGGCGCACGCTTATGCACTCCTAAGGCAGAGGGGGCTTTATTCTCCAACTTCGACCCAATGAGCCGGCCATATCTTTCCAAAACCAAACGCCGGCGGATTTTCTTTGTTGCGCGTAATCGATGTGGTTATTGTCTGACGGCGCAAGAGTACAGCGGAGCGCAATTACAAATCGATCATATTGTGCCGTTAATAAAAGGCGGTGCTAACGAAGAAGAAAACCTGTGGCTCGCTTGTAGTTGGTGCAATAGTTACAAAGGAGCGCAAGTTGATGGAATTGACCCATTCACGGGAAAGACGGTCCCTCTGTTCAATCCACGACGACAAAACTGGCTTGAGCACTTTACTTGGAGTGATGATGGGACAAAGATTATTGGCAGAACACCAACAGGAAGGACGACAGTAGATGTACTCCAACTCAATAATGAGTTTATCATCCCAGCTCGTCGTCGTTGGGTGAGCGCGGGCTGGCATCCACCATCTGACTGAAAAAGCTATTGAACGATTTCTGAACGGAATACTATGAAAGTTTTCAAACTCATTTTCAAAAACGCCCTCCGTCACAAGCTGCGCAGCACGCTGACGATTTTGGGCATCGCGGTCGCGGTTTTCTCTTTTGGGCTGATTCGCACGATTATCGACGCGTGGTACGTCGGCGTCGAGGCCTCGGCGCAAAACCGCCTGGTGACACGCAGCGCCGTGTCGCTGATCATGCCGCTGCCTCTCTCCTATCGCGAACAACTTGCTAAAATTCCAGGCGTGCAAAGGGTTGCCAATGCCAATTGGTTCGGCGGAATTTACCAAGACCCGAAAAACTTCTTCGCCAGCTTTGCCGTCGATCCCGATTATCTCACCATGTATCCGGAGTTCGTCGTTCCTCCGGATCAGATGGAACAGTATCTCAAAGAACGAAATGCCTGCATCGTCGGTCGCAAGATCGCGACAAAATTCGGCTGGAAGCTCGGCCAAACGGTGCAGCTCACCGGCACGATTTTTCCCGGCGATTGGGATTTCACCATTCGTGGAATTTATCACGGCGCCGAAAAAGGCACGGATGAAACGGCATTTATCTTTCGATGGGATTATTTGAACGAGCGGTCGCGCGAGCGCAATCCCGAGTTTGCAGATTACGTCGGCTGGTACATGGTGCAAATCGCCGGCAATGCCGATGGCGCCGCCATTTCGCAGACTATCGACACGCAGTTCAAAAATAGTTTTGCCGAAACTTTGACCGAGACCGAACGCGCATTTCAGCAGAGCTTCGTCGCGATGTCGGGAACTATCATTCTCGCCATGCGGGTAATTTCAATCGTGGTTATTCTTATCATCCTGCTGGTGCTGGCAAACACTATCGCCATGGCCGCGCGCGAGCGCATGTCGGAATATGCCGTGCTCAAGACCCTCGGCTTCCGCCCGGTTCATGTGATGGGCTTGATCGGCGGCGAATCGATGTTGATCGCGATTTTGGGCTTCGTGGCTGGCGCGGTGTTTTCGATTTTTGCGATTCGCAGCATCGGCGATTTTATCACCGAAAACATCGGCAACTTCTTCCCGATCTTCGAGCTGAAGAATCAAACGTTGGTCATGGCTTTCGGCGCATCGATCGTGGTTGGCATCGTTGCCGCGTTTTTTCCTGCCTGGCGCGCAGTGAAGATGAAGATATCTGATGGTTTGAGGCAAATTGGATAAGGCTGGATGGTTGTGTTATTTGTAATCCGCGATCCATAAAAAAAACTAGTAAGCATTACGTTTTACGCATCACGTTTCACATGAATTTTTTAGAGAGAGTTCAAATGAAAATCCCTTTGAGTTATAGCTTCCGAAATCTGTGGACACGGCGTTTGACGACGATCTTGACCATGATCGGCGTGGCGCTGGTGGTTTTCGTCTTTGTGGCTTCGCTCATGCTGTCAGACGGTTTGAAAAAAACTTTGGTGTCGACCGGGTTCGACGAGAATGTCATTGCCATCCGCCGTTCATCGCAAACCGAAGTGCAGAGCGGCGTGTCGCGCGACGAAGCGAACATTCTTCGCGCATTTCCCGAGGTGGAAACCAAACCCGATGGCGCGCCGATAGTCTCAAACGATATGGTGGTGTTGATCTCACTGCTCAAGCGCGCGAATAATGCGCCGGCAAACGTCGTCATTCGCGGCGTCTATCCTCCGGCGCTGGAAATGCGCCCGCAGGTAAAAATAATCGAAGGGCGTCCGTGGCAAACCGGCACGCAGGAAGTCATCATCGGCAAATCTATCCAGCAGCGCTTTCAAGGCTGCGACATCGGCGGCACGATACGTTTCGGCGGCACGGATTGGAAAATCGTCGGCCTGTTCGATGCCGGCAGCACCGGCTTCGATTCCGAAGTCTGGGGCGATGTCGATATCATTTCGCCGGCTTTCCGTCGCCAGGGATTTTCTTCGGTGACGATGCGCGTGCGCCCGGATGCGAATCTCGACGCGATGAAAGCTCGCATCGAAGGCGACCCGCGCTTGACGGTTGAGATCAAACGCGAGAAGGCATACTATGCCGACCAGTCGCGCACCCTGTCGCTGTTCATCGGCATTCTCGGCACCATGGTTTCCATCATTTTCAGCGTCGGCGCGATGATCGGCGCGATGATCACCATGTATGCCGCGGTGTCGAATCGAACTGCTGAGGTCGGCACGTTGCGCGCTTTGGGCTTTCGAAGACGCAGCGTGTTGAGCGCATTCCTTATCGAAGCCATTCTGCTTTCCTTTTTGGGCGGGGTCATCGGCGTCGCCGCCTCGTCGTTGATGCAATTCGTGAGAGTTTCCACGACCAATTGGGACACGTTCGCCGAGCTTGCTTTTAATTTTAACATATCGCCGCCGATCATTATGCAAGGCCTGATCTTCGCGGTGGTCATGGGCGTTGTCGGCGGTTTCTTGCCGGCAATACGCGCCTCGCGCTTGAAAATCGTCGATGCGCTGCGCGCGGAGTGATTCTTAAATTGATCGCAACGAGCAAAACAAAGAGCTCGATTATCAATCTGCAACAAGCGCTTCCGTTGGCGCGGAAAACCCCACCGTGCCGAGATTTCCCTTGACTTTTTCCCAAATGATTGTAATTTCCCGTTGTTAATTAAGGCGTTTATGCGAATGTAGCTCAGTTGGTAGAGCGTCGGCTTCCCAAGCCGAATGTCGCGGGTTCGAGCCCCGTCATTCGCTCAAGAGAGGCATATGGTTGCACGTTTACTCAAAGCTTTCCACCGCAGAAGATTTCCCCGGTGGATTAATTCATATTCGGTCCCGCCCGAGCGGAAGCCCCACCGGTTTTCCAACAACAATTTTTGAATGGACTTTTCACGTAGGAGGATTACAATGCCATTGAAGAATCGGCTCTTAGCACTGCTGCTTATGCTCGTCATCGTTGCGCTGGCCGCAAGCAGTGGCTATTCGCAAGTCGTTACACAGAACCTCGGCACGACCGGCGTCGCAAATTGGGGCAATCAGACCATTCGCGCCTTTGGCATCGCCGGTGTGAATCCCAATGACCCGCCGGGGGCGGCACGTGCCAATGCGATAACCGCGGCGCGCACCATCGCCATGCGCAACCTTTTGGAAAGCGTACAAGGCGTTGCGTTGACTTCCGAGACCACCGTCAGAAACGCCATGGTTGAAAACGACGTTATCACCACTCGCGTGCAAGGATTCGTCAAAGGCTGCAAGATGGTGGGCGAGCCGAAGTACATGTCCGACACATCGATAGAAGTTGAGGTCGAGGTTTCAATGTCTGGCCTTGCCGACATTTTTCTCCCGAAAGCGCCGGATGGCGCAACGCCTGCCACGGTTGAGACGCCGACTTCCGGAGCCTACACCGGTTTGATCATCGATGCCAAGGGCTTGGGCGTGATGCCGGCCATGGCGCCGAAAGTCGTGGAGGAGAATAACAAGGAAGTTTATGGCTCGGGATTCGTCGATCGCGAATGGGCGGTGCGCCAGGGCATGGTCGGTTATGAAAAGGACCTTGCTGCGGCACGCGGCAATCAACGCGTCACCAACAATCCGCTGGTGATCAAGGCCATGAAGGCCTCCGGCGCCAACAAAAGTGACGTGATGATCAGCAACGCCGATGCCCAACGTTTGCAGCAAGCCACGCAGACTCAAAATTTTCTCGACAACTGCCGCGTCATGTTTTTGCTCGATTGACCGGCGCAACGATAACCTATGCAACATCAGAGGAGTGATAGATGAGGCTGAAGATGAATCACGTTGTCGCCGCCGGGTTGATTGCGATGATGTTCGTCGCGCACATTGGCTGCGGCTCGAAGACGCTCAAAAAAGAATCGGTGCTCGACACACCGGACAATCATTATAACCAGGGCATGCGCGAGCTTGATCGCGGCAACATAGCAGCGGCGAAAGGTGAGTTTGAGCGAGCGCGCGGTTTGGATCCGAACTATCCTGAAGCCTTTGGCGGCCTCGGCCTGGCATTGGCTTACGAAGGCCAGTACGACAAAGCGCTCGATATGGTAAATGACGGGCTTGGCAAAAACGATAAATCCGTCGAGTGCCGAATTGCGAAGGGCCGCATTCTCGCGATGCAGATGAAAGGCGATGATTGGCTCAACGATGCAGTCAATGAATTTGACAAAGCCATCAAGGTCGACGCAAACAGCGACAAAGCATATTTTTATAAAGGCGAAGCTTACAAAGTTGCCTATCAATTCGACATGGCAGCCGGCGCATACAGTAAAGCCATCGCGATGAAGGGCGATTATGCCGAGCGTGCTAACGATCAATGGGCGCTCGTGCAAAAAATTCAGCGCGCCGCGCCGGGCACCAAAATCGGTGCGAAGATCGCCTTGATTTCCGAAATCAATCGCGCCGATTTGGCGGTGTTGTTGATGGAAGAAATGAAGCTTGCCGAAGTTTTTGGCAAAAAACGTCAGCCGACTTTTGACACCGGCTACAAAGCGCCCGAGGATCCGACGAAAATGCAGACCTCGACAACGACCAGCATGGCGGCTTATACCGACGTGCCGGAGAATTACTGGGCAAAGAATTGGATTGCCGACATCGTGAAGATCGGCGGCATGGATCTTTTTCCCGATCATACTTTTCGCCCCACTGAAAAAATCAACCGCGCCAATTATGCAATGGTGATGCAAAATATTTTGATCGCTGCCGCCGGCGATCCAGCGCTGGCCACGAAGTACATCGGCGGCAGCTCACGCTTCCCCGACGTGCGCAGCGATCACTTTGCATACAACTCCATGTCGTTGATGGTCGATCGCGGCATCATGACCGCCGATAAGATGAGCGGCGCGTTCAACCCCGAGGGTAACATGAGCGGCGCCGATGCCTTGCTGGCGATTCGCGATTTTCAAAATGCCCTGCGGCTGGAATTCAAGTAGCTTTGAAGATTTCTATCCAAACGTAAAGACAAAGCAGTAAAATCTTTCACGCAAAGACGCGAAGGCGCAAAGATTGTCGCAAAGGAAAATTACTTTGCGCGTTCTCTGCGTCTTTGCGACTTTGCGTGCGCTTTTTGGGTTTCTGTTGGTTCTAAGTGAGAAATTAAAATGTCAAAATATTTTGGAGTTTGCTTTTGCCTGGCGATGATCGGTTGTTTGCTGGTAAATGAAACATCTGCTCAAACCGCCGTCACGGGCACGAGTGCGCAGGTCACCGTTGTCGGCATGGGTTCCATTCTCGCCGGCGATAAAGCGGCGGCGCGTGATAAGGCCATTGATGACGCGATGCGCAAAGCCGTTGAACAGGCAATCGGCACAACCGTCACTTCCAACACCCTCGTGCAAAACGCCGTGTTGGTGGAAGACAACATTCTCGCTTGGTCTTCGGGCTATGTGAGCAATTATAAAATTCTCCGTGAAGGCGCGGCCCCGGCAGAGAGCTACGAAGTAGAGATGCTCGCCACTGTCGATACCGGCAGCTTACGCAACGACGCCGCGGCGCTGGCTTCGATGATCGAAAAAATGGGCAATCCACGCATGATGCTCTTGGTCGATGAAAAGAACATCGGCGTAATTGAAAAGTGGTATTACTTCTCCGTAGATGTCACCGCCTGCGAGACCGCGATGATTGATGTTTTTCGCAACAAAGGCTTTGAAGTCGTCGATCCGGGAATTGCAAAGGAGAATGCGCAGCGCGAGCAGGTGGTTGCGGCGCTCGAGGGGAATGCGCAAAAAGCCGCAGCCCTGGCAAAAACACAGGATGCAGAATGGATCATCACCGGCAAGGCCGTTGCAAACGTTGCCAGCGGTTTCAATATGGGCGGCATGAAATCCTGTCAGGCCAACATCACCGCACGACTGGTGCGCGCCGACGATGCAAAGATCATCGCCACCGCCAGCGAGCATGCCGCCGTGCCGCACATCGACGAAGTCACCGGCGGCACCCAGGCGATTGAAAGAGCCTCTCGCAAATGCGCAGAGAACCTCATGCAAAAAGTCATGGCCGAAGCGCAGAAATCTTTTTACAATCAAGCAACGGTCAATCTGCGCGTCGAGGGATTTCAAAGCTACAACGAATTGCAGGACTTCATCAACAAGATGAAGTACTACGTTCGCGGCATCAAGTCGGTGAACGAGCGCGGCGTGAGCGGCGCATTCGCAAATCTCGATGTCAAGATCGTCGGCAATGCCGCACAACTCGCGCGCGAACTGGAACGGAAGAATATCGAGCCTTTTACTCTCAAAGTCACTGGTTCGAGCATGAATCGCGTTGATGTCGTGATCAAGCATGAGGTCGCACAATAAGAGCCAAATACTCACGCAAAGCCGCAAAGGCGATAAGAACACGCAGAGAGTTTTTCTTTGCGATTACTTTGCGACTCAGCGCCTTAACGTGAGATTTTTTTTCTGAAAGTAAATAGAACCCCACCTTAAAGACAGGTTTTCTTAACCCCCAGAGGATTGTACAATGAAACGACTTCTTATCACTTTTTGCACGCTGGCATTTCTCGTCGGCATCTTGAACGCCACTGCATTCTCGCAAAAGAAAACGCGCGTCGCAGTTTTCAATTTTGAAGACAAAACCGATCATCGCGCGCACTGGTGGACCGGCCAGCCCGTCGGCGATGGCATGGCTGATATGCTGGTCACTGCGCTGGTGAAGACCGGGCGCTATCGCGTGATGGAACGCGCCGAGATGGAAAAACTCCTGCAGGAACAACAACTCGGCATGTCCGGCATCACCACGCCGGAGAGCGCCGCCAAAGCCGCCAAAGTTTTGGGCGTCGAAGTTGCCGTCATCGGCGCGGTCACGGAATTTGGCTATAAGAAGCAATCCACCGGCGGCGCGCTGAAAAAAATCGGCATCGGCGGCAGCGTCTCGAAGCAATCCGCAACTGTCGGCATCGACGTGCGCCTGGTAAATACCTCGACGAGCGAGATCCTCAAGGCGGAAAACGTTCGCAAAGAAAAATCCAAAATGGGCGGCTCGTTCGAGAATGCCGACATCAGCTTCGATACGCAAGCCCAATTTGATGAAACGTTGGTTGGCAAAGCCACCCGCGAGGCCGTTGAAGACATTGTCAAACTGCTCGACTCGCAAGGCGGCGTGGTCGCGGGTTACAAAATCATCAGCGCCAGCGCCGGCAAAATCATCATCAACGGCGGCAAAGAAGATGGCTTGAATATTGGCGATCGCTTTAAAATCTATCGCGCCGGCGAAGAGTTGATTGATCCGGACAGCGGCGAGTCGCTGGGTTCCGAAGAAACCATGGTTGGCGAGCTTGAGGTCGTTGACAACAACACCGGCGGCAAAGGCAAAGCCTCGACATGCAGAGCCGTCAGCGGCAGCGATTTTCTCAAAGGCGACATGGTTAGGGTGAAATAGAAGGCAGCATTTAGTAACCAGTAATCAGTCTCCAGTTTCTGAATACTGATTACTGGCCACTGATTTTTCGCACCAACAATACTCCACATCAACATCATTGAACTGCTCATTTCGCGAGGACACAACGATGAAATTTTCAACATTTTCAGGGTTTGGCACTTGTTTGTTGATCGCAACGGCTTTTGCCTCAACACCCGACGTGAAGTATACTCAGATGACGACCACGAAATTTCACGGCGCCATGGGCACGATGATGAAGCTGGCTGGTGCCGGCGGCCCGCAAACCAGCACCATCATGATCAGCGGCAACAAGCAGCGCAGCGACACCGAGAAGAATTCCCACATCATCGATCTCGACCGCGAAGTGATGATCACTGTCGATCATAAGAAAAAAGAATACACCGAAATGACCTTCGCCGAATTCCGCGCGATGATGGACAAGATGAAAAACGCCATGGCCGGCATGAAACCGCAGACCACAGAAAAACCCGAAACCGAAAAAGTCGAGTGGAAGTTTGGCGTGAAAGTTGACAAAACCGGCGAGCGCCAGACCATCAGCGGCTACGCGTGCGAAAAAGTTATTGTGACATTGAAAGCCGAAGGCGAGATGAAGCCGGGGATGGAAGGCCAGGAAGCCGGAGGCAAGGGCGGCATGATGGTGACTTCCACACAATGGATGACGCCGAAGGTCGATGGCTGGGAAGAGTCAATGGCGTTCTGGAAAAAATTTGCCGAGAAGTCCGGCTTCATGAGCGAAGGCAGCGCGGCCATGTCGATGGAATCGTTGATGGGCAGCAATCCGCAGCTTGCCACTGCATTCAAGCGACTGATGGAAGAAGGCAAAAAACTCACCGGTGTGCCGGTGAAAACCGAGAGCGTTTTTGAAACCTGGGGAGCACCCGCCGCGCCGCAGGGAATGGAGGAGCAACCAAAAGAAGAAAAGCCGCCATCATCGATGGGCGGATTGCTCGGCGGTCTCGGCAAAAAGTTGGCGAAGAAGCCGGAGTCCGGCGGCACCAGCGAATCCGACCGCAAGTCGATTTTTGAATCAAGCTCAACGCTGGAGTCGGTGAGCAACGCCGGGCTGGATGCGGGATTATTTGGCCCGCCGGCGAATTATAAGAATAAACCGATGAAGCAATAATCAAAAGCGCACGCAAAGGCGCGAAGGCGCTAAGAATACGCAAAGGAAAGCAGAGTAGAATTTTTTCCCACCCCGTCCCGCTTTCATAAAAAGCTATGGACACGGGGCGGGGACAGAAATAGAACTCCCACTGAATTGAAAAGATTTTTTCTGTGGCAGTTCCAATTCTGTGGGCGATGTTTTTTTTCTTTGCGTATTCTTTGCGTCTCTGCGACTTTGCGTGAATGGTTTTTATCAGTTAAATGGGCTGAAAGAGGCAATGAACAAAGTTAGCAAAAGTGTTTTGCTTCAAAAATTTTTGCAAGCCGTTTTGATCGCCGCGCTCGCATTTACGGTTGCTGCGCCGCATCCGCCTTTGGCGCCGGTGATCGGTAACGTCAGCTTTCTGCTTGGCGCTCCGAGCGACGTGACGATTGCGCTGGAAGGCGATGCCAACTGGCTTCCGGCAAAACTCAAGATGGACGTGCGCGGCGGCGACCGCATGCAGACTAAGGCTGAGTCGCGCTGCGAGGTGAAATTGCGCGACGGCAGCGTGGTGCGCATCGGCGAGAAGACGTTGTTCGACTTTGCAAAGTCGAATGTCACCGGCAGCAGCAAGTCGGTGAACGCCAGCGTCAAGCAGGGAAAAATTTGGGCGAACGTGACCAAGCTGAAAACCGGCACGGACAAATTCGAGATCAAATCGCCCACCGCCGTTTGCGCCATTCGCGGCACCGCCTATCGCATGGATGCCGACAGCACCACGCGCGTCGCGGTTTATCAGGGCAACGTCGATGTCGGTCCGACCGACAGCTTGCGCAACGTTATTCAACAGCAGCCGCGACCGCCCGGCCCGCCGCAGCAAGTACCGGGGCCGACGCAAGTTCCGGGACCGTATCAAGTTTCCCTGGAGCAGTGGGTGCGCTTGGTGCAGGGCAATCAGTTGGAAGTCCGCCGCGACGGCAGATACGCGGTCACGCCAATCAACACCGTCGCCGAGCAGAATGTCGATTGGATTCAATGGAACTTGCAGCGCGATCGTTTGCTGGGACGCTGATAAATAAAAGAAACACGCAAAGGCGCGGAGACGCAAAGAAAGCGCAAAGAAAAAACTCAAAAGCATTGCTCACAGAATCGAACCTCCCACAGAAAAAATCTTTTCATTTCAGTGGAAGTTCCATTTCTGTGGGACAAAAAAATTTATTCTGATTTCGTAATGCCTCGGTCATGGGTGGAGTGTATGTCATTCTGGAAGAATCTTTTCTCAAAGCAGCTCGGAGCGCATAGCAAAAAGATGTTTCCAACATGACAAGCATTAATAGTCCGCTGGCAACTGAGCCATTACCTGCTTTCCTTTGCGTATTCTTTCCCCGCTCCGCTTCAATTGTTTGTACTTATGAAGCGGGGCGGAGGCGGCTTCGCGTCTTTGCGTGAGATTTTTTCGCCAAAGCACTTAACTCGGGAAAATTTTTGGACAGGAATGACAAACCTTCCCTCGTATGGTTGAGCGCGCTCGGCGGGGCGCTGCTGCTTTTGGCTTTTTTGTTCACGCTGCGTGATTTTCTCACTCCGATTGTGGGCTTTGTCGCTCTCGCCGTTTTTTATTTTGCGCTGCGAGACAAGACGGCAAGGCCCGTTTTTTTTGCGGCCACCGCGGTTTTGATAATGTGGGGATTGAGCCAAGTCGGAAACATTCTCACGCCGCTTTTTGTCGCATTGGCGCTCGCCTATATCCTGCGTCCGTTGGCGGCGTTCCTTGAGCGCCGGAAGTTGTCGCGAACCGCGGCGACTGGAATCGTTCTCGGCCTTGTACTCGTCGTCACCATAGTTGCCGGCATCTTCATCATCCCACAGCTCGTCGATCAAATCGGCGAGTTGATTTCCAAAGTCGTGGCCAGCGCCCCCACCTGGCGCGCGTGGATCGAGACGACGATTTATTCGTTCTTGGCGCGCTTTCCGGTTAATCCTCAAAAACTACAGACCATGTTGCTACAAGAGTTGCCCGAGCAATTGCAGAATGTCTTTGGCAAGCTCTTGCAGGGTGTGCTGAATTTGACGGCGGCCCTCTCCAGCGTGCTGGGGCAAATCGTCAACGTTGTTCTTGTGCCGGTGCTGACTTATTATTTCATGAGAGATTTTGACAAAGGTCGCGACGTCGTGCTGGCGCGAATACCGGACGCTCACCGCGATAATGTCGTTGATCTTTTAAAACGTGCCGATGAGCTGATGGGCGGCTTTTTGCGCGGCCAACTTTTGGTGATGCTCGCGGTCGGAACGCTCACCACGATTGGATTGTGGATAGCCGGCGTGCCGTATGCGCTGTTCCTGGGTGCAATGACCGGCTTGCTCAACATCATCCCGTTTTTGGGATTGTATATCAGCCTGGCGCTGGCGCTCGCGGTTGCTTTGTTCACGCCGGAGCCAGTTGGTCAGGTCATTCGCGTCGTCATCGTTTTTGTCATCGTGCAGGGCTTGGAAGGCGCGGTGCTGACGCCGAAGATCGTCGGCGATCGTGTCGGCTTGCATCCGGTGTGGGTGATTGTCAGCGTCTTCATCGCCGCGCAGTTTTTGGGATTTGTGGGATTGATTCTCGGCGTGCCGCTCGCGGCGTTGTTGAAAGTTGGTTTGAATTTTAAGTGGCAGAAGGCTGAACCGGCGGTTGCAGAGGCGGAGAAATGAATTGACAGCCGAAGCTGAATTGCGTATATTTTGCAGCCTCAAAGAAGCGCCACGCGGCGCTTTTTTTGTGCATAAGTAAAGTCGGCACAAAAAAGCTGCACGCAAAGACGCCGAGACGCAAAGAATACGCAAAGATTTTCTTTGCGATACCTTCCCCGCTCCGCTTCCTTATGAATTTACGAATGCGGGGCGGAGTGCGGCTTAGCGCCTTTGCGCGAGGCAGTTGATTTTCACGAAATCGAAGAGTAGTGTCATAAAGCATTATTCGATTTTAGGAGCCTTTTTGAAAATTCTTTCTATCGATCATAACAGCACCGGCATTGAGGCCGGCTTGCAGACCGGCGATGTCGTGCTGCGCATCAACAATCATCCGGTGCGCGATATTTTGGATTATAAGTTTTTGATCGCCGACGATGCGGTGGAAATGGAAATTCGCCGCAACGGCGATGCGCTGATTTTTGAAATCGAAAAAGATGCAAACGACAGCCTGGGCTTGAACTTCGCGCCAATCGAAGTGCGGCGCTGCGGCAATGATTGCCCGTTTTGTTTTGTCGATCAAAATCCCGCCGGCATGCGCAAGGCGCTTTATTTTCGCGACGAAGATTTCCGGCTCTCGTTTCTCTCCGGCCACTACGTTACACTTACAAATCTCAAACAAGATGAGCTTGATCGTATCGTCTGGCAGCGCTTGACGCCGTTGTTTGTTTCCATTCATGCAACTGATCCGGCGGTGCGGCACTTTTTGCTTGGCTTGAAAAAAGAAGACCATCTACTGGACAAGCTGCGTTTTCTCACGAGCAATGGAATCGAATTGCATACGCAGATCGTGCTCTGTCCGGGCATCAATGATGGCGAAGTCTTGCAGAAGACGCTTTACGATTTGGCGGAATTCTATCCCCAACTCAGAAGCGTCTCAATCGTGCCGGTTGGCCTCACCAAGCATCGCGACGGATTATTAAAATTAGAGCCAGTGACGGTTGATTATGCCAAGCGCTTCTTGAAAATCGCCGACGACTACGCTGATTTTTTCCGCAAGCGTTTCGATACGTATTTTATCTATCCTTCGGACGAATTTTACATCATGACTGGCACGCCTTTGCCAATGGCTGATCGCTATGACGCCTTTTATCAAAAAGAAAACGGCGTGGGAATGATGCGCGCTTTGTTGGATGATTTTGATCAACAAAAACCCCAACTGCCTTCACGGTTAGAAGCGCCGACGAAAGTCACTCTCGTAAGCGCAGTATTGGCAGGGGGGATTATTCAACGCGATATCATGCCTGTGTTAAATCGCGTCGAAAATTTCAATGCCGAACTGGTGATTGTGAAAAATGAATTCTACGGCGAGAGCATCCATGTCAGTGGCTTGTTGACGGGGCAGGACATTTACAACGTCCTCAAAGACCGCGACCTCGGCAGCGCTGTCTTTCTGCCGCGCAATTGTGTGAATGATAAATTCGTTTTTCTTGATGATTGGAAATTGAGCGAGATGGAGAAGAAGTTGGGCATGCCAGTGATGACGTTGGAGAATGAGTTTGTTGCACTCTTTGAAGTGTTAGATGCGACTACTTGAAAAAGTTTACTCTATCGTTTGGTAAATCGAGATCATGGTTAAAAAAACAAAAAGCGCCAAAGTAAGAAATAGCAAGTCAAAACCACGCTGCGGGCTTTGCGGCAAGTCGAAGAATTTGACGCAGACGCCTTGTTGTGGTCTATGGATTTGCAACGATGCCTCGAACTATGTTCTATTTTCATACGCGAGAAATAGCTGCTATCGTAATCATGATCGATACACCCTGTGCTCTTACCATCATCATGAAACGCATTCGGGAAATTGGAAATCCTGTCGAAAGTGCAAAAAAAGTTTTCAAACAGAGATGTACGTTTACTATGGGACGAATGAATATAACTTTGAAAAGCTTGAAAACCTTCCGGAGTACGAACCTACGCGATGCATCAAGTGTAATCGAGTCATCAATCTCAGTAAAGATGGGTACACGATGAGTGGTGATGAATATTGGTGTACAAAATGTGTGGCAATTCAAAGGAAACAGCACCCTGGCTGGTAATCCACATGCAGGAAATCTTTTGGAGAATCCGTTTAGCCACATCTGATGATTTTCGATTTCTCCGCGAGATGCTCTACGAAGCCGTCTGCTGGCGTCCCAATCAGCAACGTCCTCCAAGAGCTGCTTGAATAGGCGCGACGTTCAAAAATTTTAGAGATTAGTCTGAGTGTTGAGCCGGAAAACTTTTCGCGTTTGCTATACGAAAAACTTGGCTTCAGGAAAGTAGGTGTTGAAGGAAGTTCTTGGACAATGCTGTTGGAGTTTACTTGATCGTCGGAGTTGAACTCCGACTGCCTGCATCACAGCAATCAAATAAGGAAACTCATCATGCCTCTTGTTCGCATCTCTCACATGAAGGGCAAATCTGATGGCTTTGGCAAAAGAATCGGCGAAGTTGTTTATCGCTCGATGGTGGATACCATCAATGTTCCGGTCAACGATAATTTTCAGGTCATCACCGAACACGACGCCAACACGCTCATCTACGATCCAGGCTATTTGGACATACCGCGTACAGAAGGCTTTGTGGCGATTCAAATAACGCTGAACGAGGGTCGCACAATAGAAATGAAGAAAAACTTTTTCAAGACTCTGGCGGAAAGACTAAACCGCGAGCTTGGCATCCGAATAGAAGATGTATTTGTAAATCTCATCGAAGCCAAAAAAGAAAACTGGTCGTTTGGAAACGGCGTGGCGCAGTATGCTCAATAGCTCGCGTCTTTTGCAATTGGACAACGCGCAAAGAAATATTTGAGCCACCCTTGAGCAATCAGAAACATCTTGAACGAATGGAGCGTTTCACTTGCACATTTGATTATAGTGCTTGCAGGTGAATACCCTACTTATAGGATTTTAAGACAAATGCCCAGCATGAACATCTCTACTCTGCCCGATGTCATCGTCATCGGCGGCGGGCCGGCCGGCTCTACGGTTTCGGCGCTCACCGCGCAACAAGGTTATAAAGTTCAACTTTTCGAACGCGAGCGCTTTCCGCGTTTTCATATCGGCGAATCGCTCATTCCCGAAACTTACTGGGTGCTCAAGCGCTTGGGCATGCTTGAGAAAATGAAGAAGAGCCGCTTCGTCAAAAAGTATAGCGTGCAGTTCGTCAACGCCGGCGGCAAGCTCTCTGCGCCGTTTTACTTTTGGGACAACAAGCCGCACGAGTGTTCGCAGACCTGGCAGGTCGTGCGCAGCGAATTTGATTTGATGATGCTGAACAATGCGCGCGAACATGGTGTGGAGGCTCACGAAGGTGTGCGCGTGCGCGATGTGTTGTTCGAAGAGAATCGCGCCGTGGGTGTGAAGATTCAGTTGGAAGACGGCTCACAACGCGAGGTGCGGGCGAAAGTCGTCGTCGATGCCAGCGGCCAGAGCGGCTTGTTGCAGAATAAATTTAAGCTGCGTGTTTGGGATCCTGTGCTCAACAAAGGCGGCATCTGGACTTACTGGCAAGGCGCTTATCGCGACAGCGGGCGCGACGAGGGCGCAACGATGGTTTTGCAGACTGCGAATCGACAAGGTTGGTTCTGGTATATTCCTTTGCACGATGATCGCGTCAGTGTCGGCGTGGTGGCGCGTTTGATTATCTTTTCAAGGGCCGAGTGAGCCACGAGCAAACTTACAACGAAGAAGTGGAGCGCTGCCCCGCGGTTAAAAAGCGTGTGTCAAAAGGCCGCCGTATCACGGGCTATTTCGCGACCAAGGATTACTCCTACCGCGCCACGCAAGCAGCGGGCGATGGTTGGGTGACGATCGGCGATGCGTTCGGCTTTCTCGATCCGTTGTACTCGTCGGGAGTGCTGCTCGCCTTACGTTCCGGAGAGATGGCCGCTGACGCAATCGTGGAAGGATTTCAAAGTGGCGATCTATCCGACGCGCAACTCGGCAAGTGGGGACCGCTCTTCAATCTGGGCGTCGACCGCATGCGCCGCCTCGTTTGCGAGTATTACGACGGCTTCAGCTTCGGCCAATTCGTCCGCACCTACCCGCACCTCAAAGGTACGATTACCGACTTGTTGATTGGGGATTTGTTTACGGATCGCGTCGATGGCGTGTGGCAGAAGATGGAGTCGCTCTATCCGGAAGGCAAGGTGCCGCCAGCGTCATGGGATTCCGGCACATCGCCTGAAGTCGCTGCAAACAAAGTGAATGAGCTGATTCTTCCCAGGGGGAGAGGCCGTAGTGATGTTACTGATCACTAGACCATAAGGCAACTAAACTCAGAATTAAATTCTGAAAATATTCCGCCCACAGAAATGAAATCCCACAAAAGATGCTTTTAAATTTTTTCGTTTCTGTGGGAGTTCAACTTCTGTGAGCTAAGGTTTTTATGCTGCTCGAAGAGCTTCAGTTTTCAGCTTGTCTGAAATCTGGCGTAGGTTATAAGGAGCTAAAACTTAGAATAAAATTCTGACAGTTCTTTTTTGATTCACTGCTAATTTTAACAAGGAGACACGGAGTACACAGAGATCTCGGAGATTAATGTTTTTCAAAAGCTTTTTCTTCGCGACGCTTCCTGAACTCTCTTGCTCCGTGTTTGAAAAGCCTTTTGATTCTTTTTGCAAATGCCTATAAATCGACAGACAAGAATAAGCAGCAGTCAACGCAACAGGCGGAGGCGTTCAACGGCAAGCAAACGCGCGGGAGCGCAGGCGATCTTCGAGCAAGTCTATCCCAATATCGCGCAGTGGGTAAAATCTTGCGGTTGGATTGAGATTGGGCAAGATGACTTTAGCCGATCTATGGTTCGTGCATTGGATATCGGCGGCATGGTGTGGGAAGGCAAGGCCAAGTACGCCTCGCTTGATGAACTGCTGCATGATTTGGAAAGCGGCCTTATCGCATTGCAGAAGAAAATGGCTATCCAGAAGGAGTAGTGATGAAAAATTCAGTTCACGGCATCCACCATCTCACCGCCATCGCCGGCGATGCGCAGCAGAATCTGAATTTCTACGTCGGCGTGATGGGCATGCGGCTGGTGAAGAAGAGCGTCAATCAGGATGCGCCGGACACTTATCACTTGTTCTATGCCGACGGTGTTGGCACGCCAGGAACCGATCTCACGTTCTTTCCCTGGCCGGACATGGGGCCCGGGCGATTAGGAACCGGATTGATCGTCGAAGTTCCTTTTGCCATCCCGAAAGGGAGCTTGAAATATTGGCGCGCGCGATTCGACAAGCTGGGCGTGAAGTATGGCGACGCCGAAACGCGCTTTGGCGAAACCACTTTATCCTTCAAAGACCCTCACGACTTTCCATTGGCTTTGGTTGAAACGGATGACGCGCGAGAATTTGTGCCGTGGGAAAAGAGCCCGGTTCCGGCAGAGCATCAGTTGCGCGGCATGCATTGCGTGAGACTTTGGGAACGCCAGCTTGCTCCAACCGAAACATTGCTCACTGCGTCTATGGGGTTTACTCTCTTAGGAAATGAAAATGGCTGGTCGCGCTACACTGTCGATGGCGGCGGCTCCGGAAAAATTATCGAACTGAAAGAACTGCCGAACGAACCTCGCGGCTCATGGGGAACCGGCGCGGTGCATCATGTTGCATGGCGAATGAAAGACTCCGATGAGGAGATGACGATGCGCAGTATTATTGAAAGCGTTGGCATGGCGCCAACCGAGCAAATCGATCGCTTCTGGTTCAAGTCGGTTTATTTTCGGGAGCCTGGCCAAGTACTATTCGAGCTGGCGACTGACGGCCCCGGTTTTGATCGCGATGAAAAGATGGAAAGCCTGGGAGAGCAATTGATTCTTCCGCCGTGGTTGGAGCCGTATCGAGAAAAGATTGAGGCAGCGCTGCCACGTTTGGAGATGCCGCTAACGGCTACGTGAGGCGGATTTCAAGAATAAACAGCAATGCAAAAAACGAAGAAAGAAAAACTGCAACCCGATTCCCAAGAAACCAAAACACCCAAATGGTGGAAAAAGGAAATCGTGGCTCCACTCATAGTAGGAATTACCTTGAGTATTGGGGGTTTGGGGATTTGGATAGCACAAAAGTTCTTTAACGAAAGATACGGCGAGCTGCATGTGACAAGTAATGTGGATAGCGCAAGCGTTTCGTTGAATCAAGCGTTCAAAGGTTCCACGGCAATTGGCAAGGCTTTTCGTATTGCATCTTTGCAGCCCGGCACTTATGTTGTCTTCGTTCAAAGAGAAGGCTTTGCCTCGGTTGACACGAGCATCCAAGTTGCTGCCGGACAAATTACCTCGATACATGCTGAGCTTAGAAAAATAGGGAAACAAGAAATTGCCATATCTCCTGACACGAGTAAGCCAAGTCTAAGTCTGTCTCGTCAACCTACTCAAGCCCAAAAATATTTTTCGCTTACCGTTACAGTTCCGAGTAAGTTTGAAAACGCAAAAATAATGATTGATCACATGTGGATGGCTAATGCTCCCAACACCGTTCGTATCGGTGAAGGGGCTCATCTTTTGCGAGTTGAAAATGACGAGTTTTATTACGAAGAAATGCTTCAAATTCCCAGCCGAGATTTGATCAATATCTTGGAAAACGAATTCAAGAGCAAAACAAAATAAATTATCGCGCCTCTGGCAGGATGCTTACACATGAACTTATGGGGTAGGAATATGAACCCGAAAATCTTGGGTATTGTCACCACCACTTGCATGGCCGTTTTTGGCTTCGCGACGAGTGCCTTCTCCCAACCGTACTATATCAAAGTCGAGCCTTTCACAAGCACCAAAGATTCCCTTGCGCTCGAAATCGAGCTGCGCTTTTGGCAGGAGTTTCGCGAGCAGGTGGAAAAATCAGAGGCGGTCAGGATTGTTTCGGGGTGGGATCAAATTGTAAGGTTGTTGGAATATGCAGAAAAAATAAAACGGGTTCCGGCTGTTTTTGACTCTAGCGCCACGCAGAATCTGCAAATGAAAGCCGCTAATGCGCATGTGCAGGGGACGATTCGAAAGCTACATCAGCAAGAAATTGAGTTAGATATTCAAATCGTTAAGATTCGCACCGGCGAGCAGATCGCGACGGGGCAGGCGCGCATTCCGATTTCGACCGTCCCATTCAAGGACGTTTCCACGCCTGTGATCCGACGGCTGATTCTGAAGCTGATGGAACCTCTCGATCCCAAAATCAAAAAACAGAAGCAATGGCTGGGCGAGCCGTTCGATCCGGAGAAGATCAACATTTTGGTGGCGGATTTTACCAATACTGGCGGCGAGGTCGATCAACGCAGCGAAGACGTGACGAGCGCGACTTTCAACAAGCTGGATAAATTCATGAAAGATGACCCAGCGCTCAGCGAGGTGGCTGAAGTAAAACGCCTCTCATCCAAAGGCAGCGGTCTCGTCATTCGTGAGGAAACCCGCGCCAAAGAAATCGGCGAGGAACTCAATGCGGATATGGTGATTTGGGGACAAAACCTTTGTGTCGGTGATTCCATCTGTGTTTTTGCCAAGGCGCTCATCAACCATAAAGCGCGCACTGCCGCCATCGCCGGAGAAGGCGTTTTGCACCAATACCAGCTCCTGCGCGCCGATCTGCCGGCACTGATTGGCGCCAAAGCCAATGTGTTGGTGAAATTTATCATTGGTTGGACATATCTGAACGATTATAGGCATCAACAATTTCAGCAGGCCTTGAAATATTTGCAGCAGGCTCTGTCTGAAACCAGCGCCGATGAGCGCCAGAGTATTTTAGGATGGGCTGGCCAGGCTGCCTCTTATGCAGGTCAATACGAACCGGCTTTGACTTGGTACACTGAATTGGAAAGAGAACAGACAAAATCCGGCGATCACGCCGGCTTGGCGGCTACCTATAATAACATTGGTGCGATTTACGACAAAAAAGGCGAATGGGACAAAGCCCTGGACTATTACGGCAAGTCGGAAAAGATTCGTCTCGAAGTGGGGGATCACACCGGTTTGGCGACTACCTATAATAACATTGGTAGGATTTACTCCAATAAAGGCGAATGGGACAAAGCCCTGGAATTTTACCGCAAGTCGGAAAAGATTTTTCTCGAAGTGGAGGATCGCACCGGCTTGGCGACCACCTATAATAACATCGGTTTGATTTACTCCAAAAAAGGCGAATGGGACAAAGCCTTGGACTATTACGGACAGTCGAAAAAGATTCGTCTCGAAGTGGGGGATCGCGCCGGCTTGGCGACCACCTATAATAACATTGGTGCGATTTACTACAATAAAGGCGAATGGGACAAAGGCCTGAGCTATTACGGCAAGTCGGAAAAGATTCTGTTCGAAGTCGGGGATCGCGCCGGCTTGGCGACCACCTATAATAACATTGGTACGATTTACTACAAAAAAGGCGAATGGGACAGCGCCCTGGAATATTACGGCAAGTCGGAAAAGATTCTTCTCGAAGTGGAGAATCACGCCGGCTTGGCGGCCACCTATAATAACATTGGTGCGATTTACGACAAAAAAGGCGAATGGGACAAAGCCCTGGAATATTACGGCAAGTCGGAAAAGATTCGCCTCGAAGTGGAGGATCGCGCCGGCTTGGCGACCACCTATAATAACATTGGTTTGATTTACGACAAAAAAGGCGAATGGGACAAAGCCCTGGACTATTACGGCAAGTCGGAAAAGATTCGTCTTGAAGTTGGGGATCGCGCTGGCTTGGCGCTCACTTATTACAACGTAGCTTCAATTTACCGGAAAAAAGAAGATTGGGAGAAGGCGATTCTATTCGGACAAAGAAGCTTACAAAATTCACGTTCCCCCGCAGAGCAAGCCCAAATTCAAAATCTCATCGGTAACGGTTATATCAAGCAGAATAAAGGCGATTCGGCCTTGCCGTACTTGCAAGCTGCGCTGCAGGTCTTTCAAAAAGTCAACAATCAAAAAATGTTAGGAACCATTTACAACAATCTCGGCTCCGCCCACAAAGCCCGCCGGGCATGGCCGGAAGCATTGATGTGGCTGCGCAAGAGTGCGGCACACAATCGCGCGGTGGCAGGCGACAGCGCCTCGGTTCTCGGCTTCACTTATTATCACCTCGCCGAGGTCTTTCTCCACACCCAGCAACCCGACAGCGCGCGGTATTATGTTGAAAAGAGCCTTCTCCTCCGGCAGGCTTTGGGCGAGGCGGAGAACGTGAAAGACACACAAGCCCTGCAGGAAAGGATACGTGCTGTGGTGAAAGACCCGGGAAAGAAGTAATGGGCTATTGTGAAGCAAATTGAGCGAACAATGACTTTGAGATAATAATCATCGTGCCAAAGCAAGACAAATTCACCATCGGTCTCATCCAAATGGCGGCGGCGACCGATCCGGACAAGAATCTTGATCGCGCCATCGGTTTCGTCGAACAGGCAGCTCGCGATGGCGCAGAAGTCATTTGCCTGCCCGAGTTGTTTCGCTCGCAATACTTTTGTCAGAGCGAAGATGCGAGCTTGTTTGATTTGGCTGAATCCATCCCCGGGCCATCGACAGAAGCGCTTGGCAAAATTGCGCGAGCAAAAAATGTCACGGTGATTGCGTCCATCTTTGAGCGGCGCGCGGCGGGGCTTTATCATAACACTGTGGCGCTGATTGATACGCTGGGAAAAGTTGCAGGACTCTACCGTAAGATGCACATCCCAGATGATCCGGCTTATTATGAAAAATTTTATTTCACTCCCGGTGATCTCGGCTTTCAGGCTTTCGATACGCCGGTGGGCAGCATCGGTACTCTGATCTGTTGGGATCAATGGTATCCGGAGGGTGCGCGGCTCACGGCGCTGCGTGGCGCAGAGATTCTTTTTTATCCCACGGCCATCGGTTGGCATCCGCATGAAAAAGAAAAATACGGCGCAGCCCAGCGCGATGCGTGGCGCACGATTCAACGGAGCCATGCCATCGCCAACGGCGTCTATGTAGCGGGCGTGAATCGCATCGGACACGAGAAGCCTGTTGAGGGCGGCGCTGGCATCGAGTTTTGGGGAAGCACTTTTCTTGCTGATCCATTTGGCGTGATTATCGTCGAGGCAAGCACAGATAAAGAGGAAATTCTCATCGCTGAAATAGATCGAAAGAGAATCGAAGAAGTGCGGCGCAACTGGCCATTCCTACGTGACCGGCGCATCGATGCCTACGGCGGAATCGAGAAGAGGTTTATCGACAAAGAATGACGGCTGAACACGACACGCCCGCGGCACTTGGCTTCAAAATGCCCGCAGAATGGGAACCGCACGCCGCGACTTGGCTCGGCTGGCCGCATAATCGCGGCGATTGGCCCGGTAAGATCACGCCGATTCATTGGGCCTACGGCGAGATTGTCCGCAAAATTATCCCCGGCGAAAAAGTTCACATCCTCGTCAAATCCAAATCGCACGAAGCGCTGGCGCGGCGGATTCTCGGTCGCGTCGGTGTGGATTTTAATAGGGTTGAATTTTTTCGTTTCCCCACCAACCGCGGCTGGACGCGAGACTTCGGTCCAATTTTCGTTCGCCGCGATGAACCCGAAGCTGAACTTGCCATCGCACGATTCCAATTCAATGCCTGGGCAAAATATCCTGATTGGAATCTCGATTGTAAAATTCCCGAGCGCGTGGCAAAGGCGACTGGCCGTCGTTTGTTTCATGTCAAATACAATGGCAAAGGTGTCGTGCTCGAAGGCGGAGCGATCGATGTCAACGGGCGCGGCAGTGTGCTCACCACCGAAGAATGTTTGTTGGATGAAAAAGTTCAGGTTCGCAATCCGCACCTTCGGCGCGAGGATATTGAAACGGTGATGCGGGATTTTCTTGGCGCACGAAACGTGCTCTGGTTGAAACGCGGCATTGCCGGTGACGACACACACGGCCACATCGATGATCTTTGTCGCTTTGTAAATCCGAGAACGGTTGTTTTATGCAATGAAGTCAATCCCCGCGATGAGAACCATTCAATTCTCGAAGAAAACCGTGAGCGTCTGGAAGGCTTGCGACTCGAAGACGGGTCACGCATCGAAGTGATTCGCATCCCTATGCCCGAGCCGCTTTATCTCGATAGGCAACGCTTACCCGCCAGTTACGCGAATTTTTACATCTCCAATCATGCCGTGCTGGTTCCGACCTTTAATGACCCGAACGACCGTGTCGCGCTCGGTATCCTGGCTGAGCTTTTTCCAGATCGGCGCGTCGAGGGCATTCACGCAGTCGATTTGGTTTTGGGATTGGGTACGCTTCATTGCCTAACGCAACAAGAGCCAGCGATCTAATCAACATGAAGAAGACGTATCGAAGATGAGCATTGATTTCTTGATGCGTATATCGTATTATCATGAAACGTTAACGTCTACGGCTGATTCAGCCGCAACAAAATTCTCTTCTAAGGAGCGAGTTTATGGATGATAAACAATCTTACCTGCAAAAACTTGCAGCGCAGCTTCAGCAGTGGGATAAAGAAATCGATCAACTGAAAGTCAAAGCCGACATAGCGAAGGCCGAGGCGAAAACCGAGTTGCTGAAGCAGATCGATGAATTGCGCGCGAAAAAACAGACTGCGCAAGGCCGGCTCTCCGAGCTACAAGCCGCCGGCGACGAAGCGTGGGATGACATCAAGACCGGCGTCGAGAAAAGTTGGACCGAGATGAAGGGGGCCTTCAAAAGCGCGATGTCAAAATTCAACAAACCGTGAAAAAATCTGCTCAGAGTAAACCCGTTGTCGCCATCATCGGCCGGCCCAATGTCGGAAAATCGACGTTGTTCAACCGTATCATTCAGCGTCGCGAGGCCATCGTCCACGATCTGCCAGGAGTGACGCGCGACCGCAATTATGCCGAGGCCGACTGGACCGGGCGTGAATTCGTGTTGGTGGACACCGGCGGCTACTTCAGCGGCAGCAAGGACATCATCGAGCGCGCAGTGTTGCAGCAGGTGCATGAGGCGATTGATGAAGCGCATGCGTTGATCTTTTGCGTCGATGGGCGAGCCGGCGTTTCCGCACTGGATTCGGAGATCGCCGGCATTTTGCAAAAGCAAAGCAAGCCGGTGATGTTGGCGGTCAATAAAATCGATGACGGCAAGGCGGAGTCGCTTGTTGCCGAGTTTTACAAGCTTGGCGTGGGCGAGCCGTATGCCATTGCTGCGGCAAATGGCCGTCTCATCGGTGATTTTCTCGACGAGCTTGTCAAGCGATTGCCGCCTCCGTCCGAGGAGCAATCGGCAAGCGATGAAGTTGATGACGAGCAGAAAACATTGCGGCTGGCCGTGGTCGGGCGGCCGAATGTCGGAAAGTCTTCTTTTGTCAATGCGATTCTCGGCCATGATAAGCTGATTGTCACCGAAATTCCCGGCACGACGCGCGACGCCATCGACACGCCGTTTGATTATAAAGATCAACACATCATTCTGGTTGATACCGCGGGGCTGCGTAAACGCGCGCACGTGAAAGAGTCCATCGAATTTTATAGCACGGTGCGTACGCGTGATGCAATTGTAGCAGCGGACGTTGCATTGCTGCTTATCGATGCGCAGGATGGCGCGACCGATCAGGATTTGCATATTCTCTCGGATGTCGTGCGTTTGCGTAAAGGGCTGGTCATCGGTATCAATAAATGGGATTTAGTCGAGAAGAATGCGGAAACAGCCAAGGAGCATGAGATCGCGCTGCGCGAACGGCTACGAAAATTCGACTATGCGCCTTCTGTTTTTATCTCAGCGCTGAAGAAACAGCGCGTTTTCAAATTGATCGATCTCGCGTTGCATGTTCACGCGGAGCGGCGACGCCAAATTCGCACCACAATGCTCAATGAGTTTCTCCAAAAAGTCATTCGCGCTTATCCGCCCCCGTCGATGGATCAAAAAGAAGTCAAGATTACTTATTGCACGCAGGTGAAAAGCGCGCCGCCGGTTTTTGCTTTTTATTGCAACCATCCAACGTCGGTGAAAGCAAGCTACAGACAATATTTGGAAAATCGCCTACGGCAGCAGTTTGGATTTGCCGGCGTGCCGATCGCTCTCAGTTTTAGGCGAAAGTAGCTTGTCGGAGATGTTCATCGTAAATCAGCACCCCGATTTTGCATTGTCATGCACCAAGCTTCTGAATAGGGTGGTCTTACACTTGACACCGAATAATCAATTCGGTTTTACCATCATGAAGGAAAATCGGGATTCAGCTTTTATTGTGCAAAATTAAGGTATAAAAGGGAATAAGATGCGTTTGATTCGAGCGTGCGCCATTTTACTTTGTCTGCAAGTCGCCGCCTTGCATGCGCAGCAACAGAGCATCACTTCTATCGACGTAGTGAACGAAGCTTTTGCCGATGAAGAGGAAGGCCCCATTAAGTGCGGCACCGGCGCCATTCTCGACTGGCGCGCCCGCGAATCTGCTTCGAAGTCTGCGCGCGTTCTGCAACGCCCGGTACTTCCTCAAGAGTATGTGACCAGCGATAATCTTTTTCGAATTCACTATACAACTTCGGGTGGAAATGCCGTCGATCCCACGAGCACCAACGGCTTCGGTATTCCGGATTATGTTTATGAAGTGAGCGTTGCGGCAACCTATTCTCACCGCTTTTTGGTCGATACGCTCGGCTACCGCGCTCCGGCTCCCGATGATGGGACGAACGGCGTTGAATTCGACATCTACATTCTCGATTTAGCGCGCGGCCTTTATGGCTATACCGATCCTGATGGCGTCGTGCCGGGCGCAGAGGATCGTTATTCGGCTTACGTTGTCATCGATAACAGTTATGGCAATCCTCAAGATTCCACTGATACAGAGGGATACTTCACGCAAGGTCTGGACGCCATGCGCGTGACAGTTGCGCACGAATATTTTCACGCCGTCCAATTCAATTATAGGTATCGACTCGAGGATGAATATTTTTTTGAAACCACCTCGGTATGGTTTGAAGATGTTGCTTACACCGAGGTCAATGATTATCTAGCCTACTTGCCGCCGTATTTTCGGAACGTTTCCCAACCACTTTACTTGCGAAACAATCAACATGAGTACGGCAACGGAATCTGGTTGACGTATCTCGTCAAGAAATTCGACATCGACGTTGTGCGGAAGGTTTGGGAAATCATCGTAGAGACACCAGCTTTGGAAGCGATGAACCAGGTTTTGAACGGCCGAGGTTTTACACTGAGCGGCGCTTATGCGGAATTCGCAACCTGGCTTTACTTCACCAAACACCGCGCCGATCCGATTAATTATTTCCCGGAAAGCGATGCTTATCCGTTGGTGGGGATCAGTCGCACAGAAACTTTGCGCCCGCCGGCTTCCATTTCGATTTCCGATTCGTTGCAGAATCTCGCCTCGAGGTTCTTTCGCTTCGACAGTCTCAAACTGGCGCATACGGTTTCGCACATTTCCGATGGGCAGCCCGGGCGCTGGAGAATTGCGACCATCACCGGCGATCGACGGGTTGGGTACGATATACGGCAATCGGGAAGCGCTGCGCCGATCGTGGCAACACCGGCGGGGCTTACAGATACCTTGGTAGTCGTCGTCAGCAATACGTCGCTGCCAAATACTTCCCTGCCGCCGCTGGAAAATAATTTCAAGTATTCTTTGCAGGTTTCGAGCGGAAGTTCGCCGGGAGAGACGCGCATGCTTCCGCCGGGACCCAATCCTTTTTTGCCAAGCTCGGGGGAGAATCTCATCCTGCGCGTGATCTTGGACTCATCCTCAGAGGTCGAGGTCTTCGTGCTTGCCGAAGATGGACGCGCGGTGAGAAAAATCCATCGCGGCCTTCGGAGCGCGGGCGTGGAGGAGATTCCCTGGGACGGGCGCGATGATGATGGCGAAATCGTCGCCTCGGGTATTTACATCGTGCAAGTCATCGCCGGCGGTTTTCAAGAAGCGGCGAAGGTGGCGGTGGTTCATCGCTAGTTTCTCATATTACGAAAAGCGTGAGACGTTGTCTTGCTCAATGAGTTTGGCTCCTGCTATGTTTGATACTTTGATCAGGAGGTTTTAATGACCGACGCAATCGAAAAAATGACACAACGAATCGTAGAGCGGTTTCACCCTCAACGTATTATTCTTTTTGGCTCTCACGC
>Ga0247727_10004298_pt1 | contig 30322 bp, 25 predicted proteins | sample WisWelCaveWW1625_FD_202498 | JGI IMG/M metagenome (GOLD analysis project Ga0247727, IMG submission 202498) | Biofilm microbial communities from Wishing Well Cave, Virginia, United States - WW16-25 | ecosystem: Environmental > Aquatic > Deep subsurface > Groundwater > Cave microbial mat | place...
CCTGTCCCACGTCCCACGTCCCACGTCCCCTGTCCCACGTCCCACGTCCCACGTCCCCATCACCTCATCACTTTCGTCTGCCTCCGGATCGATTCCTGATGCAAGGCCTCAAGATATTTCTCGATAAACTCTTCCGAAAGTGAATTTTGACCCGCGCCTTCGCTGTACTGTTTTTTGATCTCATTCCAACGTTCCGGCTGCAGAATGGTAATGTGTTTTTCTTTTTTGATTTTTCCAATTGCCTCGGCAACCTGCATTCGTTCTCCAATCAACGCGATTAATTCCTGATCGATCTGGTCAATCTTCCCACGTAAATCGCTCAAACTTTCAATCAGCGCGGCATCTTTTATACTAGAACTTCGAATCGCTAAACTTTTCAATAGCGTGTCCAATTCTGCGGGAGTGATTTGTTGTCGGGCGTCGCTCAAGGCCTTATCTGGCTCTATGTGGGTCTCGATCATCAATCCGTCATAAATGAGATCGAGTGCTTTCTGAGCAACGTCCAAAAGCAACTCGCGCCTGCCACAGATGTGGGAAGGATCGCAGAACAGTTTTATTTCCGGCGCCAAACGTTTTAGCCGCAGCGGAATTTCCCACATCGGCTCATTGCGGTACTTCACGGGTTTGTAGGCGGAAAATCCGCGGTGAATGGCGTGGACCTCTTTTACTCCTGCCCGATGAAACCGCTCAATGGCGCCCATCCACAAATCGGCGTCGGGGTTCACCGGATTCTTTACAAAAACGGTCAGATCACGAACTCCTTTCACGGCATCGGCAATTTCCTGCACCACAAAAGGGTTTACGGTAGATCGTGCGCCGATCCATACATTTTTCAGGCCGGCTTTCAGTACCAACGCTACGTGGTCCGGTGTGGCCACTTCGGTCATCGCCGGCAAACCTGTTTCGGCCATTGCGGTCATCAGCCATTGCAGCCCGGTTTCTCCCATTCCTTCGAACGATCCGGGGCGTGTGCGGGGCTTCCAGATTCCGGCCCGCAGCATATGCACCTTGCCGGTTGCTTTCAGCCGGCGTGCGGTTTCGAGCGATTGGTTTTCGGTTTCGGCGCCACAGGGGCCCGCAATGACGATCGGTTGTCTCGGTTGAGAATTGGTCATAACTGCGGTAAATGTAGGTACAAAATCGGGTCCGGGGAACCGGTCGGACACAACTGCCGACGAACTTTTGCGACGTACAAAGCCGTATCTTCGCAATGAAGCATACTAAATCCATAAAATGATGCGTGTCGCTCGAATGCATTTTTGCCTTTTTCTGTTTGTCTTTGCCTGTGGTTCTGCAAACGTGAAGCCTGTCGAAGTTGATAAAATTTCTGCTGTTGTTTATCTCGTGCGACACGGCGAAAAGGTGGACAACTCAGCCGATGCAATGCTCTCAGACGAGGGTTACGTCAGAGCACGGGAATTGGCCGAAGTGCTGAAGGACGCACAGATCGAAACGATACACAGTTCAGCCTTTACCCGAACCCGGCAAACAGCCGCACCCTGTGCGGTACTGTTTGGATCGGAACCGGAAGTATACGACGTAGGAAAATTAACCGAGATCGCCGAAAAAATAAAATTTGCGGGTGGCACACATCTTGTTGTCGGGCATTCCACGACAACCTGCGAGTTGGTGAACTTGCTCGGTGGCAGTGGCGGTTCAAAAATCGACGAAAACGAATTCGATCGGCTTTATGTGGTCACGATTTATGAAGGCGGCTCGGTAGAGACGGATTTGAGACGCTACGGTGAGCCCTTTGTAGCCGAGGACTAGCGCGTCAAGGTAAAACAATCTTTTGTGCGGAACTGCCATTTGTCCGTTCTATACTCACGACATAAGCACCACCGGGCAAATCCGATGTGCCAATGAGTATTTCGCAGGCGCATTCACTGGGCTTGTTCGTCACAACCAACTGACCCGTTTCTGAAAAGACCTGAATGTTCTTGGGTAAGTCCAAATCCGGATTAAGCCGAACGGCAATAAAATCTGCAGAAGGAACATAAACGAAGTCTTCCGACACCTCATCATCACCGATTTGTAGCGAATACAGTTGATTCAAGGAATTTTCAGCACTGATCAACAATTCATTTTTGTTTTTGAATGCGATGCCTTCAAATTGCTGAGAAATCAGGTCAATCTCCGTGTATGTTGTGAAAAGTCCATTTTCAAACACCAGTAGAATCACTTCAAATTCCGTAAGTAGTGCCACCTGATTGAGCCAGGAATCTGCCGCCGTTACGGGATGAAGTGTATAAATGCTGTCGATCAGGATTGCGGTTTGAACTTCGCCGGTGCGATTTAAGCGATAGATTTTTGAATAGCCAGAGGTGCCGTGATTTTTCGTAAATAGAAAAATGAAATGATCCAGAACGATCATCGCCTCGCAATCGAAATTCGAATGATCGGTGAAGTCCGTGTAATCTTCAAAGCCGAAGAAGATAACGCCGATACTGTCCTGAGGAGTCAGCGAACCGACATCAACTGCATAAATCACCCTGTTTGGCCGCTCGTAAAAATAGTTGTTGCTTCCAAGGTCTCCGACGAATAGCACATTGTTTTGTGCGTCAAAGGCGATGTCCTCCCAATCGAGATGCGTCGTGTTTTGCAGATAGATTTTTTCCAGCAGAATTCCAGATTCGGAAATTCTAAAAATTCGCGTTGTATCACCGCTGTCGTTGTGGCTGAATAGCTCACCGCAAACCCATTCCAATCCGGATGATTCGTTTAACTCCGGCGGAAAACTACAACTTACGTCAGGTTGCGAAAAGGTGTGATAAGCCGGAACTACAATCAACCAGAATAAAACCAGTTTCATTCGCTCACGAATTTTATTCCATCTCTGCCCGAGGCTCCGCGAATTACCAAAACATAGGTTCCTGCGGCCAATGAAGGCAATTTCAGTTCAATTTCGTGCGCACCGAAAGCCTGATACTCGAAATTCAATCCATAAACCACCTGACCACTGAGATCGTGAATCCGGATTTCGACCGGTCCGGAATCGGCCAGAGAATAGCTGAGAATTGCCTCTTCGCTCACAGGATTTGGATAAAGATTCAGTCCGAACGATTTTTCTTTTGGCGCGAAAACTGCGATGATGCTGTCTCCCTCCCGTGGATCGATTTGAATGGTTTGAGTGACATATATTTCGGAAGTAGTAATGTTCTCCCAATAGAGAAAGGTTCCGGGAATTTGTTCTTCTGCTCTCAGATCGATCGCATTGGTGCTAAAGTAGTCGCCTTTAAACGGAAATTCATTCAAGAGGATTGTATTGCATAGAATACTTCCTGCATCCCGCGGATAAATTCCAAAATACACCTCGGTTGATTGTGGCAAACCAAAGACGACAGACAACTCATTCCGCACAATATCTACCCGATCGGTGAAAAAATCTTTGAGCTTTTCAACATTCGTCTCCCATTCGTTGTAAGGCGGCCAGGGCCATTTCGCAAAATGCTGGGCCATTTCCGGGGCAATAACCTGTTTGGCTGAATCGATGAACGGCTGAATGAGCGATGCAGAAAAACTCGTGTTCATCAAATCGGCATATCGGTTGACAAAGTAGCGTTTGAACTCCGCGTTCACCAGCAAACTCCGGAAAATCAAAATATGAACGTTGCTGTCTCCCCAGCTTCCCATAATGGTTTCGAGTGAGTGGAGGTCGAGCGGATCGTTGCCAAAGTACTTTGCTGAACCGTCGAGGTCGTTGAGTATGTAACGATATCGAGGATGTTCCGGTGAATTCCACAACCTCATATTGTTGTAAGGCCAGTCACGGTTGTTGAGAAAGAGTTCGTAAACAAAATAGTCGGCCAAGGAGGTCATATCTAATTGAAGATTTGCGGAATCATAGTTGACATCGAGGCCCATATCTGAAGTGTTAATTAAGTTCGAGAGTTCCACAAATTCTGTCGAATCTCCTTCGATCGCGATCAACTCGTCCTCTTCGAGAAGATTCAGGGTCTTCGGATCTGCGTCATAATTGATCTGGAAATAACTCTTGTCGGTTCTTTCCCGCAGTTCCTGAACGCCCCAATAGTGACCGTTGATGTAAACGACTACCGGTTGGTATGCTTGTACGTCGATGTCTAGATTTTCATCGATCGCAAGTTTGTGAAAAACCCCGTCTTTCATATGTGCTTTATTAAAATCACCGCCGGCATTACGCAAAATCAGTTTATCGAAGCGATTGACTGCTTTATTGCTGAAAAAGGGATATTCGAAATTATCCTCCTCGTATTTATTCTGACAAATCAGACGCAATGCCTTCATCGGCTTAACCCTCGATGACGTTCCGCCGTGAATTTTCAGATCGCATTCAACCGCAACCTGGCGGTTCATCTCTTGATCGTAATATTCAAAAAATACGGTGATCAACGTATCCTTCCAGTAGTTCGCACCCCAGTAAGGATGAACCGGCGTGTAATCGTATCCCAACATATAAATTCCTGTTGAGTCGTCAAACAAGGTCAGTGAATCGAGATGCAGGTTAACAACCGGCAAGCTGTGACTGACTCCGAAGAAATAACTCGCATAGGCAAGTCGTGAATCGATGAGTGAATCCGCACTGCAAAAAGCAGAAATTGTAACCGTTTTGTCGATGTTCAGCGGGACAGAATAGGCCTGAGGCAGTTCCGACATTTGTCCATTCAGAAAGTAGAATATTTCGTGGTCCGCCGGTGCAGAAAGAGATAAAAGTTGCGGCGCGGCCAATACGCCAGATGAAAGAGCAAACTCGGGTTTTTCCGCATAACCCTTGTAGGCCGTCGTGCTGTTCGAGGTCCCGGGAGTGGGTGCTGTAAAAAGGAAAAACGAACCTGAAAGCAATCCAAACGAATGGTCTGCACGGACCTCTGTCCACGAAACAGACTGGAGAATCACGACACCATCCGTTAGCAACAGGTAATCGCCTTTTCTTTTCAGTCCGAAAGGTATGATCGTATCCGCACTTGCATCTTTTATCGCCGGAATCAGGAAATAGACACCTGGGTTGATGCTAAGGTCCGGTAAATTCCATTTCGCCAGTTCTGCACTGTCATTGCTCAGGTAAAAGTCGTCGAGATTAACAACTACGGCGGTCGGATTGAAAATTTCCACCCAATCCGAAGCGCCAGTTCCGGGGAAACTGTAAACGACTTCATTCGCTGGGCACACCTCATTTACAATCGGTTGCGCCCATAGCGATAGCGTAGAAATGCAGATAAAGGGCAAAACCAGTAGGGTCTTGAACATTTTGGGTGTGGCTGGTACGCTCTAACACGTAATAATCGTGGAAGGGGTTGAAACGCGGCTGCGGCTGAAGAGACTCCTTTGAGGAAGATATTGCCATCATCGCAGACCAATTTACAGAGCCATTTCAATTCGGAGAAACTTTTTTTTGAACCCTTTCGAAGAAGGGTTGTAAACATTCCCAATGAGCCGCTGAAAATCGATTCGACGGAGCTCTGTCAAGAACAAAACTGAAAAATTATGAAACTGTTTACAAACATTTTTATCCTCGCCCTGTCACTGAACTCGGCGATCCTTTTTGCACAAGATGTAAAAAAAGGCGAAATAATAGGAGTCGTCTCCGAGGCCAATACACCCAAAACGCTGGAAGGTGTTACCGTGGAATTGGTAAATCCGGTAACCAAAGTCAAACGAAGCACAACTTCGGACGCAGGGGGGAATTTCGCATTTACCGAGGTCACTGCCGGATTGTACAACATCGAAGGAACTCTGGTCGGGTTTGAAAAATTTCAGAAAACCGGCGTGAAAATAACGGATGGAACCGTCGTAGAAGTTAACCTGGCGATGGTCATTAACGCACCGGTAGTGGTGGAGGAATTGGACCACGAGGAGTACGGCGAATATGAAAAAGTGAAGAAGTCCTGTGATATGTCGGCGCCTACAAGCAGTGGGACCTACAATAGGGGTAACGGAACTACAAACTATTACGAAGAACCTTCCAATACCGAAGGCTACGCACCCATCAATGAAAATGAATTTCGTGCTGTGGCCGCAAGTCCCTTGTCGACTTTTTCAGTGGATGTCGATGCCGCGTCTTATTCAAATGTTCGCCGTTTTCTTCTCGGCGGAAGCAAGCCGGAGCGCGACGCGGTTCGCGTTGAGGAAATGATCAACTATTTCGATTACGACTATCCGAATCCGACAGAAGAATATCCTTTCTCGATCACCACCGAACTTGGCAAATGCCCGTGGAACGAAAACCACCAGTTGGTGCACATCGGTCTGCAAGGCAAAAAACTGGAAGCAAAAAATCTTCCACCGAGCAATCTGGTGTTCCTGCTCGATGTTTCTGGATCGATGAGTGCCGAAAACAAACTTCCGCTCCTGAAAAAATCGCTGGAGTTGCTGGTGAATGAGCTGGGAGAGAAGGATAGAATTGCCATCGTCGTTTACGCAGGAGCCGCAGGTTTGGTCCTTGAATCGACATCCGCAGGCAACAAAACCAAAATCATCGAATCGATGGACGCTTTGTCAGCAGGTGGATCTACAGCAGGTGGTGCGGGAATTGAACTCGCATACAACGTGGCGGCTGAAAATTTCATCGAAGGCGGAAACAACCGCGTGATTCTTGCGACAGACGGCGACTTTAACGTCGGAATGTCGAGCGATGCGTCGATGGCGGAGCTCATCGAGAAAAAGCGTGAAACCGGAATCTTCCTCACCTGCCTTGGGTATGGAATGGGGAATTACCAGGATTCGAAACTTGAAACGCTTGCCGACAAGGGAAACGGGAACTACGCTTACATCGACAACCTGATGGAAGCGAAAAAAGTCTTGGTGAACGAGATTGGCGCCACACTGCTGACCATTGCGAAGGATGTGAAAATCCAGGTGGAATTCAATCCGGCTGTGGTAGAATCGTACCGACTGGTGGGTTATGAAAACCGACTGCTGAACGCCGAAGATTTCAACGACGACAAAAAAGATGCCGGCGAAATTGGAGCGGGTCATACCGTGACGGCGCTGTACGAAGTGGTGTTGAAAGGTGATGGTGCAGCACCGTCTGTAGACGATCTTCGGTACGGTAACAACGAATCCGAACCAAAACTGGAAGGTGAGTTGCTCAACGTAAAATTCCGATACAAAGAACTGACCGGAGAAGAATCGAAGCTGATCAGCCGTCAACTGACCAAAAATGTCGAAACCAATAACTCTGACAACTTTGACTTTGCAGCCGCCGTGGCCGAATTTGGGATGATCTTGCGCGATTCGGAATTCAAAGGAACAGCCACCATTGCAGATGTCCTTGTTCTCGCTCAGAACAGCATCGGTGCCGATGTTTATGGATACCGTGCCGAATTCATCCAATTGGTGAAACTAGCCGACGAGGTGTACGCGAACAAATAGTGAATATTCATTTGTTGAAGAAAGTCCATCGGAAGGTGGACTTTTTTTTTATCAAACGGTTAGAACCCATCTCAAAATTATGTTTGAGGGATTTTTCAAGTATTTTGACTTGAGGCAAGGCGCCTTGCGTAGCTCATATCGGCAGAGAATCTAAGCAAGAAAGGCAACGATGGATTAAAGCAAAAGACGAAGACAAAGGACCATAGATAATTTTGAGATAGGTTCTAGTCAGATAAACAAGGAATTTGTCTCATTCATCCAGTCCCTGATTCAAAAGTTTAAACCTTCGAATGATCTCCTTCGCCTTTTCTGACGTGCTCATTTCTTCAAAGTTGCTGAAGTGGGTTTCAACTTGACAAATGTCTGCTATGGGCATTAACCTGTCAATGTCGCTGATGAATTTGTCTTTGTAAATCGGAATCATCCGGTTTACGTATTCTTTTGCTTTTGTTCGCAAAAATGGCGTTTCAACAAAGACGAGATGCCTTGCGAGCGCTTCAAGATAAACACTGTACCGCAGTGAGGACATACTTACTTTATTTGCTTCACCTACATTGTCCGGTGCGTTCAAATCGAGATAACTCAAATAGAAAATGACACACATTTTGTGGTATTCATATTCTCTAATTGCTCCGCTTTCGAAGTGATCTTTTAAAAGAATCGGAAAATCATCGAAGAATCTATAATTAATTAGATTGATTTCGTACAACGAAGCGAGCAGGGTTGTGCTTGAATCCAACAGGGTATAGACATAGAGCCCGTCCATATAAAACTGATAATCGCTCGTCGATCGTTGAATGGACGTCTCAAAACTCAATGCGTGAAAGAGCCCTCGGGCAGCGGGTTCTATTAGTGAAAAATGGACGTAGGCATCGTAATCGAAGGCCGCCAACAGGCCCATTGTGTCCTTCTGCAATACTTCATCGGTGAGATAGGAGTCCTCTCTGCGAATGGACATCGAAACGGGGTAGCACATCCGGGGTTCTTCAAATTCCGAATACTGAACAAAAGCGGAAGTTAAGACAGAATTAAAGAACTCTTTCATTTCAGGAGACTGATCCCCCGTTAAGCGCAAATAGGTAAGTATGGCGTACACTTTATCCCAATTGTTTTCGGCCTCGTCCGAATCGTACAAATTTCTACAGGCGTCAATCCAGTGTTCTTTTACAGCAACGACGGGCCACAGAAAATGGGCCACCTCCAACCTGTAGAATGCGGCTGCGGGATTGCTTTTTGAAAGTGACAGTGCTTCGTCCATTTTTTGCAATGCCGCCAATTGACGAAACGATACTATTTCTGATTGCTCAACAAAATCCACCAGACTTGTTTCATCGGACGTAGAATATCCGCGTTCCTTGAGAAAATCGAGGTATGGGCTCTTACGTTTTGAGACGCTCCAGACACCCAAATGGGAACAATCCAAAATAAAACGATCGTCTGCGCCATGTATGACGACGAATAAATGACCGTTGCTTCTGCGAATTTCACAAGGCCATTCCAACTGACCCATTGCCATAACTAGAAGCGCTGTACCGGTAACGTTCGAATATTTATTCTCCGTGTAAATTTGAGAGAGTTCAACGCCTCCGCTGACTTCCTCAAGAAATAGTCCCTCCAATAATTTCAACAAGGTCTTAAAGTCCTTGTTATTCGGCGTGCCTTCGGTGTAGCGATACCACTTGAATCGCCACAGCGGATTTTGGAAATCCCCATATTGGTAGATAGTCTGACCTTCCTCAGCGAACCAGAACGAATTAAAAAAGAACCACGAGGCGTTGTCAGCGGATCGGTTTAATTTTAAGTCGGTAACTACGCTTCTGGCAAACCAGGTCGTGTCCAGTAATTTCTTATGTGGCACCCGGCCGTATACATTGACTTCGATCTTATATGGTTCCTGCCCTTTGAGGGGTAGACTATTCAAGATGGTGAGAAGAAGGAGGAGAATTACTCTCATCGATGCATCGGCATTTGTTTCGGTTTCCTTTCTTTATGGCTCAACGCTTCCGGTTGATTCCCGTAAACAAATCCCCCGGTCCGGCTGTAGATCGCTCGAGTTCGAGAAGGAAACGTTTTTTGTCAATGCCTCCGGCGTAACCGGTCATTGATCCGTCCGATCCGATGACGCGGTGGCAAGGAACAACAATGGCAATTTTGTTCCGGCCATTGGCGCCTGCCACGGCACGCACTCCTTTCGGATTTGCAATGCTTCTGGCCAATTGAAGATATGTCCGCGTCTCACCGTAGGGAATATCGCGCAATTTCTCCCAAACTTTGATTTGAAAATTTGTGCCAATGAAAAGCAGTGGAACGTTAAAATGCGTCGGCTTTCCTCTGAAATATTCGCGCAGCTGAAGTCGGAGCGACGTGATGTGTTTGTCAGATCTCGATGAAACCTGATCTTCCAGGGCCTTCTCAATTTCTGCAATTTGCGTTGGGATGTTCCTTTGCGCCGTAAATTCCAAAAGGCAAATACCATCTTTGTGCGAAACGCAGAACATTTCGCCAAGGGGCGTGTCGATCGAAGACGAATACAGCATAAATCTTCAGATAAAAAAATAAAAGACCGGACCTGAAAGGTAATGCTTTTTGCCGAATTTCATCGGTAGTGCGTTCCGAAATTTCGGGAGTAGTGATGTCGCTCAACTCACAGTTTCTTATGAAATACATAACTATTTGCCTGAGCCGTTGGAGTCACCGTAAGATCGTTGATGCAAACGTGTTCCGGAAGTGTCGCACAATAAAAGACAATGTCAGCAATGTCTTCGGCGCGTAGGGGTTTGTAGCCGGCATAAATTCCTTTGGCCCGCTCCTTGTTGCCGTGAAAGCGGACTTCGGAAAATTCGGTTTCCGCAGCGCCAGGGGAAATCTGAGTAACCTTGATTCCGTGTGCGACCAGATCCATTCGCATTCCTTTTGTCAAGGCATCCACCGCAAATTTTGAAGCACAGTACACATTTCCTTTCGGATACACTTCCTTTCCCGCCGTTGAGCCAATGTTGAAAATGTGGCCTTTTTGCCGTTCGATCATCAGGGGGATGATCGCCTCTGAAACGTAGAGCAATCCCTTGACATTCGTGTCGATCATTTTGTCCCAGTCTTCAAAATCACCGGTTTGAATTTCGTCGAGTCCACTCGCCAATCCCGCGTTGTTTACCAATACATCAATGGCTTTCCATTCATCCGCAAGGTTGCAAAGTGATTTTCTCACGTCGCTGCGATTTCTCACATCAAAAGTAAGTGGCAACACCCTGACCCCAAACTGGTCCTTTATCTCTTTTGAGAGCTCGTCCAGACGTTGCGTTCGTCTCCCTGTGATGATTATGTCAAATCCGTTTTTCGCAAATTTCAGCGCCGTAGCCTTTCCAAAACCAGAGGTGGCTCCGGTAATCAGTGCAATTCGATTCATTCCCATTTTTTTTGTTTTATCCACCGAAGCTTTAGCGCAGGCGGGTTGTTTTTAGCCACCGAATCCGCCTTTGGCGGAGCAGGTGGTTCGTTTTTCGAGACAGCTTATTTCTTTAGCTGAAACTGACCATCGGTTAGTAACAGATCATAAATTTCTGGAATCGCGCCGGCGCCTTTGTCCTCAATAAATGAAAATCCCCAGGTGTCCAGAACAATTTCAATCATTCCCCTATTCGTTTTGATCAAAATACGTGTCTCGTCGTTCATTTCGATTCGGGTTTCCTTGACTTTGATTGGATTTATTTTCTGAATCGATGCCATCAGGTCATTGAGAAATTCCCTTCTCTCGGCACCTTCGCAAATCTCAATCCGCCGCGGCGGATTGAGGCTCGATCCCGTTGGATTTTGTACAAGTTTGAAGGAGTATTTCACCGCCACAAAGTTAAAACTACGAAAAAAGAAAACGGTTGGGAGAGATTATCTAATTTAGTCCACAAATTAAGCCTATGGCTACTATTCAGTTCGAAGCGCATCAAGGAGTTGGAATTATCCGCCTGAACCGCCCCGACGTATTTAACAGCTTTAACCGTGAAATGGCGCTCGCACTGCAAGATCATTTGGATAAATGCGAGTCGGACGACGGCATTCGCGCTATATACTTAACTGGGGTTGGAAAAGCATTTTGTGCCGGACAGGATTTGACCGAAGCAGTCGACTCCAGCGGACCAGGAATAGAAGCCATCGTGAGCGAACATTACAATCCGATCATCGGTCGGTTGAGAAGCATTGAAAAACCAATTGTGGGAGCGGTGAATGGTGTAGCAGCAGGTGCCGGAGCCAACATCGCGCTGGCTTGTGACATTTGCGTGGCGTCCGAATCGGCCTCCTTCATTCAGGCCTTCAGCAAAATCGGATTGATTCCGGATTCGGGTGGCACCTTCACTCTTCCTCGATTGATCGGAATGCAGCGGGCGGCGGCATTGATGATGCTCGGAGAAAAAGTGAGCGCAAAGGAGGCCGAACAAATGGGGATGATTTTCAAGTCTTTTCCAGTGGAAAGTTTCGAAGAATCCGCGATGAATATTGCCCTGCGTCTTGCCCAAATGCCAACGCGTGGACTTGGCCTGACCAAACGCGGACTGAACCAGGCTCTCGTTTCGGATCTTGCGACGCAGCTTGGAAACGAAATTGAATTGCAGGTGGCGGCCACGAAGACCTACGATTACAAAGAAGGGGTGGCTGCGTTTCTTGAAAAGAGAGCGCCGGTATTTAAAGGCGAGTAGATATGAGTGCAAAGATTAAAATTGGAGTACTTGGTGCAGGATCGATGGGTTCGGGAATTGCTCAGGTTGCCGCTCAGTCCGGACACGAGGTGGTGCTCACGGACAAAAGCCTTACGCAACTTGACAGTGCAAGGGGAAATCTCGATCGCACCCTTCAGAAATTGGTCGAAAAGCAAAAAATGTCCGCCGAAGAATCACAGGCGGTATCTGACCGTATTTTGTGCAGCACCTCGATGGCCGACTTTGAAGATTGTGGTCTGGTGATTGAGGCGATTGTCGAAAATCTCGAGGTGAAGAAGAAAGTTTTCAGCGACCTGGAAAAAATTTGTCGGGCCGAATGCGTCCTGGCAACAAACACTTCATCACTGTCTGTGTCGTCCATTGCAGCAGGCTGCGAAAATTCCGGACGAGTTATTGGAATTCACTTTTTCAACCCTGCACCATTGATGCCGCTTGTGGAGATCATTCCGGCGGTTCAGACATCAGCCGAAGTACTTTCCCAGTCTAAATCGCTCATCGATTCGTGGAATAAAATTACAGTGGTTGCAAAGGATACTCCGGGATTCATTGTAAACCGCGTAGCGCGTCCATTTTACGGCGAAGCACTTCGGATTTATGAAGAAGGTGTCGCTGATTTTGCAACGATCGATTGGGCAATGACCGAATTCGGCGGCTTTAAAATGGGTCCGTTTACCTTGATGGATTATATCGGCAACGACGTGAATTATGCCGTCACTGATTCGGTTTTTACGGCCTTTTATTTCGATCCGCGGTACAAGCCATCTCTGACGCAAAAGAGACACTCCGATGCCGGATGGTATGGCAGAAAAACAGGAAGGGGATACTACGATTATTCCACCGACAAAATGCCAGAGCCGAACCGGGACAAAGTGCTTGGAGAGAAAATATTTTTCCGGATTCTCGTGATGCTCATCAACGAGGCCGTCGATGCAGTTTTCCTCAATATAGCTTCTCCAAAAGACATTGACTTGTCGATGACCAAGGGGGTAAATTATCCCAAAGGACTTTTGCAATGGGCGAATGAAATCGGACCCGGAAAGGTACTGGCCCAGTTGGATCAACTAGCCGATGAATACCGTGAGGATCGGTATAGAGCAAGTGCATTGCTGCGCCGGATGGCCGCTGCAGGTCAATCCTTCGAGTTCAAATAATTCATTGGTTGATAATTTCCTTGGGAATTTGCCAAAATTATGTACTAAGTTTTGTGGGAATTTGCTATTTTCGTAACACAAATTTCACCTCGCCGGTACCTTGTTTATACACCGGTCAAAAAACGGAACGATTGTATGAACAATTTTGGAAACAAATCACAGGACGGCGGACTCGAATCCATCGGAATCATCAATTACGCAAATGCCTATTGGAATCTCTCGCCCTCTGAGTTGGTCGAGGATACCATTCTCGGCGGAATGGGTGTGTTAACGGATACTGGCGCATTGGCCATTGAAACGGGCGAATTTACCGGTCGCGCACCACAAGACAAATTTGCCGTGTGCGATGAAAAAACGGAAAAGGTCCTTTGGTGGGGCAAGGTCAACAAACCGTTCGAACCGGCGAAATTTGACGCACTTTACGAAAAGCTAAAATCCTATCTGCAGGGCAAGGACCTCTACGTTCGCGATTCCTATGCCTGTGCGGATGAAAAATACAGATTGAACATCCGCGTGGTCACTGAAACTCCGTGGGCAAATATGTTCGCCAACAATATGTTCCTTCGTCCGGCCACTTCGGAGCTGGCGAATTTCAAACCGGAGTGGCACGTGGTCTGTGCTCCAGGATTTCACGCCGTACCGGAAATTGACGGGACACGTCAGCACAATTTTGCCATTCTGAATTTTAGCAAGAAGATGATCATTATAGGTGGATCCGGCTATACCGGTGAAATCAAAAAGGGAATATTCACCGTGTTGAATTATGTACTGCCACACGAAAAAAATGTGCTGTCGATGCACTGTTCGGCGAATGTTGGAAAAGATGGCGACACGGCCGTATTCTTCGGATTGTCGGGTACAGGAAAAACCACGTTGTCGAGCGATGAAAACCGGAAACTCATCGGCGATGACGAACACGGTTGGTCGGACAGCGGGGTGTTTAATTTTGAAGGCGGATGTTATGCCAAGACGATTGACCTCACCCGTGAACGCGAACCACAAATTTTTGATGCGATAAAATTCGGCGCGATACTTGAGAACATTGGATTTAAGGAAGGAACTTCCATTCCCGACTATACCGACAATTCAATCACAGAGAACACGCGTGTTTCGTATCCGATTGAACACATCGCAAACATTATGCAGCCGTCAAAAGGGGCCGTTCCGTCGAATCTTTTTTTCCTCACGTGCGATGCGACCGGTGTATTGCCTCCGATCTCTAAACTAACCAACGGGCAGGCGATGTACCACTTTATTTCCGGCTACACCGCGAAGGTCGCTGGAACCGAAGCAGGGGTTACCGAACCACAGATAGTCTTTTCGGCTTGTTTCGGCGCACCGTTTCTTCCATTGCATCCTGCGAAATATGCCGAAATGCTCGGAAAGAAAATGCAATCGAGCAACGTAAAAGTCTGGCTGATCAATACCGGCTGGTCTGGTGGTGGAAACGGGGTAGGGGCACGAATAAGTCTGAAGTACACCCGAGCGATGATCACTTCTGCGCTGGACGGAAAACTGGAGAAGGCAAAATACGTCAATCACGAAGTGTTTGGACTGGCTATGCCGACCACCTGTGAAGGCGTTCCGGCTGAAATACTCGATCCGAGAAATACCTGGAAAGACAAAGGCGCTTACGACGAAAAGGTAAATAGCCTTGCCCAAAAATTCGTCGAGAACTTCAAACAGTTCGAAGAAGGAGCTGGCAAAGAAATTCTGGCGGCCGCTCCAAAAGTAAAGACGACGGCTTAGTCCCGGTAGATTTCAACAATTTTTCCCTCGCTGTACAATCGGTCAATTTCCTGGCGTTTGTAAATGGCCGTGAAGTTTTGATTCCATTCCGCGTCCAGTAATTGCTCGCGGTCGGGAACGGCTTCTCCGAAGGTAAAAATGTACTGCACAAACGATATTTCATCCATTTTTACATCGTCGATCCCCACGATTTTAATGGGCTGGAATGTGTCGCCTGATTGCAGAATGTAGATGTCTCCTTTTTTGGGATGGGCAAAATAGTCGTCAAGCCTGCTGTTATTACGCCACCAAAGGACAGCGATGACAACGACAATGCACAGCGAAACGAAAATGGGAAAGTTAATCCGTCGGAACATCAAATCAAATTTGGATTCAGATTCGGATACCAATTACACAGATATCATCAACCCCACGGCGAAGGTGCTCAGGGTTGTGATATCTACGTGTAATTGGAATCATCCAAATCTAAATACGAATTCCAATTACACAGATATCATCAACCTGTTCAAAATTGCCAAGCCAGTCTACAAACGCGGCATTTACCTTGTCCATTTGCTCTTTCATTGGCTTGTCGTGGTTTGCAAGCAGAATCTCCTGAAAGGGTTTGTACTTGAATTTTTTCCCGTCCTTGCCACCAAACTGATCAGCAAAACCGTCGGTGAAGAGATAAATGCAGTCGCCCGCTTTGATCGTTAAATCCACAGCTGTAAAAGGCTTTGGGTCGATAAACTTACCGACCGGTTGTTTGTCGCCCTTCACAATGGTCAGTTGCTTTTCGCTTACGTGATAAATCGGATTGTTGGCACCGGAGAATTGAAACGTATTCGTCTTAAAATTGATCCGTGCAAAACTGACATCCATTCCGTCGTTCATCTGGCTGTCGCCTTTACGGAACTGGTTCACAACAATGTCCCGTGCGGCATTCAGAATTTCACCGGTGTTGGTCAGTTTCATTTCGTTCACTGTCCGGTTGAGCGCATTCGAACAAACAACGCTGACCATTGCACCCGGTACACCGTGACCGGTACAGTCCGCACAAGCCAGAAAAATGTCGTCACCAATGACTTCCATCCAATAAAAATCACCTGCGACAATGTCTTTCGATTTGTAGTAAACGAAGCTGTCGCGGAAAGCCTTTTCGAAGGTTTCGCGGGCTGGAAGAATAGACGTTTGAATTTTCAAGGCATAGTTGATGGAATCGGTAATGTCCTTGTTCTTCTCTTCAATTTCGTGTTTCTGCGCTTCCAGCATTTCCTTTTGTTCCTGATCCTTCCGCAGTACTTTTCGGACATACGGAAAGAGAATCAGCGCAATCGCAATGATAACGCCAAGTGCGATCAAGGCTTGCCGGGTATATTTCTCCCGAACCATCGAGATAAAATAACCGAATTCAATATCTGCCTGGAGAATTCCAACTACTTCACCGTTCGATTTTTTGATCGGATAAAAGGCCGACATCCACACTCCGTGTTCATCTTGATAGGTTGGCACTGTTCCTCCCACCGACATACTGTCTAACAAAATTTGGGGAAATTGTTTGTACTCGTCACGGAAGTACACCTTGTCGTCCGACCTCACACCGAATTCAAATACATTCTTCTCCGCATTGTAAACCATTGTGTACATCGTGGAGTTCAGCTTATTCACCTCAGCCGCCGTTTTCAGCACGCAATACAGCGAATTGTATATGGAATCCTCGTCAACGGTTGTGATGTCACCTTTGTTGGGGTTGCGTTCAAATAGTGTGGCGTGGGCGTCACCATCCAGCACGTGCCCTATTGTTCCAACAATCGCAGTCAACCTGTCGTGCTCCTTTTCCTCGTGCAGCGAAAGTTGGTTGTAATACCCGAAAATCACGAAGAAACTGCTCATCAGAATAATGATGATGAAAATGATGAACATAATCCGGGTGGAAATGTTCCCTAAAATCCGACTAAAGAAATTGGCCATCGAATGGGTTGGATACGTGAAATTAGTCGTTTTTGGGTCAATCGGAGAAGGACCAGCGGTTAGAATGAAAAAAGGCACAGAAAATCAACTGTTTATGGCGTTTGGCAAACAATAATATCGACCATTTACTTTCACTCAATCCGCACCCCAATAATACACACATCATCCACCTGCTCAAAATTTCCTTTCCATCGCACAAATTCCTTTTCAAGCGAACACTTTTGTTCGTCGAGTGATTGCAGTGAGATGGCCGCGATAAACTCGCGGAAATTTTTGTATTTGTATTTTTTTCCTCCTGCTCTTCCCGGGGATAGATTTTCTCCCCCGAACTGATCCGGAAATCCATCGGAGAACAAATAAACCAGATCACCGGTTTTCACATCGATTGTTTGTTTTGTGAAAGGTCTGGCATTTTCAAATTTTCCGATGGGCTGTTTGTCGGCTTTTAATTCGATGAATTCGTTCGTGCCGTGTTTAAAAATCCAAAGCGGATTGTTTGCACCCGCCCAGTGAATCTGCTGTGTTTTGCGTTCGAACACTGCGAGGGAAATATCCATTCCGTCTTTTACATCCTTGTCGGACTTTTCAAACTCCGAAATGACCAGCTCTCTTGCTTTGTCGAGAATTTTCGCCGGATCCGTGAGATCAAATTGCCGGATGCATCGGTTGAGCGCACTGTTGCACATCACCGAAACCATTGCGCCGGGAACACCGTGTCCGGTACAATCGCACACCGCAAAAAAGATCAGATCTTCACTGACCTCCACCCAATAAAAATCGCCCGCAACGACGTCTTTTGGTGCAAAGAGTACAAAACTTTCCCCGAGGGCGGTTTTCATTAACTCCGCTCCAGGTAGAATCCCGTCCTGAATTCGTTTGGCATAGGCAATGCTGTCGTGAATCTCCTGGTGCGACTCTGCCAGTGCCAGATGCTGTCGCTCAATTTCTGCCTTCTGCTCGACAATGTTCTTCGTAGCCGACCAAATGTCATTCTCCAGAGATTTTTGTCTGCGTCGCAGTGTGAGCGTCCGCACGCGCACCGCGATCCAGAAAACAACTACGGCAACAATGGCGTAAATCACCCGCGCCCACCAGGTGTGCCACCACGGCGGAAGCACGGTGAACTCAAATGAAACTGGGTTCGACCAAACCTGACCCTGTCCCATTGCCTTCACTTGAAATTCAAAATCGCCGTAGGGGAGATTCCGGTAATCGGCCTTGCTTTCGCCAGAGGGTTTTGTCCAGTTCGTGTCGAGTCCGACCATTCTATAACTGTAGCTCACCTTGTGAAGTGCGTTCCAGTCGATACCCGTGAAGGAAAAAGTCAGGTGGTTGTTGTCCGATGTGAGTACGAGATCGTTCGGTTTGTTCGTGAACTTTTCCACTCCGTTAAAATTCGGACGTGTTGCGTCCCGGTGTTCTTTCCGGTAATCCACAAAATTTCCATTGATCGCGACATCCTGAATGGCGACCTTTGGCGCACTTGTGGGCGTACCCATCTCGTCAAGATTTAACATCGTAACGCACTGTTCGGTACCGAACCAAAGTCTGTTTTTGCTGTCGATCAAAGCGCTGTTTGCAAAACAGGTGAGGCCTTTCATACCATCGGACTTTCCAAAATTATATATCGAAGGTTCAGATTTTTCCATATGTTGATTGACATAGTTCATCCCGATTTCCGTGCCGACCCAAAGGTTTCCGTATTTGTCCTCTGTGATGGACCAGATCAAATCGAATGAAAGGCCGTGCCGGCTGTCAAATTGTGTGAACGTTTCTCCGTCGAAACGGACAAGTCCTGCTCCGCCGGTACCAAACCACATATTTCCAAAACGATCCTCCTCCAACGTGTTCACCATATTGTTGGCCAGACCTTCCTTTTCCGTGTATCGGATCATTCTGCCGTCCTTGTAGCGCACCACACCGCCGGTTTCTGTGCAGAACCACATTGAACCGTCTAAGGCTTCAATTGTTTTCCACACTTCACAGTCGTTCATTCCGGTTGATTCGGGAAAGGTGTAAAGCGAATCGTTTATCAGTACAAAAATCCCACCGTCGGTAGATAACCATAACCTTCCGCTTTTGTCTTCGGTGATATCTCTGACCACGCGGTCATCGTCTGAATAGTTCAACAGATGGATGTCGAACTGATTTTCCGAGAGGTGGTATAATCCCCAACCAAAAGTGCCTATCCACACGGATCCGTCAGCGGCCGGATGAATACAGTTGGCTGTTATTCCCGACAGACCTGCGTGTTGACGGTACCTGTAAAAGTACCGGCCGTCGAATTTGCTGAATCCCCCTCCATAGGTACAGCCAAACCACAGATTCCCTATCGAATCTTCAGCGATTGTCATCACTTCTTCGGCGGTGAGACCATCGTTGCGTGTCAAATGATGGAAGGACCGGCTGCGCAGAATGGACACACCACCACCTCGGGTAGAGACCCAGAGATTTTCATTTCTATCTTCATAGACTTGCGTAATGTACTGGTGCGAGAGTCCACGGCTCTTGTCGAAGGTTTCGAGTTCGTCGTCCGAAAGTTTGTAAAGCCCCTTACCGAACGATCCAAGCCAGATGTCTCCGTTGTCTTCCGCAAAAACACAACTAAAAAAATTGTCCGGAAGACCGTGCTCGAGGTTGTAATTTTCATAATGAAACCCGTTGAACTTGTTCACTCCAAAACCAAAGGTTGACAGCCAGATGACGCCGTTGCGGTCTTCGGATATACCACTGATTCTGTACATAAATGGATTTTCATCCCGATGAAATGAGGCCACTGATTTTTCAGATACAATAGACAATCCATTGTCTGAAGCTGCATAAATGTTGCCATCTCTCAGTTGTTTTATGTCCGTCACGTTGTCACCGACAAGACCGTTCCGCTGGTTGTAAAAAGTAAACTGTTTTCCATCAAAACAAACCAGACCGCGGTCTTCGGTACCAATCCAGACATTGTTCTCGTCGTCCACAAGCAGGCATTTCGATTTGACGTCTAGCCCCTGTGCAGTTGAAATGATCTGAAAATTGATTCCGTCGTATTTAAGGATAGACGTTGCGGTGCAGATCCAGATGTTTCCGGAATCGTCCTGGTCAACCGCCCAAATCCTCCGGAAGGCCGGGTGGAGATATTCGTCAAAATTCCAGAATGAATTCCCGTCGTACAAGCATAGGCCGCCATCAATGGACATCCAGATATTTCCTGATTTATCTTCGTAAACACCCCAGACAAAATTGGCCAGCAGGTTTTGCTCGACATCCATATAACGGATGTTGGTGGTGGCAAGGTCCTTGAAACGTGCATCCCCGGCGAGTTTGGGTTCCGGGTAATCAAAGGCGATGGAACCGAAACCGGTAAAGGCTGCGACTGAGTCTTTGAATGCCGGATCGTCGAAAAGCAGTTCGGATTTTTGCGCCGGAAACTTTGAGGGTAAATCGAGATGTATCAGATGAATCTGCGAATCGAATTTTTCAGGTTGACCTGAAATGAGCTGCGTCGGAACAGTCTGGTCGTGATTCGTATCCAGTAGAAGTACTGCATCTATTTCGTGGCCGGTTATCAGGTCGGGATTTATTTCAGAATTTACCGGAAGATCAAACATAGGTTCGGTGGCATAACCTTTCAAGGTATCCAGAGTGCGTAAATTGTCTGTAACGTGTTGCCCGGAATTTGTCGTAAACTGCTTCACCTCGTTTTCGCAGGAATTGACCAGCCATAAAAGGCACGGAAAAATTAGGAAAACGAAGGAGATGTGTGAATGGCGAGCGGTCATATCAGTACGGGGCTTTAAAATTAACTATTTTCGGCTCCTTATTGATGCCAATAGAGAATGAAGCGAGGTGAAATCATCACGATAAAAATTGACGACTACGCTTTCGGAGGTAAGGGTATAGGCCGAATTGCGACCGAAAAGGGAAATTTTGTCGTGTTCGTGGAGCAGGCCATACCGGGTCAAACGGTGGAGGCAATGGTGATCAAGGCACGCAAAAATCACGCGGAGTGTGCACTGAAAAGGGTTATTTCGAGATCGGCAGATGAAATGGTCACGGCATTCCAGCCCGTTTCCGGGGCACCCTACATTACGCTGCCTTTGGAAATTCAGCACCGATATAAAATTGAATCCGTTTTTCAGCTATTTACCCGGATCGGTGCTGTCGAATCGGTCGCGGCGAGGTTTGATGAATTGATTCCATCGCCGGAAAGTCACTTTTACCGCAACAAGGTGGAGTATTCTTTTTCCACGATCCGGTACGATCAGGAATCAATGCACGAGTCTGACGACGATTTTGCACTCGGATACAAATCCCGGGGTACCTGGTGGCGTGTGGAAAATCTCGACCGTCCCGGAGGTCTTTTCGATGAAGCCTTCGAGAATTTTGTTCCAAAAATCAGGGAATACCTGAAATCGACCGGTCTGCCCGCCTGGCATCCGCCACAGAAAAAGGGTTTTTTCAAACACCTTGTTCTCCGAAAATCATTTGCCGACGACAAACTGCTCATTGGCCTGGTGACATCCAACGAAGGAATTTCCGACTTCGATTCTGCAAATTTTGCAGATTTCTTAAAATCAAATCTCGGAAATCGTCTTGCAGGGGTTCTGCACGCATCCAACGACGAGACCTCAGACCGCGACAAGGTGGCTAATGGAAATACACGCCTTTTATGCGGAGAGCCAAATATCCGGGAACAAATTTTCGGACTCGGATTCGAAATCAGTATGGAGAGTTTTTTTCAAACCAATCCGCGCTGCGCGGAAAAGCTGTACGAGAGGGCGATCCAATATACGTTGTTGGAGGCTCCGAAAGCTGGTGAAGTGGTTCTGGATTTGTTCTGCGGCACCGGAACGATCGGTCAGATTCTTGGTAAGAAAATCCCTGGAATTCAGGTCATCGGAGTGGACATTGTGGAGTCCGCCATTGAGGATGCCAAAGGAAATGCCCGTCGGAACAATGTTTCAAACGTTGAATTTGTCGCTGAGGATGCCGGTAAATTTCTCAGTGCCCGTCCGGAACTAAAGGGCAAAATACACACCGTGGTTTTGGATCCTCCGAGGGCTGGAATTGCGCCGAAATCTCTGCTCAAAGTGATCGCGCTGGGTGCCCGGCAATTGGTTTACATTTCCTGTAATCCAGCAACACAAGCAAGAGACATAAAGGAACTCGAGGCCGGAGGTTATGCATTGCAAAAGTTCTCGTTGGTGGACCAGTTTCCGCACACGTCTCATATAGAAACCGTGGCGTTGTTTCAGCGAACTCAGTAACAGCGAATCGAGATTCGTTTCAACGTTCGCTGGCTGAATTCGTAGCTGATGAAGAACGTTACACAGGTCACTGTAATTATTTCAGGGGTTGCAATTCCGTCCCAGGTTTCGAAGGAGTTCTGCACCTCTTCGAGACTCATTCCAATTTCAACCTTCCAAGGTGTGTGGATTGCCGGCATTGTGATAACTGCCTCTGAAAGATTTGCGTTGTCGCCTAATAGGCCTGATACATCGAACAGGAATTCCGTGCCGTCTTTTCCGGTTAGGGTTCTGAAATAATATTCATCTCCTCCTGCGGTAATTTTTGTTTCGACCTGATCTCTAAAATGAATATTGGACAAGCCCAGCCAACTTTTGACCTTCTCGATAGAAATGGGCAATGCATATTTTTCAACCGGCGTGTCGTAGGTGAAATTCATTGTGCCATTGTGGTTGAATAACTCCGGTTGAGCGGAAACAAAATCGAGGTAACCTTGACCAGCATCAAAAACAGGTATGGATTCAGCAGTTAGAATCTCCTGCAGGGCGCCGATTTGAATCTCGGCCTTTTTTGGGTTGAGATGTTTTGCATCGAGGTCCTTCGGTTTAATGGCTTGTCCTTCCCAAAGCGCAATTCGCTGGCATTCAAAACAGATCGACATCGACGCAACGGGCCGGTTGAGGCTGTCAAAATAAATGATCCCGTGACGTGGAATATAGCAACCGCTGAGTCCGTGCATTAATTCGTCAGCGCCACTCAAGAGCACGCTGGAAAGTTCATCGGTAATTTCCCTTTTGAGGTCAAATCCGTCACCGATTTTGGAACGGGCGTAACCACGCTCGGAGTAAATGTCAAAATCAGGGACGCCCTCGAAGTCCTCCCCAACAACATTGAATAAGTACACTTTTGCGTAGACATACTTCGATTGTGGGAAAACAAATCCGCCGGAGTATGTGCTCAAGCTGGTAAGTGCAAGGAAAAAAAGAAGGAGTCGCATAGGCTGAATTGATTTCCTAATTTAGCAAATAATACCAATTGGTATGCACACAAACCGGGCCACAATGGATAAAGAATATTGGGATAAACGCTGGATGAATGGCGAAACGGGCTGGGATATGGGCGGCGTTTCGACTCCGCTCAAGGAGTACATTGACCAGTTGGGGAACAAACATCTTCGAATCCTGATTCCGGGTTGTGGCAATGCCTGGGAGGCTCAATATCTTTGGGAGAACGGATTTACGCAAACCACGGTGGTGGATATTTCGAACGGTGCCGTGGAGTCCTTTTCGCAACGTTTCAACCAGTTTCCGGCCGCTCAGATTATTTGCGGAGACTTTTTTGGATTGAATGGGAAATTCGATCTGATCCTGGAGCAGACCTTTTTTTGTGCCTTGAATCCATCTCAACGACCCGAATACGTCAGCAAATGTTCAGACTTATTGGTGAAGGGAGGAACAGTTGCCGGTGTGTTATTTGATTTCCCTCTGGATGATGGTCCGCCATTTGGTGGCGACATAAAGGAGTATCGGAAATTATTTACTCAAAAATTCCAGATCGACATTCTGGAGCGCTGCAGAAACTCCATCAAACCAAGAGAGGGTAGGGAGTTCTTCTTTCGCCTGACGAATTTGTAAGGTCACTTATTTGGTGCACTCGGCGCAGCCCAGGCTTCCGTTTTCGACTTGCCCTTCGGATTGGTCCAGGTATACATATGACTGAGTCTGTTTCGCGTCAAAAAAGTTGGAACGTGCCACTTGAATTTAGCATCGGTCATTTCCTGAATCATTTTTTTCATTTCGAGTGGAGAAAAATAATTGTGGTCGACCGCTTTGTTTTTACCGGGTGCAATATTGGTCCCAAATCCACGGTCAATTTCGAATGTGTGGATATTTCTCACGTTGCCGCTTTTGGGATCAAAATCCTGGATGGTTAACAGATAATCGGCTTTTTCGCAATTGTTGTAGTCGAATTTGAAATCAATGCGAACAGTGAGTACGCCGTCGTTGTAGACGTAACAGTGATACTCCAGCCAATCGATGCAATTTCCGTCCTCGCGGGTATAACTCAGCCAGATTCCTTGTTTCCGGCCCTCGAGGTCCACACAATTCAAGGTGTCGTAAATATCTTCGGCGAAAAAGGGACCGGTATTTTCACAAAAAGCAATGCGGCTGAATTCAGGAAGTAAGGTGTCTGCAATAAAAAAGTCGAGGGTTATTGAATCTGAAGGAGGAACCATCACCACGCCTGAACTGAATTTAAATTCTTTTGTTCCGTTCTGAATCGCCAGGGTAAAATCAAAATTGTGTTCTCCCGAAAGCACGTTGTAATTTCCATTTCCGTGTCGGATCTGGACGTACTTTGAACCGTCGTAGACTACGCCATCAATGAATTTTTGAAGCGTACGAACGTTTTGAAAATTTACGCGAAAGCTGACATTGACGTACTGCGGCTGGGCCAACAAAGAGCCGGAAAGAGCGATCAGACTTATAAGAAAGCGATACTTCATCCGTGAAAAAGTCCGCAATTTCTATACCAGAAATTACTTAAAAAACAATGTACCACTGGCCTTTTACCTCACCAGATGCCTTGTCGGGTTTACCAACCGATACATATTTGATTCCTTTGTAGGCAACGTGAATTTCATTGAGTCCGTTGTGGATCACAAGCGTATTTTCTTTGAATTCAAGTTTAAAATCGGCCTCCATTAAATGTTTGTCGACATTGTTGTTCACGACCAGGTTGAAATGTGAATGGGATGTCGCAGTTATCTTGGCACAGGCCGCTTCGACGTCGGTTTTTGAAAGTTGTGCATTTCCGACGAATGAAAATACCGTGAAGAGGGCAGCGAGGAAAAAGCGTTTGGTTACAGCGTTCATAGTTCTATTTTTAGTTGGATAAATGTACAAAATCCCGTCAATATCCGAAAGAGGTCAGTCGAAAAGTGCAAAATTCGGGCCCTTTACTTCAATGCGTTGTTATTGAACAAGATGTATCCAAAGGAAATTTGAAACGAGAAGCGGTCGAGGATGGACTGAGACTGAATGAAATTGGCAGTAGCGCGGATGGGGCCTACGGGTGAATGATAGATCATCGAAGCGCTGGCCATTCCGAAGCGCGCTTCCAGCAGACTGCCTTCCACCACTTCGCCGTCGACGAGATTAATCCGGTAGAAGGGCTGAAAGAGGTAGGCTTCAAGCCGGACATCGAACAAATCGCGGACCGTAAATATGTTGATTAGCCCAACACCAACATATTTATTTGACCGGAAGTCGTTGTAAAATCCGGTCTGGGAATCCGGTGTCGGTTGAAATGAGTGCGCCATCAACAAACTGGACGTGTAATTCCGGAAAAACGGCTGGAAGGACCAGGTGCCTTCAGCAAGAATTCCAAGACGATAAGGACCTCTGCTGACGAAGTATTTTTTATAATTGGCGGTAAAATATACCCATTTGCGGAAGTCGGTCGTCTCCTCCGACTCCGTTGAAGTCGAACCCGGTCGTGTGTTTTCAATTCCGTACACGTACCTCGTTTTGAAAACCAATTTAGAGCCTGCAGACTCCCACTGCTTGCGGTTCAGTTTGTCCATTACATACGTGATGCCAGGGGTGTAATACAAAAAAGACGTGTAGTCCGCCGTGTCCAGGTTGGTGAAGGCGTCGCTTTGGTAATAGCGGTAATCGTTATTCCCATACGTGAAATCGAGCGCTAGTTTGCCACGGGGACCAAGGGGCGAATTGAACCGAAGGCTCAAAAACATTTCATTGTGGACCAAAAAGGAAGGTTTCACATCCTCAAAAAAAGTAGCAAAACTCTTAAAATAATCCCAGCGATTCCGTACGAAAACAGGTTCGACATAGGTGGTATGACGGGTTGGGAGAAAGAGTTTGAAACCGGCTTTTACCGATCCGTAGAATTTTCCGAAATACGCATTTCCGTAAATCGTCAGCGGCGTGACGCGAAAATCGGAATAGGACAAACTGAGAAAGCCGGTGTTTACGGGTCGCGATGAATAATGCCCGCCGAAAGTCAACTTGAGCGGTTTCTCCCGGTTTACCCAAAGGCGGAGTCGCTGGGTGCTGTCTGTTTCGGGTTCCAACAAGGGAAACAACGATTCTACTTCCTCTCCCTGATACACGTGAAGGTATCTTTTTTGGAGATCCTCGTAGGCAATCACTCCGACTTTTCGCTGCAGTTTCCGCACGTAGTAGTTCTGTTTGTCGTCGGGCAAATTTTCAATTTGAATGGTTGAAACATTCACAGGAGATTTACTTTGCTGATACTTCCGCCGTTGATTTGACAACTCAGCCTGGCTAACCCGTAGACTGATGTGCATTTTGATGGAATCCATTTTTTGCATCGCGGTTTCATAGCCGATTTCGATGGCCCTGGAAATTTTTTCGAATTCAAAGGTTCCCACCTCGTCGCCGAGATCCGGCTCAATGATGATGCCTTGTTCGCAGGGAAGGGAGTAATTGGAATATGTCGAGAACATATTTCGCACTTGCGACATCAAATCGTTTCGTGTTGGTTCTGGCTCGTTGTACGAAACATTGCTGCCGATGATAAAATCCGTATCGAATTCGTTGTACATAATATCCGATGGAAAATTGTTGTAGAGCCCGCCGTCGAACAAAAGCTTGCCATCTACTTCGATCGGAGAAATAAAAAACGGATACGTCATCGATGCTCTCACCGCCTCGTTCAGATTACCGGAATCAAAAAGCACGGCAGATTTGGTGGTGATGTCTGAAGCATTGCAACGGAATGGAATAAACAGACTGTCAAATGTCTGGATCGAACTCTGCGGATTTGTGCCAAGCAAACGCAACAACTCGAAATCAAGCGCTGTGGTATTGAGAAAACGGGTTGGCAGGAGTCGTTCCACAACGGAATCGATGTCGAAGCGGTACGAAATGAGGCCGGCGTCGGTTTCGGGCTGATGGATCAGGGATTTGTAAATGTCCTCGATCTCGCCGTCTGCCATCAGCAAAAACCGTTCGCTGGTGACCATCGCTTCAATTTCCCAGGGAGAATAACCGGATGCATAGAGCGCGCCAACCAGTGCCCCGGCGGAAGTTCCGGTAATGTAGTCGACCGGAATTTCGTTTTCCTCCAGGGCTTTCAGCACGCCGATGTGGGCAAAACCCGTAGCGCCGCCACCGCTCAGTACAAGACCCACGCGCTGGGCGTTTCCAGAGAGTGGAAATACCAGGACCAGAAGCAGGACGAACAGCCGATTCATTGCCTCAAGATACATAAAATCATCAATTTGGTCGATCTAATCCTATCTTTGTGCGCGATGGAGATCATAGCAAAAACATTTTACGGCTTCGAAGATATTCTCGCGGAGGAAATAAAACAACTCGGCGGCACCGAAATTGAGATTGGCAACCGTGCGATTCGGTATGAGGGTAGTCTCCGGCTTTTGTACGAATCGAATCTCTGTCTGCGCACAGCCATTTCGGTAATTTCTCCGATTAAAAAATTCAGTTTTCGCGATCAGGACGATTTCAAACGGAAATTGAGCGGAATTGAGTTCAACCGCTATATGCACGTCGGCAATACCTTCGCAGTGAAAGGCGCAATTCACACCGAGCACTTCAGCCATTCAAAATATCCTATTCTGCTCGTTAAAGATGCGATTGCCGATTTTTTCAGGAACAGTGTCGGACATCGCCCTTCGGTGAGCGTCGGCGAACCACAGATTCAGTTTGACGTCCACATCAACGGCGATTTATGCACCCTTGCGCTAAACAGTTCCGGCACCTCTCTTTTTCAGCGCGGTTATCGTGTAGACAGTGGTCCGGCGCCACTCAATGAAGCCATTGCCGCCGGTTTGATCCTGATGAGTGGCTGGGACCGCAAGTCGAATTTTGTGGACCTCTTCTGTGGTTCGGGTACTATACCGATCGAGGCGGCACTCATTGCAAATGAAATACCGCCAAACATTGCCCGTAAGTACTACTCGTTTCAATATTGGCCCGATTTTGACCGCCAGATGTGGCAGGATATTCTGGACAAAGCCAATCACAGACCCAAACGAGATCTGGACTTCAAAATCATCGGTTCGGACACGAGTACCGATATGATCCGGATCGCCAGAGACAATGCACGGGCGCTGCCTTTGGGCAAAACACTCGTCTTTGAGGCGAAGGATTACCGCGACCAGACAATTCCGTCCGGTGGAGGAGTGATGATCTCGAATCCACCGTATGGCAAGCGTTTTGCAGAGGGAGACAACGATGGCTTTTTTGCTGCGCTCGGAACATTTCTCAAAAAGAGGATGCTGGGATACCACTGCTGGATTTTGAGTTCACATTCCGAGGCAATGACGGCGATTGGACTAAAGCATACCGAAAACATCAATATTTATGATGGAGGAATGGATTGCGAGTTCAGAAAATATTCGATCTTTGAAGGAAGCCTCAAAGAGCACAAAACAGACAAGGCAAATGAGTCGAAGCAATCTGCTGAATAGGAAATGCGTCCGATTCGGGATTTTTGTCCTGATGATGATTTGCGGGTCCGGTATTTCGCTGGCCCAAGTGGAATCAAGTACCTACCGCGGATCTGTTAAAAAGATCGAGGTGCGTGAATATTCACTCGCCGGAGGCAAACAGACCTTTTCAAGTTTGTTCGAATTTTCGTTCCGTACCGACGGCCAATTGGAATCTTCCTTCGAATATATTTACGGGATCGACCAACCCGCTCCGGAATACCGCGACAAACCCGAAGAGCACGACAACGGAGATGTCTTCAGCGCTGTCATTTTAAATACCTATGATGCCGCAGGTCGGGTGACGCGCTCTTACCGCAACGAACGATCGGTTTCCAAAGACAGGATTCTGGTGTACTACCGCGATGCCAAAGGCAATGACACACTGGTAGAAACCTTATCTCTCGACGAAAAGGACATCGCTGTCCTAAAACAGAAATTTGATAAAAATGGCCGGCTGATCGCCTGGACGGAATCCGATTTGCAGAATGAGCGAACCACTTCAACTGGCAAGGCCTCCTATGAAACAACGCCGGCGGGAAAACTATGGAAATGCAATAAAGATTCCGTGAGTTGGGAAAAGGCATCGGAACCGTTTACTCGAGTCTATGATGATCTTGGCCGAATGACGGAAGAATACCACCTGAACGCAGACAAGGAAAAGGTGTATCATTTTCAATATGTCTACGGAGCAAAAGCCATCGCTTCCTTGAAGCACAACAAGGGAGTCGGCGGTGTGATAAACTATTTGTACGACAGCGAGGGGCGGCTGACCAGTATGGAAAAGTTGAACAAGCTCGGCGAGCGCGAGTTCATCCGGGAAATGACGTACAACGAAAAGGGTGACATTTCGGAAAGTAAAATGACCCAGGCGAAAGGAAATATTTCCGTGACCTGGCAGTATGTCTACGAGTACGATCTCCAGGGCAACTGGATCCGGAAGGAGGAGAAGGAGAACAACACTTCCTACCGCATCGTGGAGCGAATCATCACCTATTACTAATGGCTGCATTAACGGTTTATCAGCAAGAGGCCGTCATCAAAGAATGCACTTTCGAAACCGCTCGCAGCGGAGGAGCAGGCGGTCAGCACGTCAATAAAGTTGAATCCAAGGTTACGATTGTTTTTGACATTGAAGGCTCGGCGCAGCTCTCACTGGATCAGAAGAAACTACTCTGCCTGAAACTGGGCAAACGCGTGCGGAGCGGAGTGTTTAGGCTTTCTGCACAGACTTCGCGTTCACAATTCCAGAACAAGCAGATTGCCATAGAACGATTGCTTGCGCTCATTGAAAAAGCGCTGCTCGTAAAGAAAAGGCGCGTGCCAACGAAAATTTCAAGAGCTAAGAAGGAGGTTCGGTTAAAGACCAAGCGGCACGCGAAGGAAAAGAAGAAGTCGAGACGGAGGGTGTTTGGTGATGGGGATTGAAAGGGGATGTAGTCACCCCCAAAACTCCTACAGTTTAAAAGTAGACAAAAAAGTCTAACTTTAAACTGAGGAAAAATGAAAAAGTCAAAGTTTACCGAAAGCCAGATAGTAGCTGCCTTGAAGGAGTACGAAGCTGGCAAAAAAGTTCCGGATATATGCCGCGAACTGAACATCAATCAGCAGACCTTTTACAACTGGAAGAAGAAGTATTCCGGTATGGATTCTGAGCTTTTACGGCGCTTTAAGGAGCT
>Ga0247727_10004299_pt1 | contig 30318 bp, 32 predicted proteins | sample WisWelCaveWW1625_FD_202498 | JGI IMG/M metagenome (GOLD analysis project Ga0247727, IMG submission 202498) | Biofilm microbial communities from Wishing Well Cave, Virginia, United States - WW16-25 | ecosystem: Environmental > Aquatic > Deep subsurface > Groundwater > Cave microbial mat | place...
CCCTGAACGGCCTGCTGCTGCCCATCCGCCGGCGCTTCGACCAGTATGCCTGTGTGCGGCCGGCCCGCCTGTACCCCGGGGTGCAGTCGCCGCTGGCGGGCAAGGCGGCCGGCTCGATCGACATGGTGGTGATCCGGGAGAACACCGAAGGCGAATACGCCCAGGTGGGCGGCTTTGTGCATCACCACATGCCGGAAGAGGTGGCCATCCAGACCGGGGTCTTCACCCGCCGCGGCACCGAGCGCGTCATCCGCTACGCTTTCGAGCTGGCCCGCAAGCGCCACCAGAAGCGGCGCGTCACCTCCGTCACCAAGTCCAACGCCCAGGGCTTCGGCATGGTGTTGTGGGACCGGACCTTTGCCGAGGTCGCGCGCGAGCATCCCGACATCTCGACCGAGTCGCTGTTGGTGGACGCCGCCGCCATGAACTTCATCCGGCGGCCGGAGAGCTTCGACGTGGTGGTGGCTTCGAACCTCTTCGGCGACATCCTCACAGACCTCTCGGCGATCATCACCGGCAGCCTGGGCCTGGCGGCGAGCGCCAACCTGAACCCCAGCCGCGAGTACCCCTCCATGTTCGAGCCGGTGCACGGCTCGGCGCCCGACATCGCCGGCCAGGGTGTCGCCAACCCGCTGGCCTCGATCTTAAGCGCCGCTATGCTGTTGGAGTTTCTCGGGCTGGAGGTGGCCGGCAAGGCGGTGGAGCGAGCCGTGGCGGCAACCCTGGAGCGCGGTCGGACGCTGACCCCGGACCTGGGGGGCACGGCCTCCACCAGCCAGGTGGCGGCTGCCGTGTTGGCGGAGTTGGGGCCGTGACACAGGGAGCCTGTGTTACCACTTGATTTTCCCTTTTCCTTCGCCTAGAATAAGTGCATGGCATTAACCAGGCGGCAGTGGCAGGTGCTGGACTTCGTGGCCGGCTTCCTTCAGAAGGGCTACAGTCCGAGCTTTGAAGAGATCGCCGAGGGCATGCAGCTGGCCTCGCTGGCGACGGTGCACAAGCATCTGACTAGCTTGTGCAACAAGAAGTACCTGGTGCGGGGCGTCAACCAGAGCCGGTCGCTCGAGCTGGGCCCGCAGTTTTACGCCGACCGGAAGCGGCGCCGGCAAGAGCGGGCGCTCGAGGGACCGCCCCCACCGGAGATTCCGCTGCTGGGCCGCATCGCCGCCGGCAAACTGCTGGAGGCGCCAGAAAACCCCGAGACTCTGTCGTTTGCCGATTTCCTGGGCCGCCAGGAGGTGTTTACGCTTCAGGTGATGGGAGAGTCGATGATCGACGATCACATTATGAGCGGGGACTACGTGCTGGTGGAACGCACCGAGCAGGCCCGCGATGGCGAGATTGTGGTGGCCATGGTGGAAGGGGAAACGACTTTGAAACGCCTTTACCGGGAGCCGGGCGGGATCGCCCGCCTGCAGCCGGCCAACGCCGCCATGCAGCCCCTTCGAGTCCCGCTGGCCGATCTGCGAATCCAGGGGAGAGTCCTGGCCGTCCACCGGAAGTATCGGTAACCCTGCCGGTTCCCCGACCGGCAGGAATGCCGGTGCTACTGCTAGAATCAGTAGTTTCATCACTGGGAGGGTTCATGTCGGTTGAGGAGAAGGTCAAGCAGATTATTGTCGAGCAACTCGGGGTTGACGAAAGCCAGGTGGACCCTCAGGCCTCGTTTGTGGAAGACCTGGGCGCCGATTCGCTCGACATCGTGGAGCTGGTCATGGCCTTCGAAGAGGCCTTCGCCATCGATATTCCGGACGAGGACGCCGAGAAGATCCGGACCGTCAAGGACGCCGTCGACTACATCGAGAAACACGCCAAGAACAAATAGGCCCGGCGCGGAACGACGGCGCCGGCGAGCCCCATTCGAGGAGCTTCCGATTGCGTAGGGTTGTAGTTACCGGAGTGGGCCTGATCTCGCCGCTGGGGATCGGGACCGAACCGACCTGGAAGGCAATCCAGGAGGGCCAAAGCGGCATCGATCGCATCACCTGCTTCGATGCTACGGCTTTCGCCTGCCAGATCGCCGGCGAAGTCAAGGGCTTCGATCCCTACGCCTACATCGAGAAGAAGGAAGTCAAGAAGATGGGGCGCTTCATCCACTTCGCCATCGCAGCCACCGATTTCGCGGTGCAGGCCGCCGGGCTGGCGGTGGACGAATCCATCGCCGAGCGGGTGGGCGTCTACATCGGCAGCGGCATCGGGGGATTCGACGTCATCGAGCGGGAGCACGAGGCCCTGATGGCCGGCGGCCCCAAGAAGATCTCGCCCTTCTTCATTCCGGCGACCATCATCAACCTGGCCTCGGGACAGGTTTCCATGCGCACCCACGCCAAGGGGCCCAACTCCGCCACGGCAACGGCCTGCACCACCAGCGCCCACGCCGTGGGGGACTCCTTCCGGCTGATCCAGCGAGAGGAGGCCGACGTGATGATTTGCGGCGGCTCCGAGGCCGCCATCACGCCGATGGGCGTCGGCGGATTCGCCGCCATGCGGGCGCTTTCGACCCGAAACGACGACCCCCGGTCGGCCTCGCGCCCCTTTGACGCCGATCGCGACGGCTTCGTGGTGGGCGAGGGCGCCGGTATCCTGATCCTGGAGGAGCTGGAGTTTGCCCGCCGCCGCGGCGCCCCCATCCTGGCCGAGCTGGTTGGCTACGGCATGAGCGCCGACGCCTATCACATCACGGCGCCCTCCGAGGACGGCGACGGCGCCTACCGCGTAATGCGCAACGCCATGCGCGACGCCGGCATCGGCTTCGACCAGATTGACTACATCAACGCCCACGGAACTTCGACCCCGGTCGGCGACCGCATCGAGACCCTGGCGATCAAGCGCACCTTCGGTGACCATGCCAGGAAGCTGGCGGTCAGCTCCACCAAGTCGATGACCGGCCACCTGCTGGGCGGGGCCGGGGGCCTGGAAGCCGGCATCGTGGTGCTGGCGATCCGCGACCGGGTGATGCCTCCCACCATCAACCAGTGTCATCCCGACCCGGAGTGCGACCTGGACTACCTGCCCAACTTCGCCCGCCAGGCGCCCGTGGAGTATGCGCTCACCAATTCCTTCGGTTTCGGGGGCACCAACGGCGCCCTGGTCTTCAAGAGGTTTGGCTAGAAGGCTGACCGAGCCCACGATCGACGATCCACGATTCAGGATCCGCCCATGAAAGTTTTCGTCTGTCTGAAGCAGGTGCCGGCCCGGGACTCGGTGTTGAAGCTGGACGAGGCCGGCCAATGGGTGCGGGACCCGGACCTGACCCACGAGGTGAACGAGCCCGACGCCTTCGCTCTGGAAGAGGCCCTGCGCCTCAAGGAAAAGCACGGCGGCGAGGTGGTGGTGGTGTCGGCCGGTCCGGCGCGCGCCGCCTCGGCGATCCGCGAGGCGCTGGCCAAGGGGGCGGATCGCGGCCTGCATGTCGAGGACCAAGGGCTGGCTCGAGCCGACAGTTTCGTCACCGCCCGGGCCCTGGCCGCCGCCATCCGCCGCGAGACCTTCGACCTGGTGCTGACCGGCCTGCAGTCCGACGATCTCGGTTTCGGCCAGACCGGCGTGGTGCTGGCCCAGCTGCTCGGCGTTCCGCACGCCACCCTCATCATGGAGGTCCAACGGCTCGAAAACAACATCCAGGTCAAGCGGGAGCTGGAGGCCGGCTGGTTCCAGCGTCTTCAAATGCCCCTGCCGGCCCTGCTCACCATCCAGAGCGGCATCAACAAGGTCCGCTATGCCACGCTGATGGGCATTAAAAAGGCCAAGACCAAGGAGCTGAAGCGCCTGACGCCGGCCGAGCTGGGCGTGGATCTGACTCCCAGCCAGGCCATCCGCCGCGTCTACCCTCCCCAGAAGAGCAAGCAGACCCAGCTAATCGAGGGACCGGCCAAACAGGCGGCCGCGGCGCTGATCGAGAAGCTGAGGTTCGAGGCCAGGATTCTGTGAGCATCCTGGTGGTGATGGAGCAGCTGGGCGGCGCCTGGCACAAGATGTCCTGGGAGGCGCTGGCGGCGGGCCTCCGGATTGGGAAGGCCCTGGGGCGGCCGGTGTGGGCGGCGCTGGCGGGCGACGCCACCGAAGCGCTGGAAGCCGAGCTGGCCTCGCAGGCGGTGGAGCGCGTCCTCTCGCTGCGGCATCCCCTGCTCGCCGAATACACCCCCGACGGATACACGGCGGCGCTGGGCCAGCTGATCCGCCGGGCGAACCCCTTTTTGGTGGTGATGCCCCATACCTACCAGGTGCGCGATTTCGCCCCCAAGCTGGCGGCCTCGCTGGAGCGGGGCCTGATCTCCGACGTCATCGGCTGCCGGCTGGAGCAGGGCACGCCGGTTTTTGTGCGACAACTGTTCCAGGGCAAGCTGAACGCCGACGTAGTGTTTGTGGGAGAGCCGCCGCATTTCGTGTCCGTGCAGGCCGGTGCTTTCCGGGCCGACCAACTGGCTCCGGGGGCGGCGCCGGCGCCGGTCGAGAGGCCGCCGGTGGCTCTGGAGGCCTCTCAAATCCGCACCCGGCCGCTGGAGCGGTTCCAGGAGTCGAAGCGAACCGTGGATCTGTCGAGCGCCGAGCTGATTGTCGCCGTCGGCCGCGGCATCAAGGGACCGGAAAACCTGCCGCTGGTCGAGAAGCTGGCGCAGGCGCTGGGGGCGGAGCTGGCGGCCTCGCGTCCGGTCTGCGACAGCGGCTGGCTGCCGCTGGAGCGCCAGGTGGGCAGCTCCGGCCAGACCGTGGCCCCCAAGATGTACCTGGCGGTGGGGATCTCGGGCGCCATCCAGCACCTGGTCGGGATGAAGGGGGCCCGCACCGTGGTGGCCATCAACAAGGATGCCAGCGCGCCGATCTTTGAGATCGCCGACTACGGGATCGTGGGCGATCTGTTCGAGGTGGTCCCGGCTCTGACCGAAGCACTCCAAACTCCTGAATGAGCCTCGCAAGACTGGGAGCCGCCGGTGGCGCACGCTTTAGCGTGCCGGCGTGGGCTTCAGCCCACGCTTTGGGTGGCGTCGTGGAGACTGCCTGGGCCACCTCGCGGCGTGCCGGGAGCGGCTGACCACCATGGCCGAGCGGGCGCTGTTGGTGGTGCTGCTGGCTGCCAGCGTCTGGCTCTTCGCGCGAACTCTATACCGCCGTTTCCATTACCGGGTGCAGGCGGCGCCGGCGCTTTCCTTCGACCGGCCGACCGAACGCCTGGCCCGGGTGTTTGCGGAGGTGTTCCTGCAGACGCGGGTGCTGCGGGACCGTCCGGTGGCGGGACTGCTGCACGCCCTGGTGATGTGGGGCTTCTTCGTTTTCGGTTGGGTGACCCTGGAGCACCTTGGGGCGGGCTTGCGGGGCCTGGATTCGGCCGGACCGCAGACCGGCTGGTACCCGCAGGTGGCGGCGGTCTGGGCGGTGGCGGTTCTGGCCGGCATTGTGGGTTTGGCTTTCCGGCGCTTCCTGCTGCGACCCCAGCCGCTGGGGGCGTTGTCGGCCAGCTCGGCGGTGGTGGCGGCCCTGATTGTCGTCCTGATGATTACCTACCTGCTCGGCTGGCGGGGCCTGGAACCGCGCTCCACCGGCTGGCGGCTCAACTGGTGGGCCCACACCCTGGCCCTGCTCGGGATGCTGGTTCTGATTCCCCGTTCCAAGCACCTGCACCTGGTCGTCTCTCCGGCGGCGGTCTTCTTCCGGGGCTGGACCACCAGCGGCATGCGCGCCCTGCGCCCGGGTGACGACGAAGACATCGGCCTGGTTCGCTTCTCCGACCTGGCCAGGAAGGACCTGCTGGATCTGCACGCCTGCGTGGAGTGCGGTCGCTGCACCCAGGCCTGCCCGGCCAGCAGCGTCGGACAGTCGCTCAATCCCAAGGAAATCATCCTCCAGATGCAGCGCGGTCTGCTGGCCGGCGGCGACCTGATCGCCGGCCCGTGGGTGCAGGAAGCGGATCTATACCAGTGCCTCTCCTGCGGGGCCTGCGAAGAGGCCTGCCCGGTGGGCATCGAGCACGTCGGCGCCAAGATCCTGGACCTGCGGCGCGGCCTGGTGAGCGAAGGCCGAACCACCAATGAGAAGCTCGGCGACCTGTTCAACACCATGGAGCGGACGCCGCATAATCCCTGGGGCGTCTCGCAGGAAACCCGGCGCAAGCTGCTCGATGCCGAGCGCTTCCCCCGGTTCGACGGCTCCCAGGAGTGGCTGCTGTGGATGGGGTGCGGCTTGAGCTACGATCCCCACGGCCAGCAGGTCGCCCGGGCGATGCAGAAGATTCTCGACGCCGCCGGCGTGTCCTGGGGGGTGCTGGAGCAGGAGACCTGCTGCGGCGAACCCGCCCGCCGGGCCGGCAACGAGTACCTGTATCTGCAATTGTCGGAAAAGCTCCTGAAGTCCTTCGGTCAGCGGAAGGTGAAACACCTGATTACGTGCGACCCCCACTGCGCCCGGATGCTGGACGTGGACTATCGCCAGATCCCGGAGTACGAGGCCCTGGGGATCCGGGTGGAGCATCACTCCGAGGTGATCCCCCGCCTGCTGCCCTCCTTGCGGCTAAGGCCGGAGGCGGCGCGCCTCACCTACCATGATCCCTGCTACCTGGCCCGCGGGCGGGGCATCACCGAGGAGCCGCGAGAGATCCTGCGCGCCAGCGGGGCCTCCATTGTCGAGATGGAGCACCACGGCAAGAGGACCTTCTGCTGCGGCGCCGGCGGGGCCCAGTTGTTCCTGGCCGAAGACGCTCCGGGCAGCCAGCAGCCCCGGGTGAATCACCGGCGATTTGCGGAGGCCCTGGCCACGGGGGCGACCACCGTGGCGGTGGCGTGCCCTTACTGCCCCATCATGCTCCAGGACGCCGCCGCTCACGCCGGCCGCGACGACATCGCGGTCCTGGACATCGCCGAGGTGGTGGCGTCGCGCCTGGCCTCGGCCGCGCCAGGGTAGCGGCGACTCCGATCTACGCCTCTGTCGCTCCCTTCAACACCGCCGCGAAGTCTTTGATCCCGACGCCCGGCCCGGTGGGAACTGTCATCGTGCCGTCCTTCACGCGGACGGGAGGATCGAACCAGGCGCCGTATCGCTCGGTTCCCAGCTTGTACTCCTGGTAACGGCCGAGGTCGTTGACGCAGGAGGCGTGGTCAACGAGAAGCTGCTGCCAAAGGGAAATGGAATGGGGTAAACTGGGGATGTATTGACCGACGCCGTGATCGCTCAACAGTAGAGTATCATGTGGGAAGATCCTATCGTTGAGGAGGTCCGGAAGGCGCGGGAGGAACACGCCGCCAAGTTTCATTACGATCTGGACGCGATCTATCGCGATCTCAAGGCCCAGGACGAACGAGACCCGCGGCGGGTTGTCTCGTTGCCGCCCAAACGACCGGCGACGGCGCACAGGACCTCCTGAGCCCGGCTCTGCGCCGGCGCAGGGACCCTCGCTCTCGCCCTACACCCCCCGGGCTTCGGCCCCCCAGATCAGCTTGTGGAGCTGGCTCCCAAAGCGGACTTCCAAACCGTCGGCCAGAATCCAGCCGGCCAGCTCCTCCAGGTTGACGGCGGCCCAGGCGGGCGAGAAGAAAACGGCCGCGACCCGCTGGGGCAGGTTGTGCCGGCGGGTGAAGTCGCGGGCGAACTCGTAGTCGCCCCGCGAAGCGATCACAAACTTGATCTGGTCGTGCGGCGCCAGGTGATCGAGATTGGCGAGATCGAAAGCGCCGCCTTCGCCCGAGTCCGGGCACTTGACGTCGACGATCTTGACGACGGCGCCGGGCACCTGGGCGATGGAGCGCTCTCCGCTGGTTTCGAGCAGCACCTGGTAGCCTTCCCCCAGCAGGCGCTCCATGAGCGGATAGACTTCCTTCTGCAGCAGCGGCTCGCCGCCGGTGACTTCCACCAGCCGGCCGCCCAAGGCCCGCACCTTCTCGAACACCTCCTCGACCGAGAGGCGCTCGCCGCCCTGGAAGGCGTACTCGGTGTCGCACCAGACGCAGCGCAGGTTGCAGCCGGTGAGCCGGACAAAGACGCAGGGCCGCCCGGCGTAGGTGGACTCCCCCTGGAGGGAACGGAAGATCTCGGTGATCTGCACGTTACTCGCGATAGGTAGCGTTGGTGTCGTCGGTCTCCCAGATCCGGACCTCTCCGACGCGCACTTCCACCGCCGGGGGATTCTCCGCCAGGCCGCGCCCGATCTCTTCGTAGAAGTGGCGCGCCAGGTTCTCGGCCGAGGGATTCAGGCGGTCGAACGGCGGGACGTCATTCATGAACCGGTGATCGAGCCGGTCGATGATCCGCTGCATCACCCGCTTGACTTCCACGAAGTCGCACAGCAGGCCGGTGGAGTCCAGCTGCGGGCCGCGCAGCGTGACCTGGACCCGGTAGTTGTGACCGTGCACGTTCTCGCACTTGCCGCGGTAGCCCCGCAGGGCGTGCCCGGCGGCGAAGCTTCGTTCCACCGATACCTCAAACATCAAAAAACCTCTCCACCTCCCCCAGTTCGGCCGTGTAGGCGTAGTTCGGGAGGCTCTCGAAAAACACGCGGCCGTAACGCTGCCGCAGGATGCGGTTGTCGAGCAACACCAGCACCCCGCGATCCTTGCGGCTGCGGATCAGCCGGCCGAAGCCCTGCTTGAGGGCGATGACGGCCTCCGGGATCTGGTACTCGTAAAACGGGTTGCCATCCGCCGAGCGAATGCTTTGGATGCGCGCTTCCACCACCGGGTCGCTGGGCACCGCAAACGGCAACTTATCTATGATAACGCAGCTCAACTGTTCGCCGGGCACGTCCACACCCTGCCAGAAGCTGGCGGTGGCGAACAGCACGCAATGGGGAGTGGCGCGGAACTCTTCGAGCAGAGCGTTCTTGGGGGCGGTGCCTTGCAGCAGGGTAGGGTACTCGACGGCGAAGGAAACCAGGTCGTGGACCTGCCGCATCTGCTGATAACTGGTGAACAGGACGAAGGCCCGGCCGCGGCTGTGCTTCAGGATGGCGGTCACCTCGGCAGCCGCTTTCTGGACGAAGGCGGGGTGGCGCGGGTCCGGAAGCGACGGCGGCACGTAGAGCAGGGCTTGGGTCCCGAAATCGAAGTGACTCGGCACTACCAGCTCCCGGGCCGAGGCGATCCCCAGCCGCTTGCGGATGAATTCGAAGCGGCCCTGCACCGCCAGGGTGGCGGAGGTCAGGATGACGGTGGGGACCTGCTCGAACAACGCTGCCGCCAGCTTCCCCGACACGTCGATGGGGGTGGCTTGCAGGAACACGCCGCGGCCCCGCTTCTCGATCCAGTAAACGTAAGCGCGGTCCTCGCCGAGCACCAGAAACTCCAGGGCCTCGTGCAGCTCTGCGACGCGCCGCACCAGCGGATTGACCTCGTCGTTCTTCTTCTGGATCAGCTTCAGGTTGGTGGTGAGCAGCTCGAGCGAACCGGTCAGGTCGCGGAATTCCCGCAGGTTCCGTTGCAAGTAGCCTTCGCGGTCGCGAAAAGCCGACCGGCCCTCCTGGCCGGGCAGCCGCTCGAAGAAACTCCGGGCGCGGTCGCGCAGGTTGTCGAGCACGCGCCGCAGCTCCTTGGAGTCGAACTGGCCCAGCCGGCTGACGGCTTCCACGTCCCGAGCCAGTTCCTCAAACCGCCAGGTGCTCACCTGAACGGCGAAGTGTTGCCCGGCAACTTCTTCGATCTCGTGAGCTTCGTCGAAGACCACCGCGGCGTAGTCCGGAATGATGGGACCAAATTCGGCGTCGCGAATGGCCAGGTCGGCGAAGAACAGGTGATGGTTGACGATCACGATGTCGGCTTCCCGGGCGCGCTGGTGCATGCCGGTGATGAAGCAGCGCTCGAACTGCTGGCACTTCTGGCCGGTGCACAGGTCGCGGCGGGCGTCCAGGCGGCCCCAGACGCCGCTGTTCTCCGGCAGCTTTTTCACCTCCGCGCGGTCGCCGGTCTTGGTGGCCGGCTCCCACAGCTTGATGAGATTGAAATCCTCGATCTCGCTCAGGCCGGTGAGCAGGGGCTTGTTCTCAGCGTCGTAGAGCTTCTGGCGGCAGAGATAGTTATTGCGGCCCTTCATGTAGGCCACCCGCAGCGGCCGGTCGAAGTGCCGTTCGAGGAACGGAATGTCTTTGTAGTAGAGCTGTTCCTGAAGGGTCTTGGTTCCCGTCGACACCACCACCCTCTTGCCGCTGGCCAAGGCCGGGACCAGGTAGGCCAGGGTCTTGCCGGTGCCGGTGCCGGCCTCCACCAGCAGGTGGCGCTTCTGGGCCAGGGCGGCCTCCACCTCCTCGGCCATCTCGAGCTGGCCCTGGCGGAACTCGTAGTCGGGGTGCCAGCGGGACAGCAATCCGTTGCGCCCGAAGAACTGCCTGGCGCGGGAGATGGTCTCGACGGCCGCCGGAGGGGTGTGGGAAGGCATGGGCCGGCAGCCACTATGGTAGCATTACGTCACGACTTCACGACCAACGTTCCGGCGAGCATGTCGTGCAGGGCCTGCTTCTTTTCCGTGAAACCCACCATGAGGAAGCCGATGTAGAAGGTCATGCCGGAGAGGATCTTGCCGAAAAACCGGCCGTTGGCGCGGCCGAACGAAATGCGGTTGCCGCTGAGATCGGTGACTCGCAGGCCGAAGGCCATCTTGCCCGGAGTCGCCTGGCGGGCGGAGCTCTCGAACAGCGTGTAGTAAAGCCAGACGACGGCGCCGATCAGGAAATAGAAGAAAAGCATTCCTACAAAAAGAGCCACCGGTGGCTCGCCGCGGCCCCGCGCCAACCCGGGAACAGCGATGGCAGCGCCGATCGCGAACAGCACGAACGGCGTCGAGGCGATCAGCGAGTCCAGAAAGTAGGCGCCGAAGCGGACCCAGAAGCCGGCGTAGGGGGGCGGGACAGAGGTTGGCCCTTGGGTTGGCCCTGGGGCGGAGTTGCCGCAGCCGGGGCAAAACTGCGCCCCATAGGGCTGCGGCGCGCCGCAGCGGGTGCAAAAAACGAGCGGGGGAGTCGCGCCAGCCGCCATAGGTCCTCCTTCTAGGTCGAGTCGCACCTGTCATCCCGAGCGCCAGTCCTGTCATCCCGAGCGCAGCGAGGGATCTGCTTGACCCTTGCGTTCTGACGGCACGGCCGGAAACAAGCAGATCCCTCGCTGCGCTCGGGATGACCAGCCCAGGCACGCGCCTTTGGGCATTACAGGTCCACCTCCGACCATTGAACCACACGCTTCTCATAAATGGCCGTTCGCCCCAGAATGCCGGTCAGGGTGGCGATCCGCCCGGAATCGGCGTCGTTGAGCGGCTGGCGTTTGGCCCGGGCGTTGTCGAAGAATGCCGCCACCGAGCGGTAGTTCATGTCCTCGGCCTCGCCCTCGATCGCGATCTTGACCGGCTCGGCCTTTCGCCCGACCGCCCAGACCAGGCCTTTCGGCAGGTCGATCGCCGCCTCCGAGCCGAAGACCCGCTCCTGGATGCCGGTGAAGCCCGGCGGGTCGAAGTAGATATGGCTGAAGCTGAAGCGGACGTCGTTGGGGTACTCGTAGAGCACCACGTAGTTGTCCATGGTGGTGCGCCCCGGCGGCTGATCCTGGTAGAGATTGATGCCGCCGGAACCGTAGGCGCGCAGCGGGTGGGTCTGCATCACCCAGTTGTAGATGTCCAGGATGTGGCAGGCCTGCTCGACGATGTTATCGCCGGAGCGGCGGGTGTCGAAATACCAGCCGCCGGCGCGGGGCAGGTCGCCGCTGTGACGGTAGGCTTGCAGGAACAGGACCTTGCCGATGCCGCCCTTATGAATGTGGCGAACCGAGGCGGCCCGGAAAGGATCGTGCCGCAACTGGAAACCGAACTGGAGAATCCCTTTGGCTGCCCGGGCGACCTTGACGAGGTCGCGGCACTCCTGGGCCGTGCGGGCCATCGGTTTTTCGCAGTAGATGTCTTTGCCGACCTCCAGCGCCGCCATGGCCATCTCCTTGTGGAGATCGACCGGGGTGGCGATGAAGACGGCATCGATATCCTTGCGGTCGAGCAGCTTGCGGAACTCGGTGAGCAGCTCCGGGGAGTGAGCCTTGGCCAGTTCGCCGGCGCGCTTCAGCGTGTCGGGGTTGATGTCGCACAGGGCCACCACCCGGACGCCCGGGACTTTCAGGATCTGTCTCAGCAGGAAATATCCGCGGTTGCCCACGCCGATCACGCCCACCCGGATGGCGTCGTTGGGCGATTGGGCCGCCAGCATGGCCGGGGCCGCCAGAAATCCTCGCCGGGTCATGTCAGGATCCTCAACCGCTCGACGGCCGCCAGGATGTCCCGGCGCTGCTCGTCGCCGTGCACCTCGCGCTCGATCGTCAGGGCGTTGGTGTAGCCGATCTGCTTCAGCTTGGCGATGAAGCGCGGGATCCCGACCGATCCCTTGCCCAGGGGCCGCTCGGTTCCCAGGGCCCCCGGCTGGCCCGGCGGTGGCCAGTCGCCGTCCTTGCAGTGTACTGAAACGACCGAGTCTCGGACAACCTCCAGGGCCTCGATGGGGTCCCCGGTCCCGTAGAGGATCATGTTGGCGGGGTCGAAGTTGATCTTGAGGTTCGCCCGGCCGACGTCCTCGAGGAACTGCTTCAGCGTCACGGCGGGCTCCTGGCCGGTCTCGAGAGCAAAGGTCTGGCCGTTGCTGGCGCAGCGGTCGCAGATGACGCGGACGACATCCCGGACGGCCACGTAGTCGGGATGATTCCGGTCGTGGGGCACGAAGCCGATGTGGCAGGCCAGGCTGGGAACCCCCACCGTTGCGGTGAAGTCGGAGGCCTCCAGCGTCCGCGCCAGGCGCTCCTGCCGCGTCGCTGCCGGGATAAAGCCCACCGTGCCCTGGACCGTCGGGATGTCGGCGTAGCTCTCGCCGGTGTAGGCAGTGAACACCGTCACCAGGGTGAAGTTTTCTTCGGCCAGGGCCTGGCGCCAGGCCTGGGCGTGCGACTGGGAAAGATCCGTGTCGCCCAGCAGGCCCAACTGGCCGCAGTTGACCCCAAGGGCTTTGATGGCGCGGATCTTCTCGCCCGGCGGGGCGTCAGCCCAGAACATGACTCCTACTTCCATCGGTTTCATAGCGTGATCTTCTCTCCGTTTCGGCGGCGGGATTCGTTGATGGCCACCCCCACCCGGACGGCGTCGGCGGAATCCTCCGGGCGGCACTGGTCGGGCCAACGGTTGGCCTGGGCGCATTCGAGAAAGTAGCGGATTTCGGCCTCGTAGGCGTCCATGGTTGCGAGCTGCGGCTTCTCCTCTTCCCCGTCGGCCCGGTAAAGCGCCAGCGGCCGGAAGCCGGAGTGATAGTCGAGGGTACCACCCTCGGCGATGATGGTGAAGTCCATGGAGAAGGGGTAGCTGCGCGGGTGATGCCAGCCGCCCGAGATGACGACCGGGGCGCCGTGAGGGTAGTCGAGGCTGGCCACCACCCAGTCGACGCCGCGGCCCATCTCCTCAGGCCCCTGGGCGCGAACCGCCGCGGGCCTGCCGAACATCGCCAGGCAGTAATCCACGTCGTGGATGAGCAGGTCGAAGACGCCTCCACCGCTGCGGGTCGCGTCCTGGAGCCACTTGCCCCAGCCGGGGGCGGCGCACTTGCGGTGGAAGATGGCGCTCCGCAGGGCGCCCAGACGGCCGGAGAGGAAAATGTCGCGCGCCGCGGCATAGTCGGGCCAGAATCGCACCACCTGGGCGACCATCAGGACCCGGCCCGCCTGGCGGGCGGCGGCGATCATCTGGTCGCATTCCTGGCCCGTCAAGGCCATGGGCTTTTCGACCAGCACGTGCTTGCCGGCTCGCAGCGCCGCCAGCGCCACCGGCAAGTGCAGGTGGGTCGGCAGACAGATGTCGACAGCCTCCACGGCGGGATCGGCGATGACGCCTTCCGGGGTGGTGTAGCCGTGGACGCTGCTGAAGTCGAGCTTGGCGCCCGGACCGCCAATGTTGCCCTGGATATCGCTCAGGTCACCGGCCAGGCGCCGGGGCTTGGGGTCGGCCACCGCGGTGAGCCGGGCGCCCGCCACGCGGCTCCAGGCGTTCAGATGCATGCTGCCCATGAAGCCGAGGCCTAGAATGCCGATGTTCATGGATAAAGATAGTATCAGGGACCCGGACCGGAAGCCAGATAGGACTTCAGAAACTCATCCAGCAGGAGAACCTGAAAGCCCTGGCGCCCGTGGACCTGATCGTGCAAGGCTCGATCGGTCGTGACGATGGTCTTGTCGGCTGTCACCGAGGCCAACTCCACCAAGTAGACGTCCTTCCGAGGCACGATCGGTCCCAGGGAGGAGGACAGCGGACTGATTTCATCTTCGTCTACCAGGCGGACCACGCTTGGGTCGTACATCAGCCGGAAGAAGCGACCAAATAGCTGCGGTGTAGCTCGGCCGTGTCGACCGGCATATTGGTAGAACTTCCGGACCCACGGGCTGACGCGCCGCACCACCACGACATCGCTTCGGGCCTCTATCCGGTCGAGCAACCTCCACAGCAGTAGGGCCCGCTCGGAAGCCGGCGCCAGGTACTCCACGAACCACTCATTTGGAACCAGGTCCACCCTACTCGCGGCTGCCGATCTGTAGGAACTCCCGCATCTGCTCCAGCTCGGTTTCGTAGAAGCCCTTGAGGCCCCCCTCGATCTGGCCCTTGGAGTTCACCTGCTGCTCCTCGATCACCGTACACACCTTCTCTTTGCGCAGATAGTAGACCCGCAGGTCACGCTCCTCCAAGACCCCGCTTCGAAGCTTGTTCAGCAGTGACATCACAAAGTGCTCACTGTGAGTAGAGATGAGAAATCTCCTGTGCTTTTCCTTTGCGATCTCGATGAGAACCTCGGCCAGTCTCAGCAGCGCTTGCGGGTGCAGGTGAATCTCAGGTTCCTCGATGCAGACAAGAGTCTGACCCTTGCGCAGAGCCTTCGCCAGAAGGTAAACAAGCTGGCTGGTTCCGAAGCCGTCGTTGACTAGGTCGCAGACGAAACCGCCGCCCCCGCGATCGGTCGTCTGCAAATAGAAGCTGGACGCCCCCAGCACGGGCCTGGCCTGGAAGCTCTTGTTGACAATTCTTTCCAGATAGAAGCTGACCGCACCTTCCAGGTCGCGGTCGTTGGCTATGGTGGTCGCGATCTCGTCTTCGGTCACGAGCTGGGGTTGGAGTGGAACGGGGGAAAAGACGGGCTTGATGAAGCCGCGCTTCAGGGGGACGAAGTCGACTCCTTTGATGTCCTCAGCCGGCCCGTTGACGCCCATAACGATGTTTTCTACGACCGCCTCGGATCCAGCGCTCTCTGTGGACACAGTGGCGGAAATCCCGTTCCACGTTATCTTAGCTCCACCGTACTCTTCTCCTAATGAAGTGCCGGTGTTGAGATTCAGAGCGCAGGGGAACGTGACGTCCAGGCGAAGTTGAAAAGGCGCAGGCTGAAACTGGTCGACACTAAGCGTAGACTGCGTCTTTCCAAGCTCGACGCGGTACGTGGACTCGAACTCGGGCCGGCAGCACTGCACCCCAATTACCAGGCGCCGGGAGTCCTCCTCCTTCAGATGGACCGTCTCCTTGAACCCACCCAAGTTCATGAACAGGAAATTGAAGAAGCTGTCCAGGGGCTGGTTGGGGTTGGAGACGATGTTCTTCAGCGCCAGCAAGGCGTACATCACGCTTGACTTGCCGGTGTTGTTGCCGCCGGTGAAGATAGTGATCGGGGCGATATCGATGTCAGATCTTTCGAATCCCCGGAAGTTCTCGATATGCAGTCTGGTAATCACAGCAACCTCTCCATTTCCCATGATAGTATCAAGATCAGGTGCGAGGAGCAGGCATGACACGATTGTTGGGATCGATCCTGATGGCAGCCGCCACGCTGGCCGCCGCCACGCGGCCGGTGCTGATGGGCACTCACGGCATGGTGGCGTGCGGGCATCCGCTGGCGGCGCGGGCGGGGATCAAGATGCTGGAGCAGGGCGGCAACGCCATCGACGCCGGCGTCGCCCAGGTGTTCGCCCAGGCGGTGACGGAGTTCAACCTGTTCGGCCTGGGGGGCGAGGTTCCCATCCTGATTTACTCGGCCAAAGACAAGAAGGTCTACTCCATCAACGGTCAGGGAGTAGCGCCGCGGGCCGCCACCATCGAGTGGTTCCGCAAGCACGGCATCGAGATGATCCCGGACGACGGCTTTCTGCCGGCCACCACCCCGGCGGTGGTCGACGCCCTGGTGATCGCGCTCGACCGCTTCGGCACCATGAGCCTGACGCAGGTCATGCAGCCGGCCATCGAGTTGGCCGGCGAGGGTTTCCCCATGTACCCGCTGTTCCGCAACGGCATCCGGTCCATCGAAAAGCGCCTGCGCGAGGAGTGGCCCAGCTCCGCCCGGGTCTTCCTGCCCGGCGGCCGGGTCCCCGAAGTCGGCGACGTGTTTGTTCAGAAGGACCTGGCGGAAACGCTCCAGCGGCTGGCCGACGAGGAAACCCGGAACAAGCGCAAAGGGCGCAGCGCGGCCCTGCGGGCGGCGCGGGACCTCTTCTACAAGGGCGACATCGCCCGCCTGATCGTGAAATTCCAGCGCGAAGTGCGGTCCAAGGATTCCAACGGCTTTCTCTCGGCGGGGCTGTTCACCGAAGAGGACCTGGCCTCCTATCAGGGCAAGGTCGAAGAGCCGGCCCACGTCAATTACCGCGGCATCGAGGTCTACAAGCCCGGGTTCTGGTCCCAGGGGCCGGTGCTGCTGGAGATGCTGAACCTGCTGGAGGGGTACGATCTGCCGGCCCTGAAGCACAACAGCCCCGACTATGTACACTTGGTGACCGAAGCCGCCAAGCTGGCCTACGCCGACCGCGAGCACTACTACGCCGATCCGGATTTCGTGCGGGTGCCGGGGCGGGGACTGCTTTCCAAAGACTATGCCCGGGAGCGCCGGAAGCTGATCGACATGAGAGGCGCGTCGATGGATCTGCGGCCCGGCGACCCCTACCCCTTCGAGGGGACCCAGGTGACCAGGGCGTTTCCCATCCCGGAGCGGATCGAGCTGCGGCCCGGCGAGAAGGGCACCACCGGAACCCGGGCGGCTGACCGGGAGGGCAACCTCTTCTCGGCGACACCCAGCGGCGGCTGGTTTCGCACCTCGCCGATTCTGGAGGGTCTGGGCTTCGTGCTCAGCACCCGCGGTCAGATCTTCTGGCTCGACCCGGCCAAGGCCAACAGCCTGCAGCCGGGCAAGCGGCCCCGCACCACCCTCACACCGTCGCTGGCGCTGCGCAACGGCCAGCCCTACATGGTCTTCGGCACCCCGGGCGGCGACGAGCAGGACCAGGTGAACCTGCAGTTCTTCCTCAACGTCGTGGAGTTCGGACTGGACCTCCAGGAAGCCATCGACGCCCCGAACTTCCAGATCGCTCATTTCCCCAGCTCGTTTTTCCCGCGCAAGGCCTCGCCCGGCGAGATCGGCTTTGAGGGCCGCTTCCTGAAGCCGACCCTCGAAGAGCTGGCCCGGCGCGGCCATATCGTCAAAGTCGAAGGCGACTGGAGCGGCGGGGACGAGACGGCCATCCTTTACGACGCCGCGCGGCGCGTGATGTTCGGGGCCGCCAGCCCGCGACGGGAGAAATCCTACGCCCTGGGGTGGTAGCGCGTCGCTAGAATCATGGGGATGACGCCGCGGGTTTCGGTCGTTATCCCGGTAGCCAACGAGCAAGAGACGGTGGCGCCGCTGTGCCGCGCGCTGGAGGAGGTGCTGCCGCCCCCTTACGAAATCCTGTTCATCGACGACGGCTCGACCGACCAAACCTGGGCGGAGCTGGCGAAGCTCCACCGCGCCGGGTTGGTGCGGGCCATCCGGTTCCGGCGGAACTTCGGCAAAACGGCGGCCCTCGCCGCCGGCATCCGCGCGGCGCGTGGCGACGTCATCCTGACCATGGATGGCGATCTGCAGGACGATCCCCGCGAGGTCCCGCGCCTGCTGGAGAAAATCGCGGAGGGCTACGACCTGGTATCGGGGTGGAAGAAAGATCGCAAGGATCCCCTGGGTAAAGTGGTGGCCTCGCGGCTCTTCAACTGGGCGGTGCGGCTCGTGAGCGGCGTCGAGCTGCACGATGTCAACTGCGGCTTCAAAGCCTATCGCGGCGAGGTAGCCCGGGGCCTGCGGCTGCGCGGGGAGTTCCACCGCTTCACTCCCCTGCTGGCGAAAGCCCTGGGATATCGCGTCGGCGAGCTGGTGGTCCGGCATCACCCCCGGCGTCACGGCCGGTCGCACTATGGGTTCAGCCGGCTTTTCAAGGGCTTCCTCGATCTGATCACCATCACTTTCCTTATCCGGTACGCGGAGCGCCCGTCCCACGGATTCGGCCTGGCGGCGCTGGTTTCGCTGGCCATCGGGGCGGCGGCGACGGCGCTGGTCCCGTGGCCCCTGAAAGCGCCGGCGGCCATGACCTTTGCGCTGATCAGCGTCGTCCTGGCGGCGGCCGGGCTGGTGGCCGAGGTGGTGATCGACCGGCAGCCGTCCGACACCGGGCGCTGCATCCGGGAGCAGCTTGATTAGACGCCTGGTCCCCTGGCTGAAGTGGCTGGTTCCGCTGGCGGCGGCCTTCTTCATCGCCCGGGTGGTGTACCGCCAGTGGCCGGCGGTGCGCGGCTTTGACTGGCGCCTGGATCCCGCCTACCTGGCCCTGTCGTTCCTGTTCACCTCCACCTGGTACTTCATCCGGGGCTTGGTGTGGCGCGCCATCATCCAGCACTTCGGACCGCGGCTGCCCTACCGGGAGTGCGTGCGGATCTTCGTGCTGGGGGAGTTGACGCGCTACGTCCCCGGCACGGTCTGGCAGTATCTCAGCCGGATGTACATGGCGGGCCGGTGGGGGGTGCCGGCGGCCGTGGCGCTCCAGAGCGCCCTGATGGAGCTGTTGTTGATGGCCCTGGCGGCGGCGCCGCTGCTGCTTTGGCACATCGACGTGGTGTTTCCGGTGCTGGCGCGCTCCCAGCGGGCTTTGCTGGTGGTGTTCCTGGCGGCGGCGCTGCTGCTGCTCCAGCCAGCGGTGCTGAACCGGCTGGCCCGGCTGGTTCTGCCCAGGCTGCGTCTCGAGTATGCGCCGATCCGGATGAGCTACCTGACCATCTGCGGCCTGTGGGCGGCCTGTCTGGGGCAGTGGCTCCTGTTTGGAACCGGTTTCGCCTTGTTCGTCCGTAGCCTGGCGCCGATTCCCTTCCACCACGCGGTGGAGTTGGCGAGCAACTATGCGCTGTCCTGGCTGGTGGGGGTGGCGACCTCCTTTGTGGCGCCGGGCGGCATCGGCGTCCGGGAGGGGGTCCTGGGCGTCCTGCTCGGGAAGATACTGCCCATTGGCATGGCGCTGCTGATCGCAGTCTTGAGCCGCCTGTGGCTGATCGTGCTGGAGCTGTTCTGGGCGGCCGTGGCGCAGGTTTATCTGCGGGTACCGCCACCGGGCGAGGACCTCCGGTAGACCCGGTACCCCAGCACCCGGTTGGGCACAGCACGGTTCCACCAGCTCTTGGGGTTCACGTAGCTGTAGTCCCACACCAGTTGGTAATCGGCGGTGAGCTTGCGGGGCATGGCGCCGCGGTTATCCCAGATCACGTACCAGTCGACGCCCTCCCAGTCGTCGAAGACGTGCGCCGGCAGCAGGGAGCGCCGCCGCTGGTTGCGGGGCTCGTTGCTGTCGAGCAGCGCCACCCACTTCAGATCCGGCAGGTTGAAATAGACCATCATGCCCTGGACGTTGCGGTGGAAGGCCACCGTCTCACCTGGCCCGACGTTGCGCCGGAGGAACTCCACAATCGGCTCGTTACAGGTGGTGTCGCGCGTCAACTGGCGCTCCACGGCGTGCTCGCACCAGGCATGGTAGAAGTTCAGGTTCGGCCAGACCAGAACGAACAGAAAGAAGACCGCTGCCCAGGCGCCTCCGGCCAAGTCTCTCAAACGCTCGGCCAGCAGGCCGGTGAGAAGCAACAGCGCCGGAACGATTTGGAAGTAGTAGCGGTTGATGGCCACGCTGGGTCCTGCCAGCACGGTCCCAACCACCGAGACGACCACGATCGAGACGCAGAGCCGGGCCAGGCCAGCCACCGGCCCGGGATTGCCGCGCCGGAACACGTAAACGCCGGCGGGGAGAAGGGCGGCCAGGGGAATCAGCCGGAACATCTCGGTTCCGTGGTAGTCGATGGCCAGCCGGTAGGTTTCCCAGCTCGGACGCTGGGCGGCGGGAGATTCCGAGACAAAGCCGGCGTGCACCCACCAGAACTCACCGGCGACGGGCAGGGCCAGCAGGGCAGTCAGAAGCGCAAAGCGCCCCAGCAGGACCCGGTCGCGGTTCCAGAGCACAAAGACGGCCAGCGAAAGCCACAGCCCGGCGAAGCTGACGTAGTTGGCCAGGTACACCAGCAGCCCATACAGTCCCAACCGGCAGTAGAATCCCGGCGAGCGGGCGCGGGCGGGGTCTCTCAGATAGCGGGCGAACTCCAGCAGGATGGCGCAGGTGAACAGCACTACCAACGCGTAATAACGGGCCTGGCGGGCGGCCGTAAGAAAGTAGATCGACAGGGCGGCGAGCAGCGGGGCCGCCAGGGCGCCGCGCGAATCCTCCAACGCCTCCCGGCCGATTCTGTAGAGAAGCCAGAGCGAGACGGCCCCGGCCAGCACGAAAGGCAGGCGGGCGCTGACGCTCCCGACGCCGCCCAGCAGGAACCCGGCGGCTGCGACGTAAAACTGGAGCCAGCCCTGCATGGCGGGCAGGAAGCGGTCGTCGAAGTCGTGGCCGTCCGGCGCCTGCGCCATGAGGCGCTCGCCATGGAAGACCCGGGGGATCAGGGTTCGGCGCTCGATCATCTCGCGCGCCCAGTTGGCCGTGGTGGCCTCGTCACGCCACAGCACCGTGCCGTCGATCCGCCACAACAGCGTAAACGCCGAGAGCAGCATGACCAGCGCGTGCGGGAGGTATTTTTTCAACAAGCCTGTTATTCTGGCATGCCGCGCAACTTTTCAGCGCGGGGTGAGTTGGTCCATTAGGGAGGCAACAGTGAACATGCAGAGGACCTGGATGCGAAGGTTGATGGCGGTGGTGGCGGGGGCGGGGCTGGTCGCCGTGATGGGACTGGCGGCGCCGCAGAACGTCAAGAAGCGCGAGAAGCGGCAGAAAGACCGCATCGAGAAGGGGGTCCAAGAGGGGTCCCTGACCAAGAAAGAGGGCGCCAAGCTGGCGGTGCAGGAAAAGGTCCTTCACGAGAAGATCCAGCAGGATCGCGCCGACGGCAAGGGCCTTACCAAGGCGGAGCGCGCCAAGATCAAGAAGCGGCAGGACAACCTGAGCGAAAAGATTTACGAGCAAAAGCGCGACGCCCAGACCCAGAAGAAGTAGCGGCCGGGCGAGCGCCGCTGCCGGCAACGGGTTTTCCGATGGCGGCGCCCCGCGTCCGCGACGAGCTCTGATCAAAGGTGTCAACGGGAACCGCACCCGTTTCCAGGCGGCTCCAGCAATCGCCCGCGGTATAATGTTCAGGGGTCAGGACTTGTCCGCAAACCTCAAACCGGTCGCAGATCCCGAACGGGCTGAGCGCCAGGCTCGAGTCGACCGCGCCATGGCCTCTGTGCGGCTGGAAGGGCTTGAACCGACCGACGCCGCCAAAGCCATCTTTGATCGATATGTCGCCGGCGACCTAACGATGGAGGAAATGGGCGCCGAGATTCGAGCGCTGAATGCCCGAGAGTTCGGACCCGTACACGTATCCGGGGACTGACATCCTCCGGAACCTCCCAGGTATTCGTGATCCTGAGCGCCTCGCCGCCTTCGAGGCGAACGCAACGGCAGCGAGACTCGCGGAGCTCGACTCCGCTCCTCTGAAGGGCCACTTCGATATAGTCCACCTGAAGGGCCTCCACAAGCGCATCTTTCAGGACATCTATTGCTGGGCCGGTGAATTTCGCACCGTCAATATTTCGAAAGGCGGCCATCTCTTCGGGGCCGCCGCCTTCGTTGAACCAGCGTCGCAGGAGGTGCTGCGACGGCTTCGGGGCGAGAACCATCTGATGGGAGCCGAGCCTCAGGCCTTCGCGCAACGCGCGGGTTACTACATGGGTGAGATCAACGCCATACACCCATTCCGGGACGGAAACGGCCGCGCTCAACGAGAGTTCATACGGGAGTTGGGAATCCAGGCCGCTTTCGTGCTGGACTGGGCCAAAGTTGCGCGCGACCAGATGATAACGGCGTCCCTCGACAGCTTCACAACCGGCGACAGCTCCGGACTGGCCGCGCTGATTCAGCTCTGCATGAAGTAGCCGCACTATCGGCAACGTTTGGCAATCGGTGGGGCGGCCTGCGGCCGCTCCGGACCAGAGCCCGTCATCCCGAGCGAAGAGCCCGTCATCCCGAGCGAAGAGCCCGTTATCCCGAGCGAAGCCTGTGTCATCCCGAGCGCAGCGAGGGATCGGCTTTTCCCCCGGCACAACAGCAGATCCCTCGCTACGCTCGGGATGACAATTGCGGGGGACCGCCAACGCCACCACTTTTATGCCCCACACCCAGTTCGGCCTCCCTGCTTGACCGCTATGCGCTAATAGCGTATACTGCCAGCATGGGTGTACCGATCACCGTGGTCGAGACGCCGGCGTTTCTGCGAGCGGCCGACCACGTGGTCGGTCCAGAAGAGCGCGCCGACCTGGTGGTGTTCGTGGCTGGTAATCCGGAAGCTGGTGACGTAATCCCGCAAACGGGCGGGGTTCGTAAGCTCCGGTGGGCGACCAAAGGAAAAGGAAGCGAGGCGGGGTCCGAGTGATCTATTACTTCCACAACGAATCGATTCCCGTGTTGCTGCTCGATATCTACAAAAAGAACGTGAAGGAAAACCTGACGCAGGCCGAGCGGAACGCCTTGAGGAAAAGAATTCCACTCCTCGTCGAGGAGTATCAGAAGAGGAGGATTCGATGAAGAGGAAAGTGGCGAAGAAGAAGGCCAAAGAGCCCACTCTGGGACAGAGGCTTGTCAAGAGTCTGGACGAGGCAATCGCGTGGGCTAGGGGCGAGGACGTGCCGGTGCGCGTTACGACCGTTCACGTTCCAGCCGTCGATATCCGGGCGGTTCGCAGGAAGCTGAATCTCAGTCAAACACAGTTCGCGGCGCGGTTCGGCTTCGCACGGGCGTCAGTGCGGAACTGGGAACAGGGACGGACGCGCCCGGATGGTCCGGCGCGAATCTTGCCTGCTGTCATCGCAAGGCATCCGGAAGCGGTCGAGGACGCGCTGCACCATGCCTGACAAGCACAGGCAGCCTCGTGGGGCGACCACCAGGGAATCTTATCTACTACCGAGGCAACGCCGAGGCGATGGCGGCCCGCGCCCGGGCCATCAGCCGTTCGCGGTCCCCGGGGCCCAGGCCGGCCGTCGGGATCGGCTCGTGGAACACCAGCTTTACCCGCCCAGGCCGGATCCAGTTTTGGCCCTTGGCCATGATTTCCCGCGCTCCCAGAATGGTGATGGGCACGATGGGCGCCTGGGTTTCGATGGCCATGGTGAAGGGGCCTGGACGGAAGGGCAACAGGGAGCCGTCCGGGGTGCGGGTACCCTCCGGAAAGACCACCATGGACCTTCCCTGCCGCAACCGCTCGATGGCCCCCTCCAGGGCCTCGCGCCGCGAATCCTTGCGGTGGCGCTGCACGGGGACGAACCCTACCATCTTGATCGCATAACCGAACAGCGGCAGCCGGAACACCGCTTCCTTCCCGAGCATCACGGCATTCCGCAGGAAGAGAAAGACGACCGGTGGGTCGAGGTTGCTGACGTGGTTGGGCAGGTATACGCAAGGCTGCGGCGCGCCCCGCGGGTCCGGCCCCTGGGTCTCGATCTTCACTCCCGCGGCCCACAGAAGCACCCGCAGCACCAGACGAGCCACGGCGAAGATGGGCCGGTCGTCTCCCAGCACCCAGGTGAAGGGAATCATGATCAGCAGGGCGGTGCTGGCCAGCAGCACCGTCAACGGCAGCACCACCAGGAGTGTGCGGAGCATAGGTCGCTGGCCCATTGTGGTATAGTGCGCCCGTATGCGCAACGCGAAGGTGGCATGGGTGCTCTGGTGGGCGCTTCCGGCGCTGGCCCAGAGACCTCTGACCCTGGTCGAGATCCTCTCGCTCGAAACCCCTGAGAACGCGCGCCTCTCTCCGGATGGCTCGCAGGTGCTGTTGGAAATCTCTTCGGCTGACTGGAAGCTGAACCGACGGGTCAGCCACATCTGGCGGGCGCCGGTTGAGGGCGGCCCACCGGTCAAGATGACCAGCGGCGGTCGGGACACCGCTCCGGCGTGGGCTCCCGACGGCCGGCGCTTTGCCTTCCTGCGGCGCTCCGGGGACCGCGTCCAGCTTTTCGTCCAGGCGGCCTCCGGCGGCGAGGCCGATCCCTGGACGCAACACGACACCGCCGTTACGCAGCCGGCCTGGTCGCCCGACGGCTCGCGGTTGTATTTCCTGGCCGCCGACTCGCCCGCCAAAGGGCCCCAGGGCCTGGACGACGCCTACCTGTTCGAGCAGAACCGGTCCAATCATCATCTCTGGGAGATCACGGCCGCGAGCAAGGAGCGCCGGATCACAGAGGGCGGTTTCGACATTCGGGAGTACGGGGCCGCCCCCGACGGCCGCTCCATCTGGTACGTGGCGGCGCCCTCGCCATTGCTCGACGATACCGTCAAGGCGGAGATCTACCGGCTGGATCTGGGCACCGGAGAAAAACGCCGCCTCACCGACAACCGGGTGGGGGAAAGCCGGCCGCGCCTGGCCCCGGACGGCCGGCAGCTGCTCTTTCTGGCCCCCTCCGACCCGGCGCTCCAGGATGCCTATCACCAGCGAGGTATATTCCTGATGCCGGCCGAAGGCGGCTCCCCGAGGCTGCTGGCGCCGGAGTTCCGGGGCGAGGCCCTGGCCGCCGAGTGGGCCGGCGCCCATATCCTGCTGCTCGCCAATACCGGCCTGGAGTCCCAACTCTACCGGCTCTCGCCCGGGCGCGGCGCGCCGGAGCCGCTCACCTCCGGCCCCCAGGCGCTCGCCGAGTTCCACTATGCCGCCGGCGTCGATCGCTGGGCGGCGGTCATCAGCGATCCGGCCTCTCCCGGCGATGTCTGGGTCGGCCAGCGGCGCCTGACCGCCCTGAACTCCATGCTGAAGCAGCGCCCCCTGGCCCGCGTGGAGGCCTACCGCTGGAAGGGCCAGGACGGCCAGCCGCTGGACGGCGTCCTGGTCTACCCCATCGATTACCAGAAGGGAAGGCGCTACCCGCTGGTCAGCCAGATTCACGGCGGGCCACAGAGCGCCTCCAAACTCACCTTCGCCTCTTATGGAACCAACTATCCCCAGTTCTGGGCCGGGCGTGGCTACCTCTGCCTGCTGCCCAACTACCGCGGCTCCAGCGGCTACGGCAACGCCTTCCTGCGGGATCTGAAGGGGAACTATTTCCGCAACTCCGCCGACGACGTTCTGGCCGGCATCGACAGTCTGGTCCGCGACGGGGTGGCGGATCCCGAAAAGCTCGGCATCATGGGCTGGAGCGCCGGCGGCATCATGACCAACTGGCTCATCACCCGCACCGACCGGTTCAAGGCCGCCAGCTCCGGCGCCGGCGTTTCCAACTGGATCTCGCAGTTCGCCCAGAGCGACGTCCGCTCCCACCGCGGCTTCTGGTTCGGCGGCGACCCCTGGGGCCAGAGCGCCCCCCTGGACGCCTACTTGAAAACCTCAGCGGTGTTTTTTGCCCAGCGGGTCAAGACCCCGACCCTCATCATGGTCGGCGAGCGCGACGAGCGGGTGCCCATGCCGCAGTCGGTCGAGATGTACCGGGCGCTGATGCGCAACGGCGCCACCGTGGAGCTGCTGGTGTTTCCCCGCGAGGGCCACGGCTTCCAGGAGCTGCGCCACCGGCTGGCCAAGGCCAACAAAGAATTCGGATGGTTTGAAAAATACATACGCGGGGTGGAGTACCACTATGAAACGCCCGAGCAGTAGGATGACGCGGCGGGCCTTTGGGCTGCTGCTGGCGGCCTCCCCGGCGGCGGTTCCGCAAGCGCCGCTGTCGAAAGAAGAGGAGCTGCGCGCGGCCCGTGAGCGCCGTCTCCAGACCGCCCAGACCCTGGCCAAGTTTGACCTGCCGGCGGCCACCGAGCCGGCCTTCACCTTCCGGGCCTGAGCCATGCCGGACGACATTCTCTATGCCACGCTGGCCGAACTGGGCGCCATGCTCAAGCAGCGCCAGGTCTCCTCGCAAGAGCTGACCAAAGCTTTCCTGGAGCGTCTGGAGAAGCTGGGCCCGCGATACAACGCTTTGGCGGCGCTGACCGCGCCGTTGGCCATCAAGCAGGCCAAGGAGGCCGACGACAGCTTCAAGCGCCAGCGCGTGAAGTCGCCGCTCCAGGGCATCCCCTTCGGCGCCAAGGATCTGCTGGCCACCAAAGGCATTCCCACCACCTGGGGCGCCGAGCCCTACCGGACGCAGGTCTTCGACTACGACGCCGCCGTGATCCGCAAGCTGGCCCGCGCCGGGGCGGTGCTGGCTGCCAAGCTGGCCATGATCCAGTTGGCCGGCGGGGGCGGCTACCGCTATCCCAGCGCTTCTATGTGGGGGCCGTGCAAGAACCCCTGGAACCCGGGCCATTGGTCGGGAGGATCCTCCAGCGGCTCGGGGGCCGCCGTCGCCGCCGCCCTGGTCCCCTTTGCCATCGGCTCGGAGACTTCCGGGTCCATCCTGACGCCGTCATCCTATTGCGGCGTCACCGGGCTGCGCCCCACCTACGGGCTGGTGAGCCGTCACGGGGCCATGGCCCTCTCGTGGACCATGGACAAGATCGGTCCCATGTGCCGCTCGGCCGAGGACTGCGGCTTGGTCCTGGCCGCCATCTCGGGCAAGGATTCCCAAGACCCTGCCTCTGCCGGCAAGAGCTTCTACTATCTGAGCGACTACGGGCGTCCCCTCAGCGAGCTGCGTATCGGCTGGTCGCCCATTGATTTTTCCGAGCGCGCCGCCGAGCCGGCCCGGCCCGCCTTCCAGTCTGCTCTGGAAGTGTTCCGCAAGCTCGGCCCCAAGATGGTCGAAACCTCGCTGCCACCCATGCCCTACCGCGAGGTTACCAACACCATCATCCAGGCGGAAGGGTCGACGGTCTTCGAGTCGTTGATCCGCAGCGACGGCTTCGACCGCCTGGCCGACGAGCGCCAGAAGGCCGGCCTGCGTGCCGGTCTGGAAATGCCCGCCAAAGACTACTTGAACGCCATGCGGATCCGGCGACTGATCCAGGACAAGCTGCGAAACGCTTTTAGCGAGGTGGATTTGATCCTTTCGACGTCGACCACCGGGCCGGCCACCGGCATCGATCAGCCGCTCGACCGGCCGGCCAGCTCCGTCACCGGCGAGAAGCGGGGCAACGCCGACCTGGGTCCGGCCGGGAACCTGGCGGGCCTGCCGGCCATCTCGCTGCCGTGCGGGTTCTCGACCGCCGGGCTTCCGGTGGGGGTGCAGCTGGTGGCGCGCCCCTTTGACGAGCTGGTGCTGGTGGCCCTCGGCCGCGAGTTTCAGCGCCAGACCGACTGGCATCGGCGCAGGCCGCCGGAGTAGGACAGGCATTCCTGCCTGTCGGGGCCTGTGTTACAACCTGGCTGCGAACTCCCGCGCCAGCAGGTCCGCCTGTTTCTCCTCCAACCCCACGAAGCCCGCGAAGAAGACCCCTTTGGCGAACACGTACACCGGCGCTTCTCCATCGCGCCCGAAGTAGCCGCCCATGTGGGCCAGAAACCTGGCGTCCTTCAGGGTTTTCTGAAAGTCGAACATCAGCAGCGCGGCCTGGTCGGCGGTCCCGGCCCGGACAAGGAATTGCTGATAGGTTCGTCCCCCCAGCCGGTATTCGGCCAGGTTGCCGCCGGGTAGGAAGGCCCGGCCCAGCAACTGGTTTTCCAGCAGTTCGATCCGAACCCGGTTTTTGATCGGAAACCGGCGGCTCTCGTCAGCCGGCTTGACAGCAGGCGCCGGCTTCTTGGACGGCGTTTCCCTTACCGGCGCGCCGCAGGCGGCCAGCAGCCCCAGCCAGGCCATCCAGGGGGTGAATCGCATCACGGCGACAGTTGCGAAAATACGTACGGCCCTTCCGGTATCACCGCGACCGAGGCGTCCGCCGGCAGCCCTCCCGCCAGGGCGTCGGCGGCCGCCTGGGGGTCCTCGAAGGTCTCCCCCCAGATCGAGCGCCGGTCCTCGGCCGGCACCCCGGGCACGCACCACAGCATCCGGGCGCGCCGGGCGACCAGCGCCAGCTTCTCCAGCTGCCACTGGTCGATCGCTACCGGCCGGCTGTCGAGGTCCTCCAGGCACGATTTCCAGTCCGGATAGCTTCGCACCATCTGGCGGAACTCCGGGCTGCCGACCCCTTCCCGGCAAGCCGCCAGCAGCAGCATTCGGGCGCCCGGCTTGAGGACATGGGCGGCCGCCGTGACGCCTTTTATAGACTGGTAGTAGGTTAAGTCCAGCGGATATCCGCCGCCGGTGGTGATGACGGCGTCGACCGGCTCCGCCAGCGGCGCCAGGGTGGACTGGCGAACGAACTCCACTCCGGCGCTGTGAGCCAGCTCGGGGTTCCCGGCAAAGACCCGCGCGATGCGGCGGTCGCGCGTCAGCGCCACGTCCACGATGAAGTCGTGGCGCGCCAGCCGCGCGATCTCCAGCAGCTCCCGGTGCAGCGGGTTGTCCGGGTAGCTGCCCTCCACCACCCGGGGGTCCCGCATGAAGACCGGACTGTGCAGGCGCTTGATGGTTCGCTCCCCCGCCAGCCCCGGGGCGACGAGCTTCCGGCCCCCGGAAAACCCCAGCATCAGGTGCGGCTCGATGAAGCCGAGCGTGAGGTGGAGATCGGCCTCCATGAAGCGGCGGTCGATCAGCACCTCGGTGCCCCCGGCTGTGCTGCCGAGCCGGGCGTGGGACTCCTCGATCCGGGCGTTGTGGCTCTCGACCGGATAGCGGCCGAGCATCTCCGGGCCGACGATCTCGTCCAGCTCGGCCGGAGTCGCCACCCGGTGCAGTCCGGTGGCGATCAGGATCCGGATGCCCTGCCGCGGCACGCCGGCCTGCTCCAGCGCGCCAGTGACGTAGGGCAGGACGAGCCGGTTGGGCGCCGGCCGGGTGATGTCGCAGACGGCAATGGCGGCGCTCGTTCGGCCCCGCGCCAGCTCCGCCAGCGGCGGCGACCCGATGGGCTCGGCCAAGGCTTGCTCCAGGGCCGTCCCGGCATCCCCCACGGCCCCTGCGAAGCGCGCCTCCAGGACCGTGGTCCGCCACCGGTCGGGAAGCTCGAGCTCAGCACCGGACCGGTCGAAGGCAACCTCAACTTTCACGATTGCTCAGGCGCCGGCGCCGGAAGCCGCGTGGGCCGCCATCTGCTCTTTGAACTTCTTCTTCATCTCGGCCGGGGTGGGCTCGGCCTTGTGGGTCCCGATACACCACCGGTGGCCCTGCGGATCGGCCAGCGTGCCGGCGCGGTCTCCCCAGAACTGATCCATGACCGGCCACACCGTTTGGGCGCCCAACTGCACCGCCTTGGCGAATACCTTGTCGACGTTCTCCACGTAAAGGTAGAGCGTCACCGGCGAGCCCCCCAGAGCCTGGGGCCCCTTCATCCCCCATTCGGCAGACTCCGGCCCCAGCATCAGAGTGGTGTCGCGCAGCCGCAACTCGGCGTGCATCGGCTTGCCGTCCGGTCCCTTCATCAGGCCGCGCTTCTTGAATCCGAGCGCCTTCTGATAAAAGGAAACGGCGGCGATCATGTCGCTGACCGTCAGCATGGCGCTGGCGGCCCCATACATCTTGCGGTTGAGTGGATCGATTTTCTTGGCCATAGGGGGTCTATTGTATCAGGCCCGCTGCGGGCGCCTCAGACCCAGGTTCAGAAAGACCATGGCCACCGAGCAGGCCGGCAGCAGCAGCAGACCTTGGGCCAGGCTGGAGCCGAGGTTGCCCGCCAGCGGCGGGATGGTCAGAAACCCGAACCAGCCGATGGTGATCACCGTGCCCATCGCTTGGGCGGCGTTCTGGGTGAAGGTGTTGCCGACCATGGCCAGGATGGTGGGGAACATCGGCGCCATCGCCACACCGGCGCAGAACACGATGGCGATGACGGCGGTCTGGTCCTGCACCTGGAGCATCGCCCTGGTGGTGATGGCGATCAACATGCTCGCCACCAGCGTTACCTTCCACTCCACCACTCTGGTCAGCACCCGCGAGGCCGCCACCCGCCCTACCAGCAGGCCTCCGGCGAACCCAAAGGAGAGAATATTGGTCGCCACCCGTTCCGACAGCCGCGCCGGCTCCCCGATCAGGTACTTCACCAGCCAGGTCGAGGCCCCCACCTCCACCCCGACGTAGAGAAACAG